>Ga0116227_10002171_pt1 | contig 44810 bp, 36 predicted proteins | sample S1TSphgellanicum_FD_89693 | JGI IMG/M metagenome (GOLD analysis project Ga0116227, IMG submission 89693) | Host-associated microbial communities from peat moss isolated from Minnesota, USA - S1T2_Fb - Sphagnum magellanicum MG | ecosystem: Host-associated > Plants > Peat moss > Unclassified...
CTTACCATGTTTTTTTTTTTTTGGGTGTAGAATTTTTGCCTTTGGGAGAAATTTTTTCAAAAATAATCTTCTATCAAATATTCCTGTTTTTTCAAAAGAAAATATCATAAAAAATCCCCAAAAAAAAAAAAATCTAAAAAATTGCCATGTTTCTACACATTGTTCAAGCAAGTAGCCACGATATAAGGGGAATTTAATTAATCTTTATCTTCCTAGCTGGTCTATAGCTGAATGTGGCTAAATCTTTCTTGTGGATGATTGCCATTGTGGCAACATCAAAAAAATTGCAAAAATAATAATAATAAAATAAAAAATGCATCTTAGTATGAAATATTCTTGAACATTCAATAATTTTCCTTCAAAATTTTCATTTATTTGAAAAAAAAATATTAAAATTTTTTAAAAACATTTCTGAAAATGTTACAATTAGTGTTGAAGCTGCCAAGGTAGTAAGTATTACAGGGTACCCATATTGTACCCATATTGTTAGTCTCGGAAAATTTTGGCCAGGCTCCTAGTAACTACCCGTGTTGCTCTGGTATGGACTTCTGCACATACCCGCCTAGTAACCGAGTAATACCTCGGGTCGTTTCCCAGGCTCGTACTGGTACATGACGGGTATATCGTCATTTGTGTGGGTGACGGAAAACTTTCGATCATTGCACCTCACATCCGGTGATGTCCGTGCTTGCTACCAGTGTTGATACCCGTGTTGACACCCTATGCAGGCGTATATACCAGACCAGATGCGAGCGGGTTCACCCGAGGCCTGACCAGGGTGAACCAGAACCCACCCCAGTTGGTACGTTTGTCTTTTTGAGCTAGGCATCTTAGTGGCCATATTAAGCCTGAAAAATTGTTAGATTTGAACTCAGAGACCCCAATTCAGCCTTCTCAAGGGCTATTTGAAATATTTAGAAATATTGGGATTTTAAAATGGATTTAATCCATTTTACAACCCATTTTGGGATTTTTACCATGGCACCAACACCCAAGCCCACCCAAAGAAAGAAAGTTGTAGGGGGGAGGTTTCTGTATGGTGGGTGTTCCCCCGAGAGAGGGCCACTCACGGGCATGATCCCAAGGGTGTTCCCAAACCTCAGGAGAACACACAAATACAAGCACCTCCCCTTGCGTAAACAACTCTCTTTTTATTTACTTCCTTCTTTCTCATTTCGTAAAAAAGAAATAATTCCATGGGAACGTGGGAAATCATTATAAAAATAAAACATAACTATTAAAAAATGAGTGAGATAATTATAATAATTATTAAGAAAGAAATGAGATAGTTAAGCTTGGGAATGAGATAGTTAGGCTTGAAAATGAAATAGTTATACTTGAAAATGTCTCTGGAATTGTCCATGGACGATCCTACGCAAAATTTTGCAAAATCAATAAGGAGCCTACAAAAAATTATAAAAAAACACCCACATACCAGTTCCTTGAAATTCTTATCACTGGAATTTACCTTTTGGTAGCATGTGGGCAATTGTACAAATCCCACCAATGTACACAACAAGTCTGCAAATGACAATCAAGCTCTAGGAAGGACTATTGTAATATAATGAAGTAAAAACTTATGGTGCATTCACACTTGATGTTAAGTCAGTGTTAAATGAAAATCTAGGTGGCATCCTAGGTGGCACCCAATGTTAATAAATGGGCGATAGCTTAAATGTTAAGTGAATGTTAACTTAACATAAAATGTTCATGGTAAGTAGGTTTAAGTCCCAAATGACTAGCATGGTGTTAGGGGACTCAACACTAGAGTCCCTAACACCAAGTGTGAATGCACCTTTAGATGGACACCGGAAACACTACCCAAGGTAGGCACTTGGTGACTACGTACTATAGGTAGGTAAGTGTAGGGTAAAGCCCTATGATGAGGGCTTTACTGGAAATAAGGGACCTTGAGGTGAGAGCCAAGGGAGTCCCAAATTTCCGTAAAGCCTTGGTCTGTGGGCTTTATTTATCCAGCGAAAAAATTCGCTTGATACTTGAAAACTACCCGTCAGATACCCGGCAAGTATGACAAGACACAATTTTAAAAGTGGATGTGCTTTAGTAATTGCATAATGCCCAAAGAGGTGGGTATTAAGCTTTTCATAAATCCCACCAGCTTTTTAGTTCGCCAGAATGGAGTTCCCAATTCCCTTCATGTGTGAAACCAGAACCAAGATTTTTGGAATAAGAAAGTTTTTAGATTTTTAAAAAAAAGACTAGAATAGTGGGCTGACCAGAGTTTAACCAAAAATAAACTGCTAGCTAATTCCAGTCCAGGTCAACCAAAACTGGGGATGGAAACCAGGTCTGATTTTCAGAACTGAATTTAATATTTTTTTTAAATTTAATTTCAAGAGAACTGAACCCACAACTGGGATTCTCTTCTCAATTTCATTTGCAGCAAACCAAACCCCATTCTAAAGCATCCTAAGTTTTTAAAGAACTGGAACTGGAGGCTTGCTTTTCATATAAAAGTATGAAAAGTTGTCCAACACAACAACAGGTACAAACAAAAGAACAACATGAACAAGAAGTAAACTAAACTGAAATAAATTTCTACAGGAAAAAGCAAAGCAGTTCCTAAGTAGTGGGAGTGAGTGAGGACTATTTTCCTAATATTGGCTGCCACTATTTTTGGCCTGGACGCCCCTTCTGAAGAATACCCTACCTATTTCACAAGGTGGCAGAAGAAATTAGCTCAATAAATACATGGATTCAGACTTTTGACTTAGGAAGAATGTGTACAATGTACCAGTATTGGACCATTCACTATCTATAACAAGACTTCTTACAACCTGCAGGCATATATACAACAATACTAGTGGTACATGATTCCTACTAATAATATAATATACTAGTATTGAAGAACTAGTATGAGAGCTGAGGCAAATTGAGTTCCATCATCAACTGAAGAGGAAATTTTGAGAGCAAAAGTGAGGAATTTGAGATCATCATCAGCTGAGACAAATTGAGAGAGAGAGAGCAAGTTTTCCAAAATTTCTTCTGTGATTGACCTCCCTCCCTCTCTCCCTCCCTCCCTCCCTCCCAGCTGCTTGTGTGTGTGTCTTCTTCTTCACATTTTTGCAACCTCAATATTTGAAGCTCACCACACTCCCCCCAGTCTTTGATTGTTTTTTTTCTTTTCTTTTGCTTTTGTTTTTCTCACCACCCATTTGGTTGTTTCAAAGAGAGTAAGTGCTCGGTTACTAAGGTCTTCTCTCTCTCTTTATCTCTGTGGGTTTCTGGCAGTCTCTTCTTTTTTTTCTTCTTTCTTTCTTTCTTTCTCACTCAGCTGGTGTAGAATGGTTGGGCATTTGCACTACTGTGCCCTTTTGAAAACTGCAGTAGCTGTTGGCATTTTTCTCTCTTCATCTTCTTATGAACTTGGAGTCCTCCTCCAGCTCCAGGCTCCACAATTCTTCTGAACAATGATGCAGCGTCGATTGTCCCCATCTGTGGCAAAGCTTTCCCTCCAGAATTTCTCTCAGCAGCAACAGCAGCAGAGACTTCTCCTCACCCCATCCAATGACAAGAGAAGCAAGAGGAGGACAAGATCGTCATTGGGTGGAACAGCAGATGAGGATTTTTCTGTGAATGGGTTCCTCCAGGACTTCTCTGCTGCTGCTGCTGTAGCGGGAGGAGGAGCAGGAGCAGGAGCAGGAGGAACTTCTTCATCGTCATCATCACAGCCTGAAGAAAACAAAGTTGAGGAGAGACCAGCTGCTGCTACTGATGCTGTTCTCATCCCCAGAGAAAGATGTTCTTCTCAGCTGGCCATGGAGCAATGGAGGACCTTCTTGGAGCAGCAGCAACAGAATGCCACAACTTCTTCATGTCAACCAGGTAAACCCAACCATTTGAGCTTGGGTTTTGCCCAGGGCCTGAGAAAAAAAGAAAGAAAGAACGAAAGCTCATTGCTTTCCTGAGAAAGAACCTGTGGTTGCTCTTCTTCTTCTTCTTTTTCTTGCCAAGTCCAAACTTCCAGAAGAAATTAGTTATCATGTGAACTCCTGAAAACACTTCAAAGACCACAAACTCTTATGTTATGTTGTTGCAGATTCTTCTTCTACTGCTGGAGAGCAGCAACAGTATAACAGAGATTTCATCCGACATGAGGACACAATGGAGCAGCAGCTGCCAGTAGCTACTACTACTATTACTGCTACTACAATGGTGGAAAATCCATCAACTGTTGAAGAATCTAAGATGGGTATGGAGATGGAGAAATTGGGTACTAGTAGTTTTCTACTAGATGCAGACCAGAAGTTGGAACCAAATACAAATGAAACTGCTGCTGTTGCTGCCTTCTTCAGCTTGCATTCAGTAGAAGAGCTGCCACCTCCAACTTGCAAGGTTCAGTCAAGTGCTTCTCTTGCTTGCAAGGAAGAGCCAAGCCCAGCAGCACCAAGCAAGCTCAGTTCCAATATTGTATTTGGAGGAGGAGCATCCAAGTCAAACCTACAGAAACTGAACGAAAGCACAGGAGGCAGCGGCAGTGGTGATGGTCATTGCTATGACTCATGTCCAATTCCTCCACTCCAAGGGCAAGTCTTTGACTGCACATCAAACATTCGGGACCTGTTTCTGAACCATGGTCCACAACAACAACAACAGCAACATGAGAGGGTTCAAAGCTCTTCTGAGCTGCCATCTGAAGCAAATGAAGATGTAAGGTCCTCAGTAGCTGCTGCTTCTGACGAGCTGTTTTACTTGCCTTCCATCCCATTTTATAATCTGGACCGATCCGAGTCCTCCAGAACACTTGATGATGATGCCCATGAGGAGAAGCTAAGTGCAACAACCACCACCACAGACAAGAGCTCAGATTCCAGTCGGTGGACTTCAGCTACTCTGGAGTCTCCATTGAGTCTGCCAGATCCTGATCAGGAGCTGAGTGTGAGTACTACTACTACTACTACTGGGCCTTGTATAAATGAGAAAATCTTCAATCCAAACACACAAAAACAACAACATGTTCCATCAGTTGCTGAGAAAGTCACTGAGGAACAACTAACTGAAGCTGCATTTCTATCAAATCTTGGCTTTAGCAAAGAAACAATGGGGTGTGCAAGCTCAGAGGATGTTCGCCAAACCCATGTGAGTCCAACCAACAGGACAAATGTGTTCCGTTCCAAATCAACAGGAAGACGTACTGTAAAGCCCACTGCTGCTGTTAGAGAGGATCCAGGGTCAGCTGTGGCTTATAGCGATTCTGAACAAGAGGTAAAGTACCCATATGTCTGGCTCAAAAAATCATCTCTGGATTTTTTTTGTTATTAAAGAGCGGTATTAGAGCAGCAGACACTCAGATTCTTTCCCCGTAAATTGGGTAACTGCAAGGATTTATGGCCCACCTGTCTGTGCCCAGTTTTCCAACTTGTTGCAGGTTTCAAGAGAGTTTTTTACTCATCTTCTCATGTAATTGCTTTGTACAGGCAAAAGTCATACCAGCCAGTAGTGCTGCAAATCATTTGCCATTAGACACTCAAGGAGGCAAGATTGATAAGCAAGATGCAGGTAATAATCCTGTGGTGGTGGCTCGGAAGTTCAAAAAGATCAAGAGAAGCCAAACCCCCCCAACATTACTGGACACCTCTGCTGCTGCTTTTCCAACAAGAATCAGTACCACCATGTGGTCATCATTGAGGTTGTCGAGTGAGAGACCAGAGGGAGTAGTATCCCTTCGCAGGATGAATCCAGATCAGATCAAGGATTTGTTTGGTCACAGCAGCATTGATTCGGGAGTCACTCCAGCTGTAAAGAGTACTACAGCCAGTACACAAGCGAAGAACAATGGCATGCAGTCTAAAACCAGGCTGATGGATGCTTTATCAGGTAATATATCTTCAACTTGCACCTCATACAGATTCAAGCTTCTGCAAGCTGATGTAATAATGCTCACAATTCTCACTTAATTTAGTTGCAATGCGGGTGTCTCAAGGATTCCACATAGAATGTTTGTGAATGGATATCCGTGTTGTCTATCGATGTGCATGAAACCTTAAGCCTAACATTTCAAGGCATCCATGCATGTGCAGAATGTCAACAAAAGAAAGCTGATTCCATGAACCCAACGTTGGGACTGGTGCAAGCAATGATGACCAGCAATCATGTCAGCAAACTAGCTCCCTTGATGGCAAAATCCACATTCGAGGGGATGGCAACAACACTTGACAATGAGAAGTCACAAAGCATCCGAGAGATGCTGCTGGTATCTCCTCATCAGAGTCTGGAGGAGTACCACCACCACCAGGGCCTTTCTTCAATCTCCATCCTTGGCAACCCATCATTTTCAAGCTCCCAGAAGGACAGACTGTGGGAGGAACAAGCAGAAGCATACTCCAGTGGAGGAAGAGGGACTCCTGGTCGTGAAGATAATAATAATAATTCTTCAACAGCAACCACCTTCCTTGCACCACCCAGGCCTGGTACTACAGTTTCAGGTGATGTTGTGTTTCCATCAGCAGCATCTGGGTCACTGAGGAAAGCATTATCAGATGCAACTGTAGTCCCCAGTACTTCTGATATATACAATGAAAATGGAAAAACCCACAATGGAAAAAAGAGGGGGAAGAAGAAGGGCAAATCTCGTACCCCATTGCAAAGTCTACTTGCTGAAGAAATACGAGGCAAGGATTCCAAGCGCAACTCAATCAATCAGTCAACATTGTCATCATCAGATGCTAATCCTTGCACAAAGCAACTGATGTTGAGAATTAAGGGAATGACATCAAAATCCTCTAGCCCAAAGAGCCACCAACAGACCACACCCCCTAGGTCCAGCTTCTGGAGTAGCTGCATTTGCTTCTCTCCTCTCAAGTAGGTGCCAATGCCCAGAACTGTAATTCCCCCCCCCCCTTTTTTCTGACAAATTGGATTTCTAAAGATACTCTCAAACTTGCCAATTCAGGTTACTCAAAACCTGATCTCAAGAACTTCCTCTCTTTTTTTGAGGTCTGTCAATTATGTGTTATCACACACAATTCTCTCAGCTTGAAAAACGCTAATCTCTTTAGATGTTTTTCTTCTGACGGGAACACTCCTTTGCCAGTCACTGCTCCTGTATGAGTTATGCAGGTTGTTTGAGAGATGACAACTTCATACACAGGATGGTGATATGCACAAGAATGTGTATGATGCAAGAATGTAACAATTCTTTGCTTACAATCCTTGAAGAAATTTCCCTTCTACTTTCTTGCCTGCATTTGGACAAGCCTCAATTCACTCAGGTGTACAACACCTGAAGATTTGCATGCTACCTTGCAAACTACTACAGCAATCTTCTTGCTCATACAGAGTACTATTTTCTTGCTCCATTTCCTGAGTCTACTCATTCTTTGCTTAAGATCCCTGAAGAAACTTCCGTTCTACTTTCTTCTTGCTCACTGTCCCTGTACTATGTGTTCTTGACTTGCAATTTCAAAGTTTCAGGCAAAAACCTTACTAATGTGTGTGAGCTCCTCTACTCTACACAAGAACAAGAGCAAATGTTGTTGTCCTTGGTTGAAGAAGAAACGCACGGTATGGTGATGTAACTGAGAGACAGATAAACAGACAGACACAGACACAGACAGTCAGGGACCTGAAGCACAACATTTTTATGTTCTGACCTTAAGCAGTGATGTTTTGCTTGCATTCTCCCTTGACGTACAATTGATCTCTGAACTCAATCAAGACTGTGATTTGCACCACAAAGAACAAGCAGAATTGTGATGGTGAGGAAACAAAAACCTCTCACAAACACAATGAAATGAAATGCAATAATTTCCGTGCTCTAGATCATATGGCCTTCTCTCATGCAAGGTCTTCTTCCTTGGTCTACATCACATGGTCTCATACAAGCCTCTGCTGCTGTCATAGATAGGTATGTTGTTAATGTTTGAACACATTGGCAACATGTTCAAACATTAGCAAGGATCCAAGACTTCTCCAAAGAACTTGGCTAGCTACTACCATATTTGTAATGTCATGATTTGAGCAGTGATCCACTTGTGTTGTAAAATTTTCACAGACTGAAATGAGTAAAAGCACAAATACAAACAGCAAGAATGCTGAATCATTGTTCAAGACATTGCTGAAGACAAAAAGGGCTCCCTACCAAGAGTGAAAATTGCAGCTGTGTACACTATGAAGCATCATCAGCTTCAAGTTGCTCTGGACTTCCTCTGGTAGAGATGGTACTGTATATCCCTGTACTCCAACCTGCTTGTTCCACTTATATTTCAGTATATGAAGAAGACAGAATGCAGTCCTAGGAAGGTTATACTCCTTCAAGAAAACACTTGATTACCTGGGTCTGCAGTAGTTGAGTGCTATGGCTATGATCCTAATTTAATTGAACTGAAGACCACACCAAACAGTGTGCATACACAAGGCTGCCAGTGTGGACAAAAAGATGACAGAAGATGTGATCACTCATCAATTTCATACTTGTCTTTCATCTCATATCTTCTTCATATGGATATGGAAAGAAGTTCATTCTGTAAGGACAGAAGACATGCAAATTCTATCTGGTGGTTCAGTTCACCACATCTGCACCACATCTGCAAAGTCATGCTAATCAATCCTTTATATGCAGAGTTCTTCTGTCTAGCATCAGCTTCAACCATGTTCTCACCTCTCTACAGAGAAGATAATTAGCAATCATTTCCTCCAAGTCTGAAGTGTTCAATAGACTGAACCCCCTCTGCAATCCGCTTCACACAACCTGAATCACGAGGGCTGACCAACAGTGATCCAGCATCAGTCTTGATCTTTGGCAATCTGAGCCTTTCTCTCTCCAGTGCATCGATGAAATCCTTCCATATTCTAACATTTGATGCAATGTGATGTTCAGTTTCTGAGTCTAACCCATCTTCAGCCATGACAGGTGCCTCAAAGAAACCAGAGATTGCAAGGCTCAATTCAGTGTTGAGATCAAGTGAAGAGTTTGATCCAGGGAACATACTATCATCCAAACCCAGTCCTCTTGAGCTACCACCTTCAAAGATGGGACTTCTCAACAAGTCCAAGGTTACAACAGTTTGTGTAATTCCCAAATCAACCCCTGCTCCAGTCTCTTCAGGAAAGAGGGGTTTACTTCCATCATTCATATTAAAATCTTCAACAAACAAACCTTGATTAGCCTCCTGTGGTAAAACTGCTGCAGTTGTTGCAGGCACCAACTCCTTTCCAAACAACTTACACACTGTGTTGACTGAAGATGGGGGACTCATGTCAGGTTCTTTCCAAGCTCTCTGTGAGCTTGTTCCAAATTCCTGGTCAATTTGACTAGCAACATCAACATCTTTCTGAGTCTGCAACATTGTCACTCCAGGGCTTGTCTCTGCACAGTCAAAACTACGGATTAGTAACCTAGAAATAGTAAAGACTACATCTGTGGAACACAGTCACCTACTGATGCAAATTGAGAGCTCTGAAGATTTCCAATCCTTGCAAGAGGTAATTGAACTCTTCACTCATAATCTTGTATGCAACCTTTGCTAATGGGGTCCTGTGTAGTCAATCTTACTGGCAATCACCACACTTCTTCTGATCTCATCTCCTTACCATAATTCACATATTCAGCTTCCCAACCCTGCACTCCTTGGAATGTTGCTCCTTCCGAAGGAGCATCATATTGACAGTAATCCGTGCTGTGTCTATGTGTCGGCAGCTTATCAGTGCCTCTGGTATCTGACTGCATACATCCATAGGAACTCCTCTCTTCTTGCTCTCCTTTCCTGGGGCTCACAATATCTGGTTCAGCTACTCCATGTACCTCTTGTTCAGGAGTTTCACAATTGTCCTCATCTCCAACAATGCAAATTGGAGTCCTGAGATCAGTCCCACTGTCACCAATGGCCATTCGAAAGATTTCTGACAGTCGTCCACTAAGACTTGAAGCTTCTACAAAACTCTCATACTCTGCCTCAAGGACATCATCAGCTCCCAATGCCATTTGTATGCTCTGCTTGAGGTTGCCCACCTGCTTCTGCTTTTGTGGTTTTGACCTTCCAGATTCTGCCTTGCAATGCAAACTACTTCTGGACCTTCTAAGATGCCACCCTGCACCAGCTTTGCTCCGGTTGTACAAGCTTTCTACTTTTGACGTGGAGTAAGGGCTATGAACTAACTGCTTTCTCCCAGCAAGTCCTTTTATTTGTTCTGCCTTTGCCAGAAGGAGAGCCTCTCTCCTTTTGACACAACCAAACTTATCAGGTGTGTTGAACTTGGTGCTCACCTTCTGAGACTTGTTGCCTGCAAGACCAGGATCTGTGCCCTTACTGTGAATGTCAGCATATCTGCTTGGAATAATGCGGCCTTGTCTTCGTTTCTTTTGTGGGTCTGTCACAGCAGGAGACTGTGAACCCAATGCCTCAATTGCTTTTTTTGGAGGGGTGTGTGACACAATGCCTGGTTCTTTGGTTCCATTTGCACAGTCCTCTTCAATACAGCTTATCCCTATTTCAGGAAATTTAGTGGGAGGGGATGTCAAACAAGGCAGCAAAGAGGGAACATTTCCTGTCTTTAAACTGCTTTGCACAGCATTTTTACTACATCTTGCAGCTTCTACCCAGTATTGGGTCTTGTCAGAACATGATCTTAGGGAGAAGGCCTCATCACTTGAACTGAGAACTGGTGGATCGTTGCTTGCTGATGCTGCCACCATGAGGTTGCCATTGTTAAGGTTTCTCTGAGTCAACACTCCCTCCCAGTTCTCTTCAGCTATTTGGTCTAGAATTGCATCTTTTGGGCAGTCATTTTGATGTGGCTCTATGGCCATCTCCTTCTCCTTGTAATCAACTGGAGTTTGCAAAATGGGGCAACTTGCAACAGCAGCTTTCGAAACACATTTGGTCACACGGTTGACATGCAAACAAGCTTGCAAACTTGCCAGCTTTTGGCTTAAGTTTGAAATTTCCCTTGCCACTTCATTCTCGATGTCGCACTGAATCTCTTCTTCCAAATCAACCTCCACTTCTGCCATGGTCATCATCTCATTAACATATCCAAGAGATAATGGAGATTGTCTCAGTTCATCTTTGAGCTGTGGAGGATCCTCATGCAGGAGGCCTGCCTTTTCAATCTCTGCAGTGCAAATTTGACTTTTTGACCCTTTGAGATCTAGATTCAGTTCCTGGAGGTCTTGGATGCTTGTCTCCATTTCTGCCAACTCAAGTGATGGCACTCCTTTGTTTCCCACAAGTTCTAGGGCATCATCAATCTCAATTTGCCCATCTTTGGGTGAAGATGCTTTGACTGACATCTTCCTTGTTGAATTCAACTCCACCTTTTCACCAACAATACTGCCTTCAACTTGAATCTGTTGTTGTGTACTAATGCCTTGAGATGGTGTGCCAGGATTGGGCACATTTGCTAGCTCCAGATTGATTGCAACAGTTCTGAAAAGCATAAACAACATAAAATTGAGGCAAATTCATGACCAACAATGGAACATATTCATGGGTGTGGTTACATTGTCCACTGCAACATATAGAGCCAACTATAGTAGTACCTGCAACTCCCACACTTCACTGTTGAGCTGGCAAGTTCCCCTGGGCTGTTGTCAGCATCTTCCATTACACAATTGGCAACCAACGTGTTGACAGAGCACATTGCTGTCGCAACAAAATGAGGATTCGCTGGCAGGTTCACCAAATCCATCCTGCTGATTTCAGGAACCACCTCTGGCAGGTCTTCTGCAACAGCTGTATCAGCCTCAACACGTGAGCAAGCTGAAGATTTTCAACTGCAGCTTCCAACTATGCTGGTATGTAGTTTCTTTAAGACTGCTTTCTATTAGACAAGCATCTTGTCTCTATGAAAGGAAGTAGAATTGAAAAACCCTCTTATAAATTGGAATGTGCACTGGACGATTCCAAATGAGAGAATTCTGGAATACCTGCAACGGTGGTGTATTCAGCACTTCTGGCTTTGTCCTCTTCTTTCTTTGGATTCTGCCCACATGAAACCTCTCTTCCACAATTGACAACAGACACCTTCTCAAGTTTCACTGTGGAGACAAATGGTGCACAATCTGCACTAGAGCTTCCAATGGATCCAGCGGGCACACTATCAGCACCGGAACTTCCTATGGATCCACAATCATCACTGGTGCTTCCAATGGATTTAAAGGGTGCACAATCAGCAGTGGAGCTTCCAATGGATCCCAAGGGTGCACAATCAGCACTGGATTTTCCAATGGATCCAAAGGGTGCAAGATCAGCAATAGAGCTTCCAATTTTACAAGAATCATCTGAGTAGAATGCAGGATTGCTCCACACCACTATGGCTCCAGCATGTTGAGACACAGATTTCTCAGTTTCCTCTTCAGCCACTGCAGGCAGTAAAACATGCTACCACTCAATTACAGTTGCCACTTTCAACTGATCTGACACAAACTCATCATGGATTTAAGTCAGCTTTGCCATGGAAAAGAAGGAAAAAGTTTTACCAGAAGACTGGGGAGTGGCAATCAGCTTCTCTGGAGTTAATGATCCTGGTTCCAGACCAGACTGTGTAGCTACCAGCTGCTGCTGCTTCACTGCTGCCATGGCAGCCTGAAACTGCAAAGATCTTGCAGGCTGAACCACCTCAACACAGCCACAAAACAAAGCACATTTTCCCAGTTGTCTCAGCACACCACTTTCAGCTAACGAAAACGCCAGAAAAGAGGATTGACAGTACTAGCTGGGGCATGCAAGTAGTCGCCAGTCTGAGTCTCCAGGAGGCCTGAGCATCTTTTTCTTCTTCTTCTTTGCAGGAAACACAAACGCTTCTTCTTGCAGCACATACATACAGACATACATACATACAAGCGAAGCAAGCATCCACAAAAGCAACAAAAAGAATTCTCCAACAACAACAAGACGCAAGAATTGTTCAAGGATCCATCAAACAAGAACCTCTGATGATGATGATGATGAAGAGGAGTTCACAAAACTGCACAGAAAACATTACCTGCTTGCAACAAAAGAGTATGCGACATACTAACCAGTTCATTGACACTTAGCGGGCACAAAACCACTTCTTCCTCTTCTTCATCTTCCCGCCGCTGCCCTCGAAACTCCTTTCTGCCTCTTCTTCCTCCTCCTCCTCCTCCTCCTCCTCCTCCTCCTCGCACTGAATATCTCTCTAACAGCGATCGAGGCAACGGTATCTTGGAAGGCGAACGACGGTCAGACATCTGCATCGCATCAGTAATAATAAAAATAATACGTTGGAAATTTCTGCCCAGCAAGTTCGCAGATTTATCACAAAGAAAAACACCGAGACAGATAGAAAAACATAGAGAGAGAGAGAGAGAGAGAGAGAGAGACTTGATGCAGTAAGTAGTGCTCAAGAGAAAGGAGAGGATCCTGTGAGAAACAGAACTGAGAACAGGTGCTCAAGTGAAGAAGAAGAAGGAAGGAAGGAAGGAAGAGACCATGCGAGAAACTAAACTGTGAATTTTGTGCTGGAATGCAACAAACAAAAGCTGGAATTTTACAAACAGAAGATCAATAAAACGTTCAGCTAAGCTTTTTTTCTAATTTTTTTTCCGGTTTTTTTCTTGGGGGTTTTTTGTGGCGTTTTTTGAAAGTGGAGAAACAGGGAAATTGGGGGAAGTGTAAGCGCCAGAGTGAGAAGAGAAACGAGGGAGAGGCCGAGGGGGAACGAGCAAAGCGACAAGGGACAAACGGACGCATTGATGATGATGCTCAAGTTTAAACCAGCGTTGGGCGGGTACACCGGACCAGTAGAAGAGAAGAGAAAGGGAGGGTGGCCCTGCCTTCCTACCTACCTACCTACCTACTTCTCCTCACATGGTATGTAGTACCTACTTACCTACCTGTGTATTTCCTACCTACCTACCTATGTATTTCCTACCTACTTACTTTCCTACTTCTCAGGAGGTTGCTAGCCATGCAGTTTTTTTTTTTTTCCCCCAATTTTTTGATGTAGCCAAAGTGGGGATGATCCATCTTCCACAGGAAGATTTAGCCAAATTTTGATTACAAGCTAAATATGAATGTACAATTTTTAAACAAACATCCGTTTATATTTTTGGCTACCTTCTTGAAACACGTATGGAAATCCGGCAATTTTTCTGTAAATTTTGGTTGAATTTCTGGCTATTGGAAATCTCAAAAAGAGCTTTGATTTTAGCATTTTTAGTAATTTAATATAGCTTTTTGGCTATGTATAGCCAATGAAAAAAAAAGGTGTGGGTGGGTACCTACCAGTGTTGTGCAGGTATCTATTTTTAACCCTGTCTGTATACAGACAAGGGTTATAATATTATATACCTAGTGTACTAATGTACATCGAAGGTGTTGAATAGGCTTGTGTGTAGGTGTGTCGAAAAAATGTTATGGCCAATGAAATTGCTGGATTTGGTGATCTGAATTTTTTATTTTCTTAATTTATCTTAAGTGAACTAACAATTCAATGTGTAATTAGAGTTTGGTAAGTTTGTGAGAAATTAAAAAGACAAATGGAAATGCATTTGTATTATTTTCAATGTCCAGCATAATAGAGTTGTGTGTAGACCTGAAGAATTTATTTTTTTCAGGCCAATGGGATTGCTACAGTTGAGGGTGTGAATTTCTTTTCTTAGTTATCTTGAGTGAACTAACATTCATCAATGTGTAATCTATCTATGAAGGAAGGTTGTTTGTTTGTTTTGTTTTGTTTGAACTCACGAGATCCATTGAACCAGGATGCTTAAAATCACATTCTTGGTGTCTTTGGAAAGCTCTAAATGAGGACGGGTGCCTCAGCTTCGTTCCTCGACGTTTGGACTTGCAGTGCAAAAGTTCTTGAATATTGAATAAAGAAGGACTTGCAGTGCAAAAGTTCTTGATTATTGAATGATTTCTTCACTGAAAATTAAAATCATAGCTAAAAATTTCAGAGGAATTGGAATGTGCTTTTGGTGTTGTTGGAAAGATCTTGATGAGCAGGATTTAATGGAATTTATTTGGTAAGATTTGGATTCAGAATATGAGAGATATTGATTTTTTTAAAGTGAATTCTGTCACTGAAAATACAAATAAATCCAAAAAAACCACGTTGGTTTGGAAGGAAAAATCAGTTGAGGACGTGGTAACACTTGGACCAACGGGCACAGGCCACACTAGTTAAGAGTCCAAGGAATTAGTGCCAATACCAATAGGTAGGGTGTTAGTTCTTTCTTGTTTGGCCACAAATTCATTTTGTTCTTGGTGGTTCTTGGTGGGAACATAATACCCTTGTGTCTAATGTCGGGACCATTGATAAATACCACATGATGCATGTGAAAATTGGCTGCACCAGAAACCCTAACCATTATGAACAGGGACCCCAACAGACCATGACAGGACGGATGGATGATGGGACAAATGGATGAAATGATGCTTCACATCCCGATGTCCTTTACTATATGTAATAATGCTGTTAGTTTCACACCCAAGCAATGAAACAATTTTTATTGGGAGTGAAAGCATTTCGATATGTCACTTTTTGTTTTCCAAGTTTTTTTCCTTGAGGATTGTAAAAGAAGTTTTCACAACTGAATACGTAAGTTAGTGAAAAAAAAAATGAGGTTTTGAGGTACAGAAGGAAATTGAGGTACAGAGAGAACCAAGAAATTGTTTTGCATTGTTAGGCAAAGCTGATGTAAAAGTATTCTGAAATTTCAGAACATATCAAGAGAAATTTCCCAAAATTTTCAACAAGGAAAATTTGAATTAATATGTGTGGAATCTGACAATAATGTAAAGGTAGTGGGGCAAAAAAAAACCAAAAGAAATCGAACTTCCATGAAAGAGTGTGTGCTTAACATTAGAGAAAGATTTCCTGGAAATGTTGCTTCATTTTCTGAATCCTAGATTAATGAAAGAAGTCCATATGCTCAAAGTGAAAATAAAATGCACTCAAATATCTACAAGATATATAATAATTGATTTTTTCGAAGAATTTTTGTTTGTAGCCAAAGTGGCAATCATAGATAGGAAGATAGAACCAATTTTGCATTAGTTAAATGTACAACATCTTCTCTAATTGTTTTGTGATTTGTAACATTTATCAGATTTTGGTACTAATGTTATTATAGATTACTGCAGCCCATGAATGTCATAAAACCATTTTAGCACAAATGAAAAAGTTCAAAGTCTATTATCAAGTGCAATAGTAAACCTTCATTCAGAGAGGTTGGGTGTAATGTAACGGTTACAAAGTTACAAACATCAATCTGCATCACATTCATGTTTGGGAAATATTGCAGAACTTTCCAAGTGAACATACCAAATCAAAAAGCATGATAGCTCCAAAGCAAAAAAAAATGGAAGGACTCGCAAAAGAAACCTGTCCTCTCCACATTTTATTGAAATTGTGTTTGTTTCAGGGGTGTGACTTTGAGCATCCTCTCACTCTAACCTGCATTTCAAGAGGGGTGGCATTTCAAAGGTCAGTAGCAACTTGACTTGCAAAGATCTCCTTGCCATGGTTGTTCAGCACCTTGGATAACTGGCTGAGACAAGTGAGTAGTTGACTAAGTGCATCATATAGCATACAACTAGCCAACAACATTTGGAGCTGTAATCACTAACTATTGGCCCTAACTACTATAAAATTTACCTTGCTGTCCTACCAACTATTCTATGGTGGACTTATGCAACAATGGAAACTGCTCCACTGGAAGACAGTCAAAATCAGTGGAGAGCATTGACATATAGCGGACAAGAGCTAAGTTGTACCAGAGAAACCTATACCAAGGCTGAAACAAAGTTGTGGATGAAATCTATTGATAGCCATCTAATGTACTTAAGCAAACTGAAATGCCAATGCTTTCCACTGCTCTTGCTTCCACAGAACTGATGAAATCTTGTGATGACATAAGGGTGACACAAGAATAGAGATGTCCATTAACACTACAAGGCTGCATAAATAGTCCTACAAAGATGGCTATGAATTGAGAAGAGGGGTAAGATGCTTGAAGGCTCGCTCATAAACAGGTTTTTTGAAGTCGACCGCCTGCATGTGCCACAGTTTGATTAGCACACTGGTTGCATAACTACCAGGAAAATTTGAGAAATGTAGACATCACATCAGCCTTGCCTGAAATCTCAGTTCTACTGAAACTGATGAGGCCAGAAAGGTACATCCTTCTGAATTTCAAATCATGCAGCTTTTGAAATGCTGGATGATGTTCTCAAACTGAGCACTAAAGAGACTTGTAGACTTCCTCCTCAATGCAATGATGGCCAAGAAACCACATACATTACTAATAACTTCTTCCACTGGCACCCATTTCCACTCAGAAAACTCTGCCACTTCTGTGCCATCACCTGCCAGGTTGATCTCACTTTCATCCCCAGTAAACCTGAACAAAAACCTGTGGCATAAATGTACACTGCATAAGCATAATCTATCAAGTAATTTCCTATCAGTTTACAACCTCTAACCTTCATTTGCTTCAGAAACTGTGTCTATACAAATATGGAGAGGGATTTTGGGTACTTCCCAACATGTGACAATTAAATTACCATTTCTGAGCTTGTCCTGTCCATTCTTTTCCCCACAAGGTAGTCATCTTTACCTTTGCATCAGGTGGAAAGTCATATGTTAACCACTCTTGGACCTGCAAAGAACATGCTATCAGAAGGTATAAAACACAGATTCAATCCAGCCCCATTGGAGGAATTGTCCAAGCATGGCAAATAATACAGAAATTATTGGCTGCTGGGAGGGTGCATTTGCATATCTCTAACTAAAGTCACAGAATTCAGAATCATTTGATGTGACCCCTTTCTTTCTTGCTTTACACATGACCCCTCCAATGCTCTGTATGTACAGTATTTGCAATAACATCGTTGCTGACAGTCCAAATATCTGAAATAAGTTTTCAAATGTCAAATATTTGCTTACGCACTCCAGTTCATCACATTGACTACCTCTCTTGGAAAGCTCCTAAATGGTTCACTCAGTGAGTGTTAGTGACCTTCAGTGCAGTAACTGCAGTCAATTGTAGGGCAAAAACATGGGCACCAAGCATCTATATACAAGATTGCAGAGAAATTTCCACAGCATCACTTTGAAGATAACATGACAATGAGAGCAGTCATAACCTCATGAGAGTTGCTCACAAAGTGTCAGACTAACACCATCATGATAGCATTGATGAGCTGTCATGACTAAATGACTGATTTCATAAACTCTCCACGGTGGGTGTGGATAAGTATATAATAATCCAGCCAAGGTTTCAACCAAACTATTATACAGATTCTGTGCCCTGAGTTTCTGTCACTATTCTAGAACTCGGTCATGTTGGCTAGAACTCAAGAGAAATAGCTAATACAAAAAAGTCAATAGTATCCTCATTCAAGCTGCACAAGCTTGTGAGGATAAGCTTCAGTTCATTTTAGCTTGTTGCTAAACAAACAAACAAGCATAGAGACAGCTACACAGAGGGTAGTGGTTGCAGCTTCCTGCACCCTGTACATATCCTTTAAGCCACCACTGGGCACAAAGTATAAGATATGCAATACCTCCCCAAGAAACTTGGCCGAGATAACACCTGTCTCCTCCCTCAGTTCCCTACATGCAGCTGCCTGAGGGTCTTCTCCTTCATTGACCCCTCCCTGCACTATCCCAGCTCCCAACCACTCCTATCCATTACCACAATGTTTTCTCCTCCTACCATATCTCCACTAGCATAAAACAACTCCTCCATCTCTACTGAAGGGCATGACATGGTTCTTGCATTCTACAGATGCAAAAAATCACCCCAACTATGTACCTTTCTTTGAGCATCAATATTGTTGAATCATGGTTCCACTGATCATGCTAAGCTGTTCACCATCTAGTTGCTAAAGAAAATGCCTTGTTTTGGGAAGAGGATTGCAATCAGAGTAGGGAAGCCAAAAACACAATACCTGTGGCATTTGCCAGGTTCCAGGAATATTGACTCGTGAAGCCACAAACACCTGCAAGCAGCCAGTTTCTCTTCAGACTTTTTGCAACTTCATGATCTGAAACAAATATGTTCTCTCAAGTCCTTACAGGAGGTTGGGGTGTATAAAAAACACCCTGAAAACAGCCCAGAAGGTTCAAGATGTATAAAGAAAGTGCTAGTGATTTCCTGCTCAGATTCATTTGAGCTCCACTGAGAGAGAAAGAGAGAGAAAGAGAGAGATCTATTCATCCTTGAACTAGAACAGCCAATGATGATAAGTACTTTGAAATATCACAACTCTAGGCAGTACTAGGTTCCCACTGCACAGAAGATAATTTTACACTGGTTGATGAAAGAGTCCCAGGGAAACTCCGGTCAAGCTCTATAACTGAAGTTCTTTGAAATGTGTTCATCTTCGACATCTTTTGCTGTTCTTTGACATCATATGGCATCCAGCATCGCTACACATACTGCCTTTGGCTACGAGTGGACGAAACATCGACCTTTGAAAGCCCACGTAGAGGGGAAAAACACCATCGTCCAAGGTTTCCATAACACGTACAACCCTAAGACCCCCCTGAAAGGGAATGCCTTTAACGAAGATGACCGAAACATACATGCCAGTCCGATCTTGATACACCTTTGATTTGTATCACAAACACAAGGACTCGAACTTGAAAATACTTTGGTGTGTACACAGAGATTTCCAAGTCGGTATACAACACTTGGAAAAACAGGTACGAGATTACAGTAGAAATCTCGGGAAACAACACGGTCTGGAACCAGCTTTTTCCCTCCCGAACACAGACAGAAAAAAATTCATCAGAAGAAGAAGAAAAAGTATTACCTCATTTTTGTCATTCACAAGGCAGATGCCTACATTTGCGCGATAATCAGGAGGAGGAGAATTGCAGGCCGCAGCCATGGAAGAAGAAGAAGACGACGACGACGACGACGACGACGGCAACGACGGCAACGACAAGGTAGCGTTGTATGTCCGACGTCTCAAATGTGCTTCCACCACCCCCTGATTCTTCCTCCCCCTCCTCCTCGACCTAGGAATCGACAGCCCCCCGAACCTGCAGCGAACTGCACTTTCTATGCCACTTGTTTTCCGCGATGTCACTGCATCCCGTGAAGTTGATGAAAAGGCGATGCTGCTGAAGCAAGACACTGCGGAGAACACAGCGAATGTGGCCGTGGAGGAACAAGGAGACGGGAGAAACGCAGTAGGGAAACGCACAGGGAGAGATGGCAACAGCAGCGGCATCGCCCTCACTACTCTTCACATCGTCGCCAGAGAGAAAGAAGGCCCGGGGCGGTGTGAACCAAGCCCCCCCAGCGCCACCATCCACTGAAAGGATGCCAAATGTGGATGGATGAAGTACTTCATCCGTCGACATAACCACCATTTCCAAAAACAACAATATGCATAGATAGTAGTGCCTTCATGGGGGCAGTCTGATTGAAATTTTTTTAGGGCAAATTTTTGGATGAGGAAAGTTAATATTACTTTAGGACGATAGTTAAATTATTTTTGGAAATCTTGAACTTTTTAGAAATTGTTTGTTTAACATGTCCAAATTTAAGGGAATTACAAAGGACTAGTGGTACCCGTGACCTTCGGACACCCGTGGCTACGCCACTCCAATCACCCCGAACGTGCAGTGGTCCCAATCGACGTTATGCAGGTATCAGAACCAGCCGTGTGTACCTTCAGGTTATCAGTCCGAGTATTTACTCTATTACCCAACGTGAAAAAACCCAAAACCCCGGTTCTGACATTTTGAACCTTGGTTCCCGAAAGTTTTGGAAATTTTCGAAAACACGTTCCTTTATATAACCGTAGGTTCTTTCGATAATTGGGTGGGGGGGGGGGGGAGGGGGGAAGGTTTTTATACCCACCTTTGGTTCGGGGGGAGAGGGGTGCGATCCAATCCTCATTCCTACCCTTCGGACGGCTGCAATGCTTTGTGAAGACAGTTTATATACGGAAACCGTGGTGGTCCAACCCCCATCACAAATTGACACTAGTCACCCGCTGCTTCACCGGCCTCTCCCTCCCCCACCCCCCAAAACCCTCGTCAGACAAACTGACAGACGTAGTGAATTAATATATATGATGGCAATTTTATTTAAATGCTGGAGACTCAGAAGAAGCTGCTTCTTGTTTCAACTCAGTTCATCATTGTAGACCAAGTATCCAATAATTGACAACATTTCTTTATCCCTAGGTTCCAAACTAATCATAGTAGCTGTACATGTAAGAGTAGTGAAAATAGCAAAGAAGTGGAGGCGCTGACGAAAGAGAGGGGAAAAGACAGGATGAACTTAGTTTATCACCAAAATTGATGGTTTTCTGAATTTCACTGCCCTTAGGATGCTACTCCACTTCTTTTTTTCTTCAAGTTTTTTTTTTTAATGTCACCTAGTTTATGAGCTTAACTCAGAGTTCCAGTGCTGTGTTTTCATTACTTTCCAGATATCTCTATTATTTTTCCCCCATTTTTGCAAAATGCAGCAATAAAATTTGTTGCAAAGGTTTCATTATTTTAGAGATTTAAAATTCTAAAAACCTACCAAAGAAGATGCCTATATTTATTGCTGAAATTTCATAAATTAGTTGTTTTTATTACACAATTGAATTATTTTCAAAATGCATTGCACAATCTAACACTTACTATGAATTGGTGGGACTGATCAACTGAGTACTACACTAATTTGATTGGTCTAAGTGATTTGCTATTTATAGTCTCTTTCATATTAGGTGGTTCTCACTTTTTTTTTTGTGTGAAAACCATGGGTTTCATTTCTCACACCTGTTTTAAAGAACCTCTAAGGTTTTCATTATTTAAAAAAGAAGAAGAAAATATTTAGATAACCTTTCTGGGTTTCAATGGAAAAAAAAATTCTCAATGGTTTCAGTTTTGTCGGTTCTCATCAAAATTACAACCCTCGGTTCTCAGTGACTGTTCCCAGAAGCCCATTTTCTAAATTTTAGAAAAATTACAATATTTTTTTATTATTTAACTTATTGTGAAATTTTATTTAAATAATTTTTGAAAACCCATTTTTGTAAAAGAATCGGAAGTTTCTTCCTGAAGCTCCTTCAGTAGCTGAAGGTGCTGTTGAGGAGGCTAGCACTGCCCAATGATTTTTTTTTCAAAATATCAAGGTGTCTTCACAGGCTATGTACAAACCCATATGCAATTATTCATGGCAATTTGAAAAGGTGAGGAGTAAGTGAGTGTGGCCACCTTTTATTTTAATTAGGTAGATACTCGCTCCTTAGGAACTTAAGCACTCAATATTAGGTGATGATCCAAGGTAACATATGATAATAAGTTGTGTTGGCAAAACATTGTCCTTAATGAGGGATTGTATGGTGATCAAATAGATGGATGTGTAAGAAACATGATGAAAATTTTCATTTTGTTGTGACCGATCAGCAATCTTGGTTGTTCAATATTACATTACAAAGACACAAATGAAAGAAATTGCAAAATCAAAACAACAAATGGATTGGGGGGGAATTAAAACCCTAATCCTTAAGGATCCTACCCACTATAGCCCAACCCAAATTTACACAAGCCACACACATTAAAACCATATTTGCATGCCCACATTAGTAAGAAGTTGCCAATGCATCATAACAAAACCACTTTCACAACCCTCACCCATAATGCAACAATAGCATATACCAAACAACCTATGCGCAATGTACAAAAATTGAAAGAAACAAAATCTAATTCAATGAAAAGAATGGAGGTGGAAATCCAAACCCCCAACAATTTATATAATGTTTAGTAGCCACATACATTAGGTACCAAGTTGAATTATTGATCAACAACTATAATCTTCATGCCACCAGCCATAGCAAATAGTTTGCTACCATACAAGCTACATGTGCAAAAATTAGTAAAACATTTATACCATTAACTACTAGCAGAACATATCAAAAATATAACAATCAATTGCATATCTCACCTTATTATTATTCTAATCCTCCATGGCATCCCCAAAAGGAAAACTATCCAAAGTGTAATGATCATGTGCAAAATCCTGAGAATCAAATCCAAGTGTTTGGTTAGTTGGTTGTGTAACTTGGATTTTAGGAAATACAAGGTGGAAAAACAATGTTCATCTTTTACGCTACCTAAAATCATAGCTACAGACAACTTTGCCAACAATGCAAAATACTCTGACAATCAGTGTTGTAAGATGTTGTTGGATGTTAAAGTAGACAAAGTCGAAAGATAGGGTTGCAAACCAATGGTGGTTCTAAAGCGGCACCATGGTTGCTCTGCATAGGGATCTTAAAGAAGGAAGCTCCAAGATCAAGCTTATTTTCATTGAGAAAGGCTGGGATCCTCACCTAATCAGTCATTGGGCCAATGACTTTCTCAAAATAAGATTGAGCCTTCAATAAGGTTAAATGTCCCTAAATGTTTCTTCAACAAGAGGATTGAGCCAATACTAAGGATAGATGATGCATGTTGCATTCATCAATTCCTGGCTAGGGAACCGTCGCTTTAATTCCCTGATAAAAAATATGGTAGCATGTGAACACTACATTTTGATAACTTCAAAAGTTGTCGTCTAATCAGCATGTGTAGCTTGAATGAAAACCCCAATAAGAGGCCATTTTTTATGCAATTGGTATTGCTTGCCCATGAAATAAAAAACCACAAACTAGATGTTTGTTGCAAAATTAGTCCACCAAGTAGTTAACAATTGGTCATTGTTGTTTTCATGCAAGTCCAAAAACACTTTGAACTATTATACACCATATTTATTTTTAGGATTTGAATACATGATGTACAATTCAAGACAACACATATTCACAACAATGATAAAATCACACACAAATGTGTCATGGGCTTACACAAACTTGATATCACATGGATTAACTCCAACAAAAGCACGATGTAAATTAACCCCATCACCAAAAATAGTGGAGGTTGGTTTTTATTGGTACCGTAATATGCAAGTCATCATGCATCTTTGGCATTAGAGTTTTATATCTTGCAAGAACTCGCTTAGCATGAGACAACATGAAGATCCACCTAGTTTTTACATTACAAAGTAGTTTTAGACCCTTGGTTTCAAATAACTTGGTAAGAATTCCATGCTCCAAATGTCTTTTAAGTGAAGATGAGAAATATGTGTGTGTAATTTGCAGCAACCCTTCAAGCTTACCAACTAAGGGTTGAACAGAAATAATCTGCACTATTCAAAAAGTCCGATGTGCCATGTAATGCACTACAATCACAAAAGATGCAACCTTGGATTTAAATTGAGTGGCAACACCAGTTTGTAGCCCTGTGAACATTACAACTCCATCTAATCCAAAACAAATCAACTTGTTGCCAATCTAATCAGATGTCAAGCCCCCATACTCCATCAAAGACCTCATAATCAATTGAATCAAGTTATCAGCATTACCTCCACCAATCACCCTTTCCAAACTTAGCAACAATGGAATCTTTTTCAAGTTGTCAACAACATATGCATGAACACTACACCAAGACTAGTTGTCAATTGTGGTAACTTCATCATAGCTAATACCAAAGTACTTAGCCTTTGCACAACAATTCTAGTGGATTCAATGATAGTATGATGCATGTTTTCAACCATCTACGAGCCAATGGAATTAAACCAATGTTCACATGGAATATTTTTCACCTTCAAGATATCAAAGAACTATTTCATATATGCTATCAAAATCTATCAAAGGCCAGCCAAGTTGCAAGAGCCAAAAAATGGCCACACAATTGAATGAACTTGTGTTTCTTTTCATTAGCTTCACTAGAATCAACCACCATTTCAACAACATATTTTGACCCATGCTAGCCCATAATCACTCATTCTTGGCATGTTAATTATTAGTAAACATAACATATTGCCCCATAATAAGTCCAAGATGTGCAACCTTGCACTTCTTCCTACTTGCATGTTTTTGCAAACTATCAAATTTAGGAACCAATAGTTTTTCCCTCCCATCAAGCTCATTGCAAATCTTGTAGTGCACCATGTTAAGTGGAACATCACACCCAATTACCACAACCTTAGCCCAAGGTAATTTTACAACATAGACCTCTTGGAAAACCTAATTTAATTCCCATTCCCTTTTCATGTGTTTCTTTTGTGTAGGTTCGAGAATTGCAACCTGAAAATCAATATCAAAACTTTGAAGTTAAACCAAATCATTAGAAGATGATGGTGATAAGGGAGAGACATGGTTAATGATTTGAGTCCAAGACGATGAAGTTATGCTTGCAAAAGATAGAGGCCCGACATTAAAGAACATTTTATATTTAAAGTCCATTGGTGGTTACAATGGACTAATGATGAGATGAAAATGATAAGACATGAAAGGTAAAAAGAGAACTTAGAAAAGATACCTAGCAGCCCGATTGTAGCACGAGGATCAAACAAAAATTCAAAATAACACGATGGCAATGTGATGACAATGCGATGGTAATGTAATGAATAAACACGATGAACGCACTAAAATAACCTTAAACATGCTCATAGAAGATGAGTAGACCAAAAGAAGCTCAAAGCTTCAAGATCCCAAAAGTTTGATTCAAAGCGATGGCAATGTGATGAACATACACATTGCAGAATGAACATAGTAACAAAAGCTCATAGACAATGAACAACACGATGAACACGCAATGCAAAATAATTTTCAAAACAAAATGAATTGCGATGAACAAAGAAATGAACATAAAACAAAGTGCCTATGGAGCTTATAATGTAAAGAGTAAGAAGATCTTGAAGTAAAATTCAACTTGCAAATTAAATAGGGAAGGAGTAAGTTTAATTGGATGTTGAAACTCCCTTTGTGCACTCCAACTTCCTTTCCTTTTGTGCTCCATTTCTAGGTCCAATGACCTTCTCTCTAATGCCATGAAAATGAAGATCTCCATGATGTTGCCTTTTGCCATGGATTTACAAAACCATTGATTTTACAAATTTAATGTTTGTAACTCCAAGTTCTAATGTCACCTTGTTGTTAATAGAAGCGACAAAAAAATGTAGTGAAAATTCTCTACAACAGAATAAAAACAAAGAGACTTAGTCATTCTCTATATAAACATGTATAGGCAACTCACATAAAGAAATGAGGGAATGTCGGCGATGAAGAAGGACATCATGTGTAGTAAAGTGCCATGTCACCTAACATAAAGTAGAACTAGGGTGGCTACAAGCTTGGAAAAAATAAGCACCTATGGTGATGGAGGTGATGGGAGGCAATTGTTCATCAAAATCGACAAGACTAGCAACAAACACTAGCAACCTCTAGCGGCTTTAGATGGAGATGTTGGCGATTTCCAAACCTTAATCAATCAAACCCACAATTAGCCTTAGATTGAACGATTAGGATTATGGCTAAATCATTAAAAAAAAACCATCCAATTTTATAAAGGGGGGCAGAACAAACCATTGGGATATTGCCACTTGGCAAAATTTTGTTAAAAAAAAAGACATTAGCACTGCCCAAACTTAAGCCTAAATCTAACTAAACATTAAACGATTTGAAAACCTGAAACTAATGCCCACATGTTTTGATACCCTGAAAATTTATCACAAAATATTCAACTAATACCATTTTGAGGTTTTCAAAAAGTCGATTATCACTTAAGTGAAAATTCACAAGCAAGTTCTCAAAAAGGTTATCATCTTATGTGAAAACCTTGAATTTTCATTTTGAAAATTGAATTAAAAACCTTAAAAGTTTTCATTGAAAATTTAGGAGAATTGCCCAACATTGGTTTCTTCCCATTTCCAGGCAATCATCCCGGATGTGTGATTTACCTTTGAACACCCAATTACCAGGTGTGGGTGGGGCCCAAAGATGTTCTTACTTATTAAATCAATTGTGGATGGATGAAATATCTCATCTTTGACAACACCAATATTTTGGAAAACAACTATATGCAATAATAGGATTGATCATGGGGAATTTGATAGAATTGTTACCTATAGGCCCATTGCGGATGGATGAAGTATTTCATCCTTTGACATAACCAAATATTTTCAAAACCAACAATATGCACACCTAGTAAGGTTTGAATGGGGAAGTCCAATTAAAATGTTATTATAAAGTCAATTGTGGATGGATGAAATATTTCATCCTTTGACATAACCAATATATTCAGAAACAACAATATGAATATCTAATAAGGCTTCAATGGGGGAGTCTAATTGAAGTATTATAGGCATAGGGTTTAAGGTTTATGAACCAACATTTTCTTATGTGAAATTTTGTTAAAATGTGAAAAAAAATGTAAGGGTTGCAACCCCTACAATCATCAAAAAGCTAGGTTTTTGGATTGCATTTGTCAATTCTAAAACACTTGTTGTTTCCAAATAATAGTGGGATTATAAAAATCAAATAAAATGTCTTACATATCATGTAGCCAAATCTAGTTAAATTTTTTTGTGGATGGTTGCCAATTTGGGTTTTACTATCTAATTATTGGTATTCCGCATCTTCATGGATAATTCAATTTCATTGAGTCCATGTTGGAGATAGTAGGGTAGTCATTACACCATTCGTGCAAGTCAGTACTTATGCGACAAGGAATTTTGCTACCTTAGGACAATTAGAAATAATGATATGCAATTTCCTACCATTTGATAATATGAAGCAAGTATGTTTTGATTTTCACCTAAAGCGTAATCTCCCCGTAGGCAAAGAATAGCCTAGGTACTTTGCATGGGCTCTTCCACCCTAGGGGACCCTTGACTTTGATCTACTATGTAAACAAAGTGGTCTTGGAATTGAATGTCTTTATGGGCTATCAAATTATGGGAAGATTGATGGTGGTTGGATGAGACTGAAGGTGGCTAAAAAAAAAAAAAAAAAAAGACCATAAATGAAAATTATAACAATTTTTTTGATTAATAAACTTAATCATAGACATTAATAAACCATTGCAAACATAACTCTAACGTGGAACTTAAAAGATGATGTAAAAAAAAAAAACAAAACAAAAATGAAACCAATCAACATTTCTAATAATGCATTCAAAGTAATTTCATAATGGGAATGGTAGTTGAACCTAAAGGGGTTCCATCATCAAAAAGTAAACAATTATGTTCAAGGTATTACTTCAATGAAAAAGTTTAAAAATTAAAATTTTTATGCATTCCAACACATGTCCATGCATCAACTTATAGGAATAATGTTTGTGTGCAAGGTAAAAACTAAAGACAATGTTTGCATGAATGACCTAATAGATGAAACCATTCCCACCTTGACAATGAAATAAATGATAATCCTAGTATTATCAAAAGACTTCTAACCAATGATCAATTCAAATAGAATAACCCCAATAGACTTAAAATTGACTAGGCCAAAATTAGACAACTTGGGATAGAAACCTTCATTCACAAGAATGTATGAGGACTTGAATCCCTAATATATCATAGGTGGGTTTGCCTTGCACATGGTTTGTTTTGTTGTGCAGGTACTCCAACCCTCTTGTTGTCCTTGTAGCAATTTTCATCCTTGTGTTCCAATCCAAAGCCTCTTTTCCTAGCAATGAAAAAATTGCCAAACGACACCATCCAATTACTAACTAACATCATAAATGTAAAACACATATTATATTCATATGCAGATGTCATGTAACAACCAATTAATTCATCTTGTAGAATTTTCACAATAACATATGCAATTGATATAATAGTTGGACTCAACCCAAAATAATCAATTTATAATGTGCCACAAATGCGATTGCATTTACATAACAACATAAAAAATAAAAAATATCTCTATTCTCCAAATATTCGCATAAAATGGTCGATTGTCATTGGTAATGTGTAATAGCACAAAGCCCAAGTGCATTAATGAATGGTGAAATTTATGATTGATGCATGCTTAGGTTTGTCAAATTCCAATGATGAGTAATCGGAATTGGTATATGGGGGACTTTTTGGAATCCTTGTTGTTTTGGACCATTCGAAAGACAATTTCAAAAATAACTATCTCATTTTCAAGCTTAATTACTTTTTTTCCCTTAATAATTACTTCCTTTTTTTGTTAACTTTCTTAATATAACTCCTTTTCTACTAACTACCTCCATTTAATAACTATCTCACTCCTCTTCCCTATGAAAAAACATGTAAAAATGTGTCTTTTCATGTGAAATGTATATTAATTTAAATTAAATTTGACATTGACATAAATAATGATGAATAATTGAAAACCGTATGAAAACATAAGAAAAATAAATTGATCATCATTGGTAGTGCGCAACAATGCAGAGCCCAAATGGTATAGGGGTAAAAGAATTTGCCAATTACCAAGTTTATAATGAAATGTAAACTTAAGGCATAATCCATAATTACTAATAAATAAATGAGGGTGGGAATTTTGGGATGGGATTAAAAAAAATTCATGAATGAGAATTCAAAATGACATCCACCTACTTAAAAAAAAGAAAAAAATTGATTGTTAGAAGTTGAAGTTAAAATGGTGCATGGACAACCCATGGGCAAACCTAATTCAAAAGACACACCATAGTTCGAGCTTGGAAAGGACACACCACCTCTCATCTTATAACATATTTTACAATTGCTAATGAGGGTTAAATCAAAATGGCTAATACTCATAGAAATAGGAGTCCCAAAAATTCCAGATTTTATGAAATTATAAAATTTGCAACTTTCTAAACTCATAATTCTTGCACACAAATTTTAGTTGAAAAATTCTAAAAGGCAAAGTGGTAATCCTTGAAGAGTGTTTTTTGACATTATATAACATGTTTAATTCAAAGGCCATTTAATTAATGACCCTCAATTTTATTAATTAGAAATCAAAGGTAATAGCTTGATTATTTGTCATTTTTTGGACCATAATTCTTAAATCAAAACTACAAATGAAGAATGAAAACTTGCTTTCGATATTTACATTTCAAAACCTTTTCAATGATATGTTGAGGGCCAATTTGGACCATGTCTACTACTTACACTTTTGATCAAAAAATGTGACACTTGCATGAGGACATAATTCCCAAAGCATTTCTCACTTGAGATTGTTTCAAACTCATTTTCTTTTGATCTTTTGCATTCGAGAATGTGCTCAGAATGTTGAGACATTTTTTAGTCCACTCTCATTTTCATTCTTTAGCCTTGGTCATGAGCCCAACACTAAAGTTTTGATAGTTATGAATATGTTTTGTTAATTAAACACAAAAGTGTAATAATGAATGAATTCCATTCATTACAAATGATAAATGAACATAATTCATTAGTAAAAAATTAAATCACATAAATTATTATATGAATTATGATTTCATATATTGATTATTTCTAAGGTTAAAATGTTATGCAATTTATTTTTGGACCAATTGATATTATTTGTGACATCGCATTTCATTATATTGAAACATTTTGAAAATATCTTTTGTAAGCTTGGTTTCGATATAAAGAATGAAAAGTTTCATTCATTCAACTTCTCCAAAACTTGGGTTGTCGAATATGTTTGTTGATGTTATAATTTCAATAAATAAACATTACATCATTATATTTGACAACGTGAAATCTTGAAATTGATGGATGAAACTTGGATGAAACAATTTTCATGATGGATGAAAATGGATGTTCATAGATGAATTTCATTCATGAACAACAAACCAATCTACATGAATTACCATGTGAAGTATATCCTATTCATTGGTTGCATGGAAATTCAAATTCCAAAAATTGGCGGCCACTATTTTTGGCCTCGACTAATAGCCCTTCCTAAGAACACCCGACCTATTTATTCACACTAATTCACAAAACATAACTAAATAAATAAGGAAATAAATAAATAACTAAATTGGTTTACATGAAACTTGACCACAAACTTAACAAGGGAAAATGCCCTAAAACCGCTAATAACTAGGAAAAAAAAATTAAAAAAAACCAACAACAAGAACAGCTAGTTCTGTTACCCGATGAGGACTAGGAACAGGCTCAATGGATGATGAATTCGGTGAAACTGGTCGTGAAATTGAATGAACTGGATGAAATTTATGGCGTAGAATTGGATGACGTGGGATGAAATTGGACACGAGTACTGGGATGAATTGGATGAAACGGGATGAAATTGTACACGAGTAATGGGACGAATTGGATGAAATCTGTCGCGGACACTCGACGCCTAAAGCCTTGCGTAGTTCCTCCGCGTGGCTGCTGCTGCTGCTGTTTCTCACGCTTCGCGCGCTCACGGAAGCGAGGAATTGAGTCGGAATTTTTCGCCTGCAGTAGACGAGGTGGGGGCAAGATCAGTCATGGTAGTGATGGTGCTGGAGTTAACAAGAGTTGGAGAAGAAGAGGAGGAGGAGGAGGAGGAGGAGAAAAGTGAGTGGGAAGTAAGTTACCGAGGGAGGAGGAGGAGGAGGAGTTGTGGATTCGAGGTTTAGGGTTTGATGGTACTCCCACAGAAGTAGTTTGAAGACGTGACCGCGCGAGCATGGCTCTCCGAAGCAGCGATGCCGCGTCGGAACCGGATAACGTAACGTTCCTTCACACACACACACACACACTCTCTCTCTCTCTCTCTCTCTCTCTCTCTCTCTCTCTCGGGTTTTCTTGCGACTTGTTTCGCTCCAATCTTTGCTTTGACAAGTACACTGGTGCAGGAGTAGGTCCCTTTGTTTAGGAGGGGTGAAGTGATAGAGAAAGTGGCAATCGTCTTTCTCAGGAGCTATGTGGGATGTTTCAGAAGATTCTATGTCATTTGCAGTGCATGAGCTCTGGAGACTCAATGGTGTCCGAGTGTTTGTCCTGATGGTGATTTGGTACTTCAGCATTATCAATTGGCTTTGAGTGTCATCTATCTCCTGGGACTAAACAGGTTCTTCTGTCTGTGTAGTTTAGCTATAATATTATAATTAGGTAGCAGCAACTCTAATGGCTGCCAGAACATTCTTGCACAGTAGAACATTCTTCCTCTCTGAACCTTTAGGTGAAGTGCATGCTCTCAAGGTTTGGCATTTCCCATACCTTTTTATGATGAAATTGAGACAGAGCTCTTCATGTCTGGCTGTGGGGTTTTGGTGTTTTGTCCAGTATTTCATATTCTATGAGGGGAGGGTAGATGTGAGTATTTCCTGGATGCTGTTGGAAGTCTTCATGACATTCTGCTTGCATTTCTCTTCTGAAAAGTCTCTTGCAACTTTGTGGATTTTAACCATTAACCAAAGTCCTAGGGGTTTTGATCTCAACCACATTATGCAGGTATTGACATGATCTGTATGCCTCAGGTGCATTCCAAACTACCTCTAATACTGCTACTTTGGACATTACTGCTGAGTCAGTTCTACACATTCTTGAGGCTTTGTAGTTCTAAAGTTTTCTTCATTTCTCAGATGGTCAGTCTTGTTGTCTTTCTGAACAATGAAGGCTACCCTCTAAAGATTCTCTTAAAGAGCACCAGTGGTTTGCTCTGCAAATAGAAATCCCTTTGAACCTGTGATGGGTGTGAAGGTGGTCCCTGGACAAGTAGGAGGTTGTCACTTCTGTTCATACTGCTAATTTTTTAGTTCATTTGGAATGAGTTCTTCCCTGTTCTTTTGTCCTTATCTGGGAGTTTTCTCCGATTTAAAGGAATTTTTTTGCCTGGCTATGTTTACCTTTAATTGTGAGTATGAAGATTCTTGAAACTCACGAGAGTTAATTCTCTTCTTGAACTCAAACATGTGAGTGCTGAAATCTTCTTATAGTGGATTGAGAGAAACAATTTCACAACTGCCTTTGGGTATTGCTTTTTTGCTAACCTGCTTTAGGTGTTTGCTGACTAATATCTGCAGACTGGTACAATGGAGAAGATGACATCGTTCTCAATGATACGGAAGAAGACACCCTTTCAAAAGCATCGGGAGGAAGAGGAAGCCAAGAAGAAGGTATAGGGTAATGCATTGACTGAATGTATTGAATTGTGTACAGCTCCTGTTAAGAATAAAGTAGGGTAGTTATTTTTGCAGTTTGGTGTGTTATGTGCACTGGCAGGTTTACAGTGTAACCTTTTGTTGCTTCGTCCCATTGCATTGTCTTTCTGTGCTGAGGGATATGACAGCTGTTGCTGTGCATTTTGGCCATGAACCATGGTAGTTGTGGTTATCAAGCAGTGAATGAACCATTGGAGCTGTTTCTTCTGACGGACCTGAAGGCTTAATTTTGTGCCCTTTAATGTCAGCGTGCTGATGAGGAAGCTGCGCGGCTGTATGAGGAGTTTGTGGAATCATTCAAGGCAGATGATACTCCTGGTGGCAAAGCGTTTGTGAGAGGAGGAACTATTAATCCTAGTGAACGTTCAAAACCAGACACTGAAAGTTTGCCCCGAGGTAGGGATGTTGAACATGATAACAAGTAGCTCTGGGAAATGATGTTTTCATGATACGACAATTCACCCATTTCTCTGTGGACATCTTGCGGAATTAGTTTTGATGGTTCATATGTGCTTTTAGCACCTCAGAATGTGTGATTTCTAAATGTTTAGCATATTGATCTTTTGGGTTCATTCAAATTTATTTTTATTGCTGTTTCTGTTTGTTCCTTATCTATGTTGGCTGATCAGGTGGCAGCTCCAAAGAATCCACTCCTGCATCCACTAAAAAGCCCGGCTCCAGGTCAGAAGCTCTTGTCTAAATCCATTATTTGCTTCAGTACACAGATTTCAATTCATCCAAGACATTGGCGGATGACTAAGAGCATGTATAGGAAAGGCCATTTGATACAGTGTCTTGCTCCTCAAAAGGATTGGTATCTTTGAGCTGCAACTCTTTGTGCCAGGGATCAATAAGCTGTATGATTCCTAGGTTGGATGAATAAGTCAAGCAGGTTTTTTACAAAAGTCATGAATCAGTAAGTCACAGTTTAGCACTACCTGATGGACAAGTATGTTCACTGCAGGCCAATTCCATGTTTGTTGTAAACAGCTGATTTTGTTACTGAGAGGTGAATGTTGGTTCTGCAGATATGTTCCCTCCTTTTTGCCTCCTGGATTGGCAGCTATGGTCAACAAGGAGAAGGAGCCTGAAAAGGGGGTAAAGTAAATAACCCATGTCATGTATTTAAGTTGTTTCATCAGTGTTGTTTCATCTGTGTTGTGTTTGAAAGTTCCTTGATGAGTATGATCAAAACTTCTGAAGCACATTCTGCTCCCTGGTCTGCTCTTACTGTAGTTTTGATTGAACCAGATTGTCCTAAGATTTTCTTGTTGGCTATGATGTCAGAGGGATGATGAAAGAAGTAAGGACAGAGAACGGGGGAAGTCCCGGAATATTGATCATTTCATGGAGGAGCTAAAGCGTGAGCAGGAGGCACGTGAAAAACGGACTGCAGATCGTGAACAACGCCGAAGTGACAGAAAGTCACAAGCGGCTGGGATGGTAGCCTCTTATACTCGGTGTGATAATGCTTCCAGATGTAGAAAAATTCTCTTGCATGTGGTTTGACTTGAGATTCCAAGTCTGCAGTCCTATTTTAAGATGATGCAATCAACTCGAGTTGAACTTTCTGTTTGCAGAGTCTAATACCTTGTTGTTGCCTAGTTGCATTCTGGTTTCCAGGATTATGTGGAAACCTTTTCATGGAGTGTTTTGCTTGTTGCCTATTTCATTGTTATTTCTTGACTGAGCTTGTATGGTGATCTTTGAGGGTCTGCAGCTTGATTTGACTCCATATCAAGCAGACGAGGTGCTAGATGATGATAAGCTCCCTGGATCATTTGATGATGTTGATCCACAGACCACTAATCTCTATGTTGGCAATTTGGCCCCCCAGGTATATTCACAATTGACTGATATGTGTTCCACCTTCAATTTCTTGTACACTACTCCTCATTCAGTTTGTATGAGGTCATCCAGTCTTTTATATTCATCTGCAGTTGCAATTGAGGTGATCTGCTGCTGGTGAAATCAAGACAAACGCAAGTCAAAAATAATTGTCTACTGTTCACCTCAAAATTGCATGCTTGGCTTACCTCAATGGCCTCACACAGGAAAATGTGGATGGTTTTGGGACAGTAGTGTGATTGATAAATGTGTCCATTTGGAGAGGACTATCATGTATTGTATTTGTTGTCACATGGTATGTTCTCAAGTGGAATGACTCTTTGATGTTTTCAGGTTGATGAAAATTTTCTGTTGCGCACATTTGGTCGATTTGGTCCTATTGCTAGTGTCAAAATTATGTGGCCCAGGACAGACGAGGAGCGTCGCCGGCAGCGGAACTGTGGCTTTGTTGCCTTTATGGATCGTGATGAAGCCCAGGCAGCGAGAGATGAGATGCAAGGTGTGAGGCATGATTGTATGGAGCTTTGATCATGGAGCATTGACAATAGAATTAGTTCTGGCATAGTAGTAGGTTCACCATTTCTATTTGTGACTTTGATCCTGGGGTGCTGTCTGATGGGACATTTTGATGAGGGCATGTTCATCCTGGTATTTGCAGGGGTCATAGTGTATGACTATGAGCTGCGGATAGGTTGGGGAAAGGCTGTTTCACTTCCTGCTCAAGCATTGCCTGCTCCTCCACCAGGTCAAATGGCTATTCGAGCCAAAGAGGTAATAATAATCCAGCGTGTGTTTAGCAAAGCTTTGATCCTTCACTTTAACTGATCTTGGTCCAACCTTGTTAAATGTTGATTGATGATGCTATCACATTTCTAGAGCACCTGTATGCTGATTGCATTTGTGGCCAGCATGTAGGGGTGTCAGATTCTGTTTTCCACTTCTGAGAAAGGAAGAGTTGTAGAGACGAGATAAATGGCTGTGTGGAGACATTCAATGTGTTGTGGAGATTTGAGACATAAATGTGATGGAGATACTTGAGTTGGCTAAATAAATATTTGATTTGAGGGTTTGAAGGGTGCTCAATTCTCATGATTCTCACACTTGGTTTTGACCTTGTTGCATACACATTTTCTACAGGGTGCAACAGTTTCCAATGTGGCCTGGTCAGGCCGTGCTGCTCCTTCACCTCAATCTGTTTCTGGTCAAAATTCCGAAGTGGTTAGTCTCCTGATGAAATCCTCTAATTTTCAGTGTGGATTACATGATCTTTTGTAGGTACCAATCCTTTAGGCAGGTATGGACTACAGACTCTATGTCATGTTTCTCTATTGTTCTCAATGTGTCTCTATTTCTACTGTTGTATCATTTATAATGAAATGCATTGGTGCATGTTCAATTTGCCATGCACAGCATGTTTGCTCATCAATAAGCCAATGTATCATTTGTATTTACATGACCAAAAGTGGCACTCCCGTACCTGAAGGTTTTCTTCACATTTAATTGTCAACCATTCTCATTTGAATATTGTTATCAGGTGGTGACTCCAAATGTCCCAGACATTCAAGTGATACCGCCTGAAGATGAACACCTGCGGCATATCATAGACACCACAGCTATGTATGTCCTTGATGATGGTTGTACATTTGAGCAAGCTGTCATGGAGAGAGGTCGTGGAAATCCCCTGTTCAACTTTCTCTTTGATCTCACATCAAGGGAACATACATACTACATTTGGCGACTATATTCTTTTGCTCAGGTAAGAACTCACTCTTGTGCCTACTTCACTACCTCTGCATCCTGTAATGTATGCAAATGATGTGCACATAGGGTACTTAGTGCTGTACAGTTCACAAGTCCATTCTTTCTCTTTGCAAGTAGGTTTGAATCTTGAGGACTTAACCTCCATGTTGATGCAGAAGAGGTGATACTTCTGGTCCTTATCTGTATGATTCTATTACTGGAATTTGTGGGAAACCTCCTATCCAGTTGAAAACCATAGCATGTGGGTTTTTATATCTTGTGTTAGAGTTAGTGCCTTATCTTGATAATTCACCTCAAGTGAGCTTTTAGTCTCAGTTTAAACCTGGACAAGCTGATGAGTAGCGTGGGATCATGAAATGTAGGGAGATACGCTTCAAAGATGGCGGACTGAACCTTTCATCATGATTACAGGGAGTGGGCGGTGAGTAAGATATATATGTTTTTGTGCATTTAGTCTATCAGTGCTACTGCTGGTTCCCATCTGTCAAATCCGCACTTGGTTGGCACTGTATACACTCTTTGCCAATCACCATGCTGGTGAAAAGCCTTTTTGAATATGGAGTTTATGTACAAACTTCAACCTCCATTTAACCAGAGACATTGCCAAGTGGTCTCTAGTGACAATTTCATGTGCACAGCTCCAGTGCCAACAAGTGTAATTCATAGCAACCATGAGGGTAGTCAGAGTGAAAGGGAACTTCACAATCTCCACAGCTCTTTGTTGTAGCAAGGGCTGGTGATTGTTTCCTGGAACAGCTATAACTTGACTTGAAGTTTCTGTACTACATCCCATCATGCCTTCGGTGTTTCCAACTCAGCTCAGCAGGAGTTGAGTTCTGGTCTTGAAGTCCATTCTTATTATACTGCATCATCATTTCAGCTGATTGTTCTGGTCTACTGTGGTCTCCTTGTGAGGTTTCCTATTTTGGACTGCAGAGGGCTTTAGACACTACTCATATGTTCATCCCAGTGTAGTGGGGCACACTCTTTTCAGAAGTTTGTGGTAGTGTTGGCAGATTTGATGATTAGTGTAGGAGTTGCATATTACTCTGCAGAGATTCACTTGTTACATTGGAAAGTTGTGGGAGTGCAAATTCAGGATAGGTACCAAGTTTAGCTGTGTGAAAGAAGTATCAAGTCTATGTTCACTATTGATTGTGCTGGTACAAATTTCTGTGTTCACTCTTATTGTGGCAGCTTCAGCAGTCTGCTTGTGTTGGCTTGCAGATGGATATCTCCACCCTTGCCACCCCAAGAGTCAAGCAGAAGTCCTGATCAAGAGAAGGCCATGGCTGCCACCACCTTTGCTGCTGGAAAGGGGAGGGTAAGTTCCTAACTAAACAGTTCAAATGGTTGGTTGAGTGCATTTTGGATGATCTTTACTTCAAGTCTTTCTGATTATGTGCTGGTATGTTTCCAAGGCAAGCTGTGCTGGTACTTCAGTGGTTCCAAGTCTGGATTAAGTGTATGGAAGCTGTGGGTTTGAGCCAAATACAAATTATGATGTAGAGGCATTTACATTTTTGAAGTCTGGAGTTATGTCAATGTAAGTCACTGTTGGCTCAGAGACTCTGGTGATAATGTCAGAGAATGGATCAAGAGCGCACTTTGACAGAAGGCCAACGGGATGAGTTTGAGGACATGCTGCGTGCATTGACTCTTGAGAGAAGTCAGATTCGGGAGGCCATGGGCTTTGCATTAAACAACTCAGAAGCTGCTGGAGAGGTATATTGCAAGTCATTCTACCTGAAATTTTGGTGCACCATGGTAAAGTGATCATGTGGTCTTATCATCTATTTGTTGGTGATTCTGAGTATTCGGAGCTGGACTTAAAACTTATGATCCTTTTTTGCTTGGCTGTGTTCAATTGATGGTGCCTTTAATTTTGCATGGATTCATGGATTAATTTGACTTGGTTTTAATCCATGGATCTTGTGAATGCAGGTAGTGGAGGTGTTGACAGAGTCACTGACCCTCAAAGAGACCCCAATACCCACAAAGGTGGCTCGTCTTATGCTGGTTTCAGATATCTTACACAACAGTAGTGCCCCTGTAAAGAATGCATCAGCATACCGCACTGGTTTTGAGGCATGGTTACCTGATATCATGGAAAGTTTCAATGACCTGTATCGGAACATCACAGGGCGCATCACTGCAGAAGCCTTGAAGGTCTGCATTGGTTTAAGTTTATGAAGTTGAAGGCTTTGTCTGAGCTGCTTTGCTCACTTTCAACTTGTGAATTTGTTGTTCATGACGATTCATGAACTCCTTGGTGTCTAATTTAGAATTTTATTGGGTTATGGTATTTTCAGGAGCGTGTGTTAAAAGTTCTGCAAGTGTGGGCAGACTGGTTTTTATTTTCTGATGCATATGTGAATGGTCTCCGAAGCACCTTCCTCCGTCCTGGAAACTCTGGAGTGCCTCCATTTTACACTCTGAATGGGGATGCTGAGCCTACAAAAGAGAATGGAGGTGAATCTAATGGCAGGGAGATTGCTAGCAGTGTGCCAGATAATCTAGATGGAGATATAGGGCAAGATGCAGCGCTTGCCATGGGTGAGGGAGCAGCGGCAAGAGAGCTCGCAAGCCTGCCTCTTGCTGAGCTAGAGAGGCGATGCAGACATAATGGCTTATCAACTCGAGGAGGTATAGAAGTTATGGTGGCAAGGCTCCTTGGCCTGGAAGAAGCTGAAAAGCTAAAGAATCAGGAGCAAGAAGAGGAGCTGAAAGCTTCACAGGGGTACATGTCAGGTAGACCAATACCAGTAGTAGGCAGGGATGGGAGTGATGGTGTGTTTAGGGGGCGTGGAGAAGGGAGATGGAGTTCTGGGGGAGGGTGGACAGAAGTTGGAAGTGGGTGGCAGGAGGTAAGCAGTTATGAGAGGGGTCATCAAGGTAAGAGTGAGAATGGTGATCCAGGTGGTGAAACTCCATCCAATCGAAGCTCTGCTACATACACCTCTGGCCATGTTGCACCATGGCCCCATCACCAAGGTGACAAGACAGTAACCAAGGAATCGGGTGGAGCTAGGGAAGCAGGACCTGGAAATGTATCTCTCCCTCAGACCCTTGCAATTCCACAACCTGAGCACAAGGCTTTTGGTGGGAAGGTTGGGAAGCATGAGCCAGTCTTGCCAGCATCCAAATGGACTCGTGAGGATGATATAAGTGATGATGATGACCAAGGCAATGTAAAAGGTCTTGCCCTGGGGTACTCATCATCAGGCAGTGATGAACTTTTTGGAAGAATAATGAAGCTTGAGAAAGTGGAAAGTGGCATTGACAATGCCTTGGGTTTGGCCAATGATACAAGCATGGATGAAGAAAGAAGGTAGTCATGGAACCATCACCATGTTCGTTCTTAACTATTTGCTTACTGTCTTAATGGTCAGGAAACATCAGGGGTGCAGTTCAGTCCTGATTCTCTTGAAAGGGTATGAGTATTGTAGTTGAACCAGTTTGATGTGAGTGCTGTTCAAGGCAGAAATGACAGGGTAAAGTTTTCTCTTGGTATGTAGGGGCTTTGCTTAATAAGGCGGTGTCAAAATTGCCCCTGCTCTGCAGCAGTCACCTGAACACAAGCAGGCATAGAAGTGTAGTTGATTCCCTGATACTTTTTGACTGAGTACAAATGAAGAACTCATTGGTAGAAAGCAGAGAGTGTTGTGCAAATCAAGTGATATGATTGAGAGCACTAGGGGAAAGCTCTAGAGAAGGGGGCATTCCCTTATTTTGTGGCCAATTCATTAACCAACTTTATCAGATGGGGTTTGAAAACCTGAGTCTCAAGATCAAATAGTGTGGAAGGAATCAGTTTTATCTGCTTGTACAGCAAGCTTACCTCACAAGCTTGGTACAGCTGGAATGAAGATACTATTCACCTTTTGATAAGCTATGTCTCTTGAACATAGGCAACATCATGTCCAAGTCTGCGCATTGCTTCAAGAAGTGGGACAGAAACTCAGGATCAGATGTTTGTATAATGGTTTGCCTGAAATTTTGGGTGGATTATTACATGCTCAGAGTCATGGCAGCTCATCACTGCTATTCATGATGAAGGTGAAGGTGATGTCTGACACTTTGTGAGTGATGCTCATAAGGTTACAACTGCACAGAGTCTTATTGAATGTTTTACTCCTTGAAGTGTTGTTTTGGAGTTTTCCCTGTAATGTCATATATATATTGCTTGTGCAGCACTCTGCTTCATGATTAGAGAGCTTATGTGGTGTCACTGTTCATATATTTCAATTCTGCTGCAGGCAAAAGCTACGCAGGCTAGAGGTGGCAGTGATGGAGTATCGTGTATCCCTCGAAGAGCGAGGAATCAAAAGCTCAGAAGACATTGATAAGAAAGTAGCACTATTACGGAAGAAGCTGGAAGCAGATTTTGGGTTTGTGGATGGACAGTGGCTGCCAGGTCAAGACCGAGATACAAAAGCATTAGACGGCTCTAGGTTGTCAGGTGATTGCAAGAACTACCTGCCTACCTGGGGAGTTACACCATGAACTCTTCTTTGTTCTTTTTTGTTGGGTTTTGAGCTCAATATTCGATTCGTGCTCACTGGGTGTGGGGTATGGTGTTGTTTATGATTGAAATTTCCATTGTGAAGTGCTATGTGACACTTATCACCACATTTGCAGGAAATTGTCAAGCTGAATGGGCAAAATGTGTCTTATTGCAGAAAGGGGTACACGGGAAAGGAGGGAGAGATGGGATGAAAAGAGGGAGTCTACATCATCAAGGAAGCGCACCCTTAGCCACAGCCGCAGCCAAAGCAGAAGCCCACCCCGTGCAAAAGAAAGGTTGACTAGGGAGAGAGAAAGAGACAGAGATAGGGAAGAAAGGGGTCGGAGCAGAGAGGAACATGACAGAGATAGATGGAAGGATAGTGACCATGATAGAATAAGGGATTGGGATAGGGAGAGAGATCAAGATAGAGAAAAGAGAACCCGCCGGAGTTAGCATTTCTACATGCGGAAACTCACCAATCTGACGTCCAGCTATTCATGTGCACAGTCTATGACTACTTGATTTTAGAACACCTATCAAGGATTGTTTTTGTTCATTAGAGGAGGTTGTCATTATCCAAAATTCAAAGTATCTGTTTTGCCCCAGTGATATTGTTCTGCTTCCCTGTCCATACTTTTTTACCTTAGTATATTGTTGACGATGGAAGGCTGGAGTTGTGCCTTGACTATCATGAATGGTATGCACGACCTTTTGCATGACTATGTTCATGTCATGCACTGGTTGAGATCTTAAACGAGATCTTAAAAGTATCATAATTGACATCCTAACTGAGTGAAAGGGACACATTGATTCTTTTAACTGAGGTCTTACATGAGATCTTGAAAGACTCAGAAATAGGAGATGGAACCTTGGCGAAGAATAGATGACGAGATAGTCTATCTATGAAGGAAGTTAGTTTGTTTTGTTTTGTTTCGTAGTTATGAGGTCCACGGAACTGGGATGCTTCAGATTGTGTTCTTGGTGTCTTTACAAAGCTCTTGACGACGAGGGGTGCATGGGCGTGGTTCCATGATGCTTGGACTTGCGGTGCAAGAGTTCTTGAATATTGAATGATTTCTTCACTGAAAATTAAATTAAATTGTAGCCAAAATTTTTGGAGGAATTGGAATGTGTCTTTGGTGTTGTTGAAAAGATCTTGGTGAGCAGGATTTAATGGAATTTATTTGGTAATATTTGGATTCAGAATGTGGGAGGTATTGATTTTAAAGTGATTTTTGCTGCTGAAAATTCAAATAAATTCCAAAAAATTAGGTTTTGGAAGGGAAAATCAGTTGAGAATGTGGGAACACTTGGGCCCACGGCACAGGCCACACTAGTAGATATGGGAAAGTAGGAAAGAATGAATGAACGGGTTAACATAGATGAAAATTTAGCTCTGGATGGATGGTGAATTAGTAGAGATGGAAACAACGATTGCATGAATAATAGTGAATTAATTAATAGAGATGGAAACTAGCAAAGGATGGATGACAAAAAATCAGAGTATGGATGATGACCTGATGAATAAAGATGGAAACTAGAAAGAGAAAGAATCACTCACAAAAATAGAGAAATGGGTCAATGATGAGATTAAAGAACAAACTACCAAAGGATGGATGGATGGATGGATGGATGGATGATGAACTAACTAGTAAAATGGAAACTAGAAAATGAATGAATGATGGACAAATAGATAATGGATGTTGATCAATAATTAGATGAAAAAAGAAATGCATCAAACAAACTACCAAAAGATGGCTGATGAAAGTCTCACTAAATATCAATATGGATGGAAATTTAGCAAAGAAATTGATTTGATGAAAGCTGCTAAGGACCATTTTTTTTGGGAGGCTAATTGTTCAAAGTGTAAGCTTGATACTTTATTCCATTAACAATGAGATTTTAGTAAGAGGGTTTACTTTCCACTAATTAATTAAAGGGACCGTCAAGGGATCTAGTTTTTGACACCATGGATGAAGTTGTCCATTATATGGATGAATTTTTTTGACTATGTGGTTCATCGAAAAATATGGATGAATTTGTAGACTATATGGATGAAAATATCGACTACAGGCATGAACTCCTTGACAAAATTTGGATGAATTTTTCGACACCATGGATGAAGTTTTCAGATCGGCTGCTAGCCGAGTATCTTGGCGACGTGACCATCGGCGGCCCCGTTGCGATCACGAAGTGGCGATGGAAGAGGATCCTTGATGCGAGGCGGAGGAGTCGGGGTTGCGGCCGTGGCGTTTTCGCCCTTCTGTAATTCTCCCAACTTCTCAGATCCAGGAATGGTGAGCATGCGCGGATGCGGAACCAAAGCGCGGGAGACATCGCCCCACCAGTCAGGATGAGAGGTGTACCATTGCATGGTTTTGAGTAAGCCTTGGTCCCACGAAGTGCGTTCGCGCCAACCGAGGGCCTTGAGCTTGGCGTCGTCCAAATAGTAGCGCTGATCGTTGAAGGGACGATTATCAACGAATTTGATGCATTTGGAAGCATCGAGATTGAACAAACCGATGATATCCTTGGCGACGTCCAACACACGACGTTCCTTTTTGGTTCCGATGTTATAAACATGGCCCACGCTTCCCTTGTGAAGCACAACATCGAAAGCTTCAGCTACGTCGTCGCAGTAAAGGTAGCTGCGCACATTCGACCCATCTCCATGAATGGGTAGTGGCTGTCCTTGCATTGCTAAGAGCATGAACTTGGGAATGAGCTTCTCCGGAAACTGGTTAGGTCCGTAAACGTTGTTGCCTCGCGTGGTGATAATGGGTAAACCGTAGGAACGACCGTATGCCATGACCAGCATTTCCGCACCCGCTTTGGTAGCAGAGTAAGGATTTGTTGGGAGCAGTTGACAAGCTTCATGGTTTCCCACGATTGCATCAGCCTCGGTTTCACCATAAACCTCGTCAGTACTCACGTGAATAAACCGTTTCACGCTACCCACCAGTTTGCAAGCCTCCAGTAGCACATGGGTACCGTAGATATTGTTTTTGGTGAACTCGAAGCTGTTGCCGAAGGAGTTGTCCACATGGGTTTGTGCAGCGAAGTGCATGATGGTATCGATATGTTCAGTGATAAGCAAGTAGTTGACCAGATCTGCACTCCCCACGTCTCCTTTCACGAACTTGAAATTATTATTCTGGGAATTCGACGACTTGTGCTGCAAGCTGCAGAAGGAAGGTCCCAGATTGTTCAGATTTGAACAATAGTCCAGCTTATCTAACACTACCAGCTTGTACTGCGAGTATTTCTGAACCAGTCGATTCGCTACATGCGATGCGATGAATCCCGCTGCACCTGTTATGAGGATATTTCTCGGCGTGTAATAATTATGAGATGCAGGTGTCTCCATTTCCAACAGCGGATCCTCCAAGTGCATGTACTACAAGCAGCAGCAAACAGATCAAGCTCGACTCTAGAAAAGAAAAACTCACCCAACCTTGGGAGACAATAATTCAAAACCAAAAAATCAAAAAATTCAGATGATGTCGCGATCACTGCCAGGAAGCAAAATTTAGATGGAAAAATGGCAAACAATTTACATGTAAAATCTCGAAGCTCGCTCGCTCGAGAGAGAAGAGAGGAAGGAGAGAGGGAGAGAGAAAGGGAGGGGGATGGGAACGAGTGGTGTGCACTGTGGAAGCTAGCCATTGTGTGTTCCTTAAAAAGGCTAACCAATAATCATGGGGTCACGTTCGCTTGGTTCTCTTTGGACACCGACTACCCACGTCCTGGAACCCCCCCTCCCCCCCCCCCCCCCCCCCCCCCCCCCCCCCCTCCCTCTTTCTTTTTTTTTTTTTTTTTTTTCTTCTTTTTTTCTGTC
>Ga0116227_10002172_pt1 | contig 44806 bp, 24 predicted proteins | sample S1TSphgellanicum_FD_89693 | JGI IMG/M metagenome (GOLD analysis project Ga0116227, IMG submission 89693) | Host-associated microbial communities from peat moss isolated from Minnesota, USA - S1T2_Fb - Sphagnum magellanicum MG | ecosystem: Host-associated > Plants > Peat moss > Unclassified...
CCCCCCCCCCCCCCCCCCCCCAAATAGGTTTAAAACACAAGTTTTCTTGGTACTTATATAAAATCATTTCATAATTTTATTATAATTATGTATCCAATGTTGATAGTCCCTACACAATTTAGGGTTATGCAAAAATAATTCCAAAATCAAATTTAACATTTAGTTCTAAAAAATTTGTTAAATTCCACCATTAAAGTTATGCAACCAATTCTTTTTGTGTTTATTTAATTTAGGGTGAATGTAGGGATTTTTTGTTGCATACAAAGGTTTCAGCTCAACATTTTAGAGTTCATTCTATAGGTTTACTTAATTTTTCATTTAAACCTATGCATCCATTAGGTTGTAATGTCTACATAATTTATGGTTTTTACAAAAAAATTACCAATATTAAGTTTAAGGTTTTTTTTGTATGAAACTATTTAGTTTTTAGATGAAAGTTAAAGTTTTCAATTTGCAATACTTTACCCTATCACCTTATGTTAGACCCCAAATGCATGCCCCAACCCCAAATTGTAATACCTGGGTAAATCTACGTTATGTAACCCCCCCCTTGATTTAATTATGCAAAAACTTGTTTACTCATCATCTAAGGTTATGTAAATATATCTTATTTAACAAGTGCAATACTTACATCTAGTGTATTAAAAAAAATGAAATATCCAAAAAATACCTATTTAAAAAAAAAAACCAATTATCAATACCTTCATCTTCAGGTGTAAAGATTGACTATGGGCATGTCCTAGTTTTTCCAAATCCTAATTTGCAATACCTACATTGTTTGCAATCAATGTTAAGGTGATCATTAAGGCAATTTGGCTTTTAATATTGTAATGTAATGCTATTAATCTACCATATTAAGCTTATCATTATACCTACACAAATCTATATTGTGTACCCTCATTAAAAGCCCCCTTTTGGTTAATAAATATTTATTATGTAGGTATTGCAAAAATTTAGTCCCTCATCATCTAGGGTTATTTAGGGGGATATTGTCCACCAAATGCAATACCTACATTTAATGGAACGAATGTAATAAGAAATATCCAATTGATATTTATAAATAAAACAAATCCATTAAATCAAATTATCATTCTGATGAGAAAAGGTAAGACAATACTTACATTAAGTGGTCAAATACCCTTTTGGAAGGAGTAGGGAATTTGCAATACCTTCATCTAATTTACTTAAATGTAATTAATACCCACGAAAGATATGAAATTATGTGCAATACATGTATTAGTGCCCATTAACTTTTAACTATGATATACCTTAAACCTTGCAATACCTGCATGTAAGACTAATTAAATGCCACAAAAAACAAAATGGGTAAGCATTACCCACATATTGACCTGGTGATTATTGTACAATTAACCTACAACACCCAGCTTTATACGACATTTGAATGAAATATTCTTGTTTGGGAGTTTTAAAAAATGTGATATATAACCTTAACAATGTTAACTTTAACTATCAAACCTTATATTTTCATTGATAAAAAAATCAATACATTAACACGTAAATAATCTATTATTTCACACAATTGTAATATGATGCACATTTTAGTAATGGAAAATAAAATGGGAGATAAGTACAAACAAGTTTGTGTTGGTTTTTTTTACTCACGAACCCTCTTCTTATGGATATTTGCATGTTCTAACATCATTTCATGCCAATCCTTCATCTAGAGCATGAATTACCAAGTCCATCATTGACTTAATCAAATACCATGCTAGGATGCATGACTTCATTCGCCATGGAAAGGTGAATACCTCATACATTTGTTGCAATAACATACAATAATGATGTGGTGTGGTCTATAAGTTGAACCCCACCTTCTTTGACTTCATTGATGATTTCTTGCATTATGTCATCCATTTGAACAAACATTTTCTCCATGATGATGGATGAACTTGAAGGTTGGTTGTGATTTTTTTTTTCCATATTGGGGGAGGTATCATCCAGTGTCATAAGCCCGCACATATCAACAACCCATGGTTTTTTAAAGTGATCTTCATTGGTCTTTTCATCATCAAATTCATTGTCATAAATGTGCAAATAGGTAGGGTTTGCATACATGGTGGCAAAACCTTCACGATCAGATCCATACCATGTGCCACAATATTGAATGATATTTTTTTAGTGAGATGGGTATATGTAAAAAGAACAATAACTTGATGTTTGCACAAGTTTCCACGTAACGTCCATTCACATGTGCAACAAATATACTTGGTGAAAGGAAGTGGGACCTTGTATGTCATATTCGGATGTTATTAGCTTCATACCATCCATGCACGGCCAATTTCGTTTGAATCATCTATCCCATGGGTGACATTGGTGTGAGGGATCAATGTGACCTTTTCAATGCTCACTTTTGCAATGTGTTCCACAACCTTATTTTTTATAAACCCACACTTCTTCATTTTAGCCATGTGCATGTAATGTCTTATAACCGTTGTTGTGAATCTCCACACTAACCAATTAATCCGCCAACCTTAAAGCCCTTTTGTTTCCAAAGAAGACCAACGTTTCAATGCCCCATGGTAAGACTCAATTGATGTTTGTGTGTCCTAGTTTGAATGTGGCATTTATCAAAGCCCCACCATCCACAAATCTACAACAAGATACAATGTGCATCCATAAATTGTCATGTAGGTATTGCATTTCCTTTTACCATATATAATGTGGATTAAGGTCATAATGTGGGCATTGCATTTTGCCCCCACATATAATGTGCATCTTTAAATAATCATGTAGGTATTGCATTTTGCCCCCACATAGGATTGCCAAGTCCATCATTGGTGTTTCTACCTTAATTCAAGAAGTGAATATTTTGGGATATGCACAACATGGTGGAACAACAATGATGGATTGAGAGTTAATTCACCTACCAACTTGGAAATAATAGGTCCAAAAATACCAAATCCATGAATCACCGTGCAAATGTTGGGTGAAACTTTCAATAATCTTGTTTCTCCCATGAGTCATGAAGGTTTTAATGCTTTCACTTGGTTTAATGGGCATGTACATGATGGTGTGAAGGTCGTCCAATATTGCATGTCACACCCTATTGTCTTTGATTTCTCCATCAAACATAAATGCCAAACCTTTAAGACATGCTAGGCACAAAGGTAAATGGGTGCTTGATGTTTGCCCCACACAATCCTAAGCATGCATAAAATACCAATTTATTATCATTTCAACTATAACATTATTTACAATGGAGAATGTGTGATGAAATTTTGAAATGGTTGCATGTACATAAAAGCTCAAAAAAAGGTAAAATGAGATTAAAACTCATTACAATGCTCATAACTCTTGTGGAATATCATCAACGATGAAACACGAAGGTTTCCATTTTGGGTTTTTCCTTAGAAGCTTTGTTTTCAAAGGAGTTAACCATTCCACCAAATCATTGCATGTTTGGCGGCTTGTAATGATCCATGCAACTGACATTTTGGTGTGATGTGCATCAAACACCATCAATGTGAATAAGTGAAATTTCACATCATTAGTGCCGAAAGTGGCATCCATTGAGATAGACCCATTATCATTTAATGAAACCATGACTTGTAATTGAGATGGGGTTTGTATCCTTATTGTGAATGGAACATGAATCCCATTATCCTTAATTGCATCTTGAAAATAAAACACACATTTGGATGACTAAATGCCCATGTGAGAAGGGAAATGGTTGGATTTTTGTGTAAAAGTCAACTTCATCTTTTGTATTTGTGATCCAAGTAAGCAATGTCTTATTGCCTAATGAAACCATCCCTTGTCATTGCTTCTCTTGCATTGATTCTAGCCCACCATATTGCTTTATGTTTCTCATATATTTGTTTGACAATGTAGCTTAAACCCAATTGAATCCAAATGTGATCCTTAAGGGCTTGTGACATTCATGGGGCAAAAACAAATGGTCATGTAATGGAATCAAGGTCATGTTTGCCATGCGCAAGCTGACCATTAACCCATGTATGAGGTTGATGGTAAAAGATTATCTCCACCACCTTGGGTTGTGTGTATAATCGCCTAATCAAGAATTAAATTAAACAACCCCGTTTAATGGATCAATGGTGGTTTGGGTCTTCACGATTGTCTTCCGATCCATACCTACAAAATGTGTAATCAATTTAGGACCTAAAATTTGGTATAATATGAGATTAAAAAACAAGTTCCATACAACAAGAGTGAACAATAACATCATACCAAATATGGCTAAGGTGGTTTTGGATTCTTGGCATTTTTACATTTTCTTGTGGGGGTACCCATTTATAATTGTTCCACTCCATCAGGGAATCTTCATGGCTTCAATCACCATTTAAAATTTTTGAAATTTGTGCATGTGGGATGTATGCACACTCAACCTCAATTATACGTGCCCCTCCATGTCAAACATCATTTCTTCACACCAAGTCCATGTTGTTAAAGGGTGACCTCCTTGGGTTTTGGATTTCAATAAATTGAGATTTTGAAACACGACCCATGTTTGAAACTATGCCTTGAATTGATTGTACAAGAAAAGACGGTAAATTGATGTTAATGTCTAAAACTTTATACTTGCTATATGTTGAATTACATGTTAATTGTCATATTCAATACTAATGCAAATGTACATGTTTTAAATACTTAATTTGTATCCCTCATCTAAACCCTATACAATCATGCACATAATACCCTAAATGCTAAGTATGGAAAACATATGATATGGTTTATGGCCATAATTGTAAATTTTAAATTGCAATATTCTCAAGTCTATTTGAAATCCATATTATTTATGGATAATCTAAATGTAATACTAACATGATAATCAACAAACTACACTATTTATGGAAGAAGGAAATGCCATACTTGCATGACAATTTAAAGATGCACATTGTATGTGAAGGCAAAATGCAATACCCACATTATGACCTTAATCCACACTATATATGGTAGAAGGAAATGTCATACCTACATGATAATTTTAAAATGCACACTATATGTGGGGGCAAAGTGCAATACCCATTTTATGACCCTAATCCACATTATAGGTGAGAACACTAAATGTAATACTTGCATGACAATTTAAAGATGCAAATTATATGTGAAGGTAAAGTGTAATACCCACATTATGACTTTAATTCACACTATATATGGGAGAGGGAAATATAATACTTGCATGACAATTTAAAGATGCACACTATATGTGGGTGGCAAAAATACAATATTGACATTATGACCTTAAATCCACACTATCTATGGGAGGCCAAAATGCTAAATCCATATATCAAACATGGAATATTCTTAATGGAATTTGATGACCGTATTAAAACCATCCAAGGAGATTGATTTCCTTAAATTAAAAAAAAAACAATAATAAAAAAATGATTAAGAAAAAATATCATACTATTGATGTTAAAGGATGATGTCACACTCAAAGGAGTTGTATCTTGATTTGAAAACACAACTTAAATAAATCAACACACATTTCATTAAACCACAAACTTAAAACCCTAAATACTCATAATGGTAAATCTTTTCAACTTAATGATTATACTAACAAAACTACAAATGGAATACAAATTTTTTTTATAACAACTATGTTTTGAATTTTAAAGTTAATCAACTAAAAAATATAATGAATGGAAGCATTAGCCTTAGAGTTAGAAACTAATTACCCCAAAATATTTATATGTAAACCTAAACAATTTTAATGGTAAATGTCATAAGAAATTAATAATTATATAAACATATTCAAATGCCATACAAAATCATCTTCTAGGGGTGAATGATGAATTAAAATTGAAACACAATGAAAAATAATAATTAGATGAATGAAATAAAAGTCTATTTTCTTACTTTTAATGTGGTCACTTCAACTTAAAGGCCTAATTTGAAACCTTCATTCACCTTCAAAAGAGATAAAATGAGTATTTTTACAAGTATTTATATGTGAAGATTTAGCTAAATTTCCCTTAAAAACCCAACCTAAGATTAATTTTGATTAGTATTGAAAATTGTGCAAATATTCATAAATGTTTGATGTCTTTTTAACTATAAATTTATTAAGCCTATCGCTTAATTAAATTAAGTACATCTTGCATTAAATGGTCCAAAGTGGAGGCAGAGGACCACCACCAATTTGTTTTTTGCAATTGCAATACCCACGTTTTACATTATAATTTTTGCAATCGAAGTCCACAATTTACAAATGCATAAGTAGGTATGACATGTGGGTAAGTAAGTTCTGGTAATAAGTAGATGTTTTGTTAATAATTAAAGTGGCATTACTGAAAAATATATCTACTTTCTTAATTATTTTATGGAATAGGAATTAGGTAGAAGTTTAACTAGTAAAATATATAAAATTTGTCAAAAAAATAAGTTTACCCAATAGATACAAATTTAATAAAGAAAAAAAAATGTTTAGCTAAAAAGATATATAGGTTTAACCAAGAAAGAAAAATTTAACCAATTATATATATATATATATAGGTTTAGCTAATAAATATAAGTTTAACCAATAGATAAAAGTTTAACCAGTAAAATATATAGGTTTTGCCAAGAGATAGAAGTTTAGTCAAGAAGAAATATAGGTTTAACCAAGAAATAAAAGTTTAGCTAAAAGAAAATAAGAATTTTGCCAAGGTAAGTAAGAGATTAATTGTTAGTTCATAGGCAAGGTTAAGATTTAGGTCAGTAGGCTAGTTAAGTGGGTGGGTAGTATGGAGGTCAGGGTTGAGAAAACATTGGCAAAGACAAAAAAGGTCAAAAGTCAGCCACCACAAAAGATTGACTGTGGTAGAATGTTGGTTAACGTAAGGTAAAGAGGCGAATGAAAAAGAGGCAAATCATCCAGCCCATCTTATGGACAGAACGGCCAACTGGTGCAGTCATGGGGGCTGGTTCACTCTGGCCGTAGAACCCAGCTGACGACCTGACGGAACGGAATCTTTAACTGACGGAATGGCACGTCGCTGTACCAGGATCAACACGTTCCGAGGTGGAATAGGCCCTACCGTGGACTTGATGTTTGGAAATTAGCTCTGGCAATTATGTCACAAGTCGTCGTACCCTGAAGAAGCTTAGGAAGACGAAGAAGACACCTGACGGAACGGAAGCTTTAACTGACGGAATGGCATGTCACCGTACCAGGCTCAACGCGTTCCGAGTTGGAATGGGCCCTACCGTGTACTCTATGTTTGGAAAGTACCTCTGGAAATTAGGTCACAAGTCGTAGAACCCTGAAGCTCGGGTCAGGAAGAGGAGGCGGAGGAGGGAGAGGAGGAGGAGGAAGAAGGAGGAGAAGAAGAAAGGGTTCGGAGCGATGAAGCGACATCGATCGCTGATCCATGTGCCCCCGTCTTCTCCTGCTGCTAATGTCGCCGATGCACGCGATGAGCAGCAGCCTCGCTTCAAGCGCATGGACGATGATGGCCGTAATAGCCGTGGGTTCCGTCGCCACGGTGGCCATGGTGGCGGCGACAGACGAGACAACGGGGGTTCGTCGGAGGTGGTGGTAGGGCGGATGCTGTTGGAGAAGAGGGAGGGAGGTGGCGTCGTCGTGGCGTCGTCGTCGTCTGCTGCTGATAAAGGTATGAAGAATCACAGCCATCATTACCATCACCATCATCATCACTACCGTCATCATCATTCTCGTGCATCTTTCGTCAAGGACGGCCGTGGCTTCTCCAAGGGCTCTGCTGCCGACGAGACCAGGAAGGGGGAACGAGATCGAGAAGACAAGGGTTTGGACTCCGATTTTGAGGCTCGTTCGCGAAACACTACAAGAGATAATAATAAGGAAGGTGCGGACAATAGGAAAGGGACGTCGTCCGCAACCAGGAGAGAACGGCGGGAGGTGGTTGACAATGTGGAGGTGATGTCGGAAAGCAATAAGGAGGAGCGGACGGAGAAGAAGGAGCCGAAGGATATTAGCAAGAGCATGGAGATGGTGGAGGCGACGGAGGAGCCGGGAATGAGCAATGAGCGAGAGGAAGGCGAGATGGAGTCTGATGGCGACGTTACTGCGCCTATTGCCGCCCAGGAGCAGGACCAAGATGGTCTAAGGAAGAGGGAAACTGATGAGGCCTCAGAAGAAGAAGAAACAGGGTCTGGAGATGCAAGGATTGGTGGTGAGGAAAGAGGTGGTGAAGAGATTGGAACGGCACCTGTTCAGGCTCTGGACTCAGGCATGGGCAAGGGTTCAAACCCTAACAAAGAAGGTGATTCTCAGGAGCAAGTATTGGAGAGGTCCACTAACTCAGTGATGGAGATGGAAGTGGATGAGGGAGAGAAACAGAGCGAGGGTCCAACCATAGATGCTCAAGAAGAGATTGAAGCAGTAAGGGAGTCTTTGCATGGTCAAGGGGAGTTAGAACTTTCTAAGGGTTGTGAGTATGGAGGACCTAGAGACAGAGGTACAGAGCAAGGACCCGAAGTAACAACTGCAGTTGAACATGACGTGACACAACAGGCAAGAAAAGGGGCTAGGGGTAAACTAGTTGTTGAGGCACCAGATGAGAAGGAGCTTTCTGGGGAGAATTTGATGGGGAGGATTGGTAAGGGGCAATTGAGAGAAGGAGAGAAAGAAATGGGGAAAGAGAGAGAGGAGGAGAGACAGATTGAGAAAAAACAGAGGATGGAGAATGCTGCACTTTTATCTTTAGCACTGCCTGATACCTCACTCTCGCTTTCCTCGGGTGATCCACATGGTCGTCAGTCTCTTCCACAGCAGTGTGCCCAGTCCCATCCCTCTCAAGCTGCAACACGCACCCACTCCACTGGCTTCACCAACTCAATCTCTGTTTCCCATTCTCAGCCCTTCCTTCACAATCCCAGCTGCTCCCTCACTCAGACCAGTCTTGACAAAACAGAGCTGTCAAGTGGAAGCCAACAAATCTCTCAAGCCAAAGAGCAAGGTTCTCATGGCAGTTGGCAGATGTCATACAGAAGCAAGCATGCAAATGAAGGGTTTTTGACAGCACTAGCACAAGACAGGCAGAGACCTAAGCCCTTGTACCAGAGGCTTCTTCAGTCCGGAAACAATCCACAAATCCTGCAAGGCTCTCTGGGTAGTGAGCGGCTGCAAAACCAAGGAAGAGAGGGAGGCCCACAAAGTGTTGACAGAAGTCAAGGCAGTCATCAGGGGGCACCAGTTGGCAGTGGGCTGCAGGCTACCCATTCATCAGATGCCAGACGATCATTGCAACATGATGCTCAGCACAAACACCGACACCATGGTGAAATGTGGTCCTCACCATCTCACAGTGCAAGTTCTCGGGAGACTCAGCCCTGGGATTTGCCTACTCGTGTAGAGAGGGTGCCTTCTCGGGAGAAAGGGTTGTTGGAGAGAGGGGTAGCAGACTCAGAGAAACCATTTACAACTGTAAGGGTCCAGGACATAGTGTCAGAGTTGATACCATCAATGGCCCGCAAGCTGCAGGAACTGCCCGACAGCTTCTTGGAGGGGCTGAAGGAAAGCTTGCGTGACATGCTGAATAGCATAGATAAACGGGAGCAGTTTGTGTCACTACAGCAGACTCTTGCAGCTCGCACAGATTTAACCACAGACACATTGTTGCGAGCACACCGAGTTCAGCTAGAACTCTTGGTGGCAGTGAAGACAGGCATCCTGGCCTTCTTGCATCCTGACATCCCAATGACCCATTCAGCTCTAGTTGAAGTTTTCTTGCAAACCAAATGCCGTAACTTTGCTTGCCAAAGTCAGCTGCCAGCAGATGAATGTGATTGTAAGCTTTGTGCACAGAAGACAGGCTTCTGCAGCTCATGCATGTGTGTTGTGTGCTCAAAATTTGACTTTGATGCCAACACATGCCGTTGGATTGGGTGTGACTTCTGCTTGCACTGGTGCCACACTGATTGTGGCATCCGCATGGGTTATATTGCTCCTGGCCCCAGCATTCGTGGTGCAGCAGGCACGTCAGAGATGCAGTTCCACTGTATTGCATGTGACCATACCAGTGAGCTGTATGGCTTTGTTAAGGATGTATTTTGTACTTGTGCTCCACAATGGGACCGGGATGTCTTGGCTAGTGAGCTTGATTGTGTGAGGCGTATCTTCCATGACAGCAAAGATGCACATGGGCAGCAATTGTGCAGCAAGGCTGAGCAAATGCTACAACAGCTGGATGCTCAGGTGGATCCAGCCATTGCCTGTAGAACTATGCTTAAGTTCTTTGCTGGTAAGCTGTATATCATCTTCCTGTCTCTTTGTATACAGTACATCATCATCTTTGAATCCATGCAATTTGCCACCCCCACCCTTTGCAGTCCAGTCTGAACTGGAGTGTTTGATGGAAAGTTCATGAGACAAGTAGAGTTGCTTAATGGTTTTTTTCGTGTCAGGAATTTTCTCCCAACACCAAGTCAGCCAGGTGCAACTACTTGCATGTCTGTGTTCCTGAGAGTTTTTAACAACACTAGAGATAAACTTCACCCATACCATGTAATTTTATTTTTTCTTAGATGGATCCTTCTGGGTCCTTCCAATTGCAGTTGTGGTTTGGATTGCCATTCTCATCATATTAAGAGCTGTTCCATTTACACTCTTTAAACCTGTGCTTGATCACCTGTTGCATCCATCAACCTAGGCACATTTGAGGGTTACACCTCCAAGGTTGCAGATCAGCTGATAACATATTGTTGAACTGCTTGCGATCTCACACAATTCCTGCAAATTGTGGCAGATGGGGATGCAGGTAGGGTTCAAAACCAGTCACCTTCTGTCTCAAAAGAAGCTCAAACCCAGCCACCCCGTGTGTCCAAGGAATCTGTAAGAACTCCACCAGTTTCAGGAATGGACAAGACAACCACAAGGGATGCATTGGAGCGAGCACGTGCAGCATTGCAGACATATGATGCTGAGCTGGAGGAGAAGAGGCAGGAAGCAGCAGAGCTGCAGCAGGAGCGTGAGCACAAGAAGGCGCAGATATTGGAGCTGGAGAGCATCGTACGCATCAAGCAGGCTGAGGCCAAGATGTTTGCAGTTCGTGCTGGTGAGGCAAGGCGGGAGGCAGAAGGACTGCAGCGCATAGTCCTTGCAAAGGCAGAGAAGATTGAACAAGAGTATGCATTCAAGGTGGCAAAGTTGCGATTAGAAGAAGCGGAAGACCGCTGCCGCACTGGCCAGGACACAGTGCAGGTGCTCCATCAGGCCCAGCTGGATTTCCATGCACTGAAGTTACCCCTTCTTACTGAGCTTGATGACCTCCTGAAGCAGCTTGAAGCTACGAAACGGCAAAGCTGGAAATAAGATTGCACATGCAGGTGATTGTGAGCCTTTTGTTAAAGGGCATGTAATGCCTTTTGTAATTGTTAATTAAGATACATACAGGTGACTTGGACCGTAGCAAAATCAACCCCTTTTTGGCTCTCAGTGCATAATGAGCTATGAGGGGATGTAGAGATAATCTATGAAGATGCTTCCAATTTCACAGAATCAGATTGCTGGCAAGGACACACAATGATTTTCATTAATGCTGATGAGTCTGTACATGTTTGTTAGGCCTTGAGCCTACAGCTGTCTTCTCCAGGCAGAACTACAGGGGCTGTGCTAATTTTCTTTCACACCTTGTAAGACATGATGTAAAATGGGAAAGAGGCTTGGTAGTTCTTTATTCTCCAGTTGAGGATGCACATTGCAGGAGTTTCAGTCCAATTAAATTCACATGTTAGGTTTGACCCTTATTCCTCTAGTTGATTTCCAATTATTGTGTGATGAAGCAAATGTTCGAGTTGGGTTTCCATAGGTCATGATTCAGCTTGCAATACCAGTTGGTCCTGGGAAAGCACTTACAATAACCATGTGCTTTGGCATATTTAAGCTTTCCAAGCTTTGCAAGTTGGAAAAGCACTCGCAAAATGCATGTACTTTGGCAGGTTTGGGCTTTCCAAGCTGTGCAGGGGTGGTGGGGAAGTGAACTTGGAGAATGATGGTCTTGGTTGATTCAAGTTTTCCAAGCTGTCCAATGGTAGTGGGGAAGTGCTTGCAAAATGATGGGCTTGGCAGATTTGAGCTTTCCAAGCTGTGAAGGGGTGGTGGGGAAGTGCTTGCAAAATGATGGGATTGGTAGATCTTGAGCTTTCCAACCAGGCAAGAAGATTATCCTTGTAAGTACTTTGTACTATGAATTCTGAGGACAACAGATTTCTTGCACTTTTACACCCAGACTTTTAGTCAGAAATGAGCAACTTAATTCTTTTTTAACAAATGTACTTGTAGGCACTCCCCAGTGATGTCAGATTCTGGAATCAAATGATGAAGCCTTGTAATGAACTATCTATCCTGTGTTGTCATGGAAGTGGTATACAAGGATTGAATATGTGTGTGTTACCTATTCAAGAAAGTTTCATCATCCCTCCAAGGAATTGGTGTGAAGCCCAAAAGTAGGTAAGTACTTTGATTGTACTTAGGTAAGATTTTAACTATGGGATGATGAGAAAGCAAACATATGCAAAAAAAATCTGTTTGTTGTTGTTGTTGGATTTTACACCACTTCCAGGTTTGGCAAATTTTGCATAATGGTATTAGCCCCTCATCAAAAGGGTAGTTCTCCCATTTTGGGATTTGATCTCTGTGCTGCATTTTCAAAGCTCATGGATGGATTCTATTTACTAACAGCCGCTGTGCACCTATGTGGCTTGCAGGTAAAGAGAAGAGATGGGAAACAAATCCAAGTAAAAATGTAGCCAATCTGGTCAGTGAGATCAGCAAATTTGTGGATGAATTTTTTGTTGCTTTAAATTTCATGTACTTGCAAGATGGTCCTCCCCTGCCTCCCATTATTCCAAGGATTGTGTATCACTTTGCATCTTAAGCTCTTGTTTGATGGATCTGCACATCCACTGAGGATTACATTTTATGTTCATTTTCTTTCTTTCTGTTTTAAGTTGCATTTGTCATATGGGTGTGATTGGCTCATGCACTGTTGAGGATTGTATCAATCACCAAGAGATTTTCTTGGGTTAATCCTGGCCTCATACTTGTTAAACACACCAATAAATTCTTTCATCAAAATCAGGAATCAAAGTACAGTCAGTGTATTCAAAGTGAAGTTCACAAGTTCAAATTTTCACAGTAAAAGTTTGGTGGTTGAATTTTGCAAATAACTATGTGCTCAGTTTTTCAAATTCCTCTTGTATTCAAAATGAAGTTAGTTTCATGATCTTATGCACTCTCGAAGCTGCCATTTTATTTATCAAATTCGTTTTGCATTCAAATCACCTGACCATGTTACATGATTTTATCATGTTAGAATACTAGAATGTAGCCATGATTGTTTTTGGAAAGAGGCAGAGCCATTATTTGATAAGCTGCTTGTTGTGATCAATTTGTGTGTTGGGTGATGTTGGGTGGGATTATGTATGTACAGGAGATTAATGAGTGAACTGGATCCAGAACCTGACAGGCTGTAGAACTTGTGTCCTACAGGAATGGAAATGAGAACACGGCACCAGACTAGAACTTGTCACCTGCAAGGACTGAAACCTGAACCCTACACTAGACCCAGAATCAGACCAGAACTTGTCTCTTGCTGGAACTGAAACCTGAACCCCATTATTGCTGCAATTCAATTCAGATTGGAAAATGGCTTTTAAGTTTCATTTCTAACAGTAATGCAAATTAGAGATGTAGACCTGGAATCTTAGAAATGTGCAATTTGGGTGCGAATTTCTTACTCTTGACCTGGAACTAGACCACAAACGTTGCTGCAACCTGAACGTTACTGTTGCAATTTCAGGTTGAAAAGGGGCTTGGAAACTTCATTTCCCCAAGTAATGCAAATTCAGGGATATAAAATTTGGAATCTCTTAGAATGTACAAAAGAGTTGCCCCCATTTCCACAGCTTTGTGACTTCATCCAACCTTTGGTGTACAGGCTAGTTTACCATTGGTGCATAAGGTGTTCTAAGAGCATCTCCAATGTAGTTCAGTATGTGACCCTGCAAAGAATATTTCTCAGATCCAAGTTAGATATTTACTTTTTTCCAATCTCACCCATAAAACTAAAATTGGGACTGCAAATAGCTAGGAGACTACTAATAGCAAACCACCAGAACCAATCAATAAAAAAATCTCACCCTAGTGAGTTTTTGAAGAATTGTACCTTGCACTTATGCAACTTATAAAGCAATCCACATCGCTAGGCCACCCCAACGAATTCAAAATATGAGAGAGCCAATGCCTAGTTATTTTTGACTATCAAAATCTTGAAATATTCAGATTCGGCCTATCAGACCTATTTTCTTGGGGAATAATTACATACCTATTTTGGCAAAATTTGTTGATTATTACTATTAGGTATGGGTAGGGTATGAAGAGGCTAACAAAATTGAAAGTGGGCAAATTGTTGCAGTTGGGTAGTTACCAAGAGGCATAAAAAAACATTCATCTTTTCTCATCCCTTACAAAATGTTAAAAACTTGTGTGAAATCCACAAATCAAAACAAACTTGAATAAAATTCAAAAGTAAATAACATTTGGTGTTTTGAAGCAATATGTGTGGGTGTCTTTCTCTCTTTCTCTCCTCTTTGTGTGCTAATCCCAAAACATTAGCTAGTGTTTTAATCCAGAAATCAATTCAGAATGGATTGTGAAAGTAAATCACACTTGGTGTTTTGAAGAGGATGCTAGTCCCAAAAATGTTAGGAAGTTTTTTCTGAAATTGACAAATCAAAATGAATGCGTATGGATTTCAAAAGTTAAAATCATATGTAGCGTTTTGAAGGAGACAATCTTTGTCTCTTGTCTTTATGTTTTTATTGTTCTTGTGTCAAAGCATCCATTTTGTGAATTTGTTTTGTTTGAAATTTCTTGAAAGGGATATATATTTGGGAAGGAAACTTGGGTACTTGATTTGTATTTGCTAAAAAACTAGGAGGAGAATTGAAGGGGGGCAAAGAGAGTTTGCTTCCTTGTAATCAAAGAGATGCACAATAGTAGGGTTTAAAGGTTGATTATGTTTCAATTATTCTTATGTAATAATTTAGTATTTCAATAAGTGATTATCTCAAGTGCCCACTTGGTTGTATAGATCAATTGTACAATCAATAATGATTCAAAAATCACTCTTATAAAGACTTTCTCAACCCTTGGGTGAAGACACTTAAGTAAATAAGAATAGGGTTTGGGATATGGCAATTGACTTTTGCTATTTATCACCCTACTTGTATAGAAGTGCAACTTCTCATTGCATAAGAGTGCATTTGAGTTGTAATAATGTTCGGCTCAAATAATCATGAGACAACCAACAAAACAAATTGGGATGTTCAAAGCTTGACCCTTGATGATCACATGATCAAGAATGCAATCCAATTTTAAATCATTGATGATATGAAACACATAATCAACCTTTGAACGCCCCCTATCTATTGGAAACAACAAGTTGGTTTGTAAGTTGGAGTAAGCTATTGTGATCGAAGGCAAATAATTAGCTAGGGGGATGGATGGTTTCCAAATCAAAGTATGAAGCCTAGAGCTATGGTGTGGGGCCAAATTACAACAACTATTTATATGCTTATTCGAGACTTAAAGCATAATCAAGCCATTAAGTGAGCATGTTCTTTTCCCTCTCTTGTCTTAGAAAGAAGAACCAATTTGAGGGATGAGTTTTGTAAGTTTTGTAGCTTACTTTTCTTTTTTTCTAAAATCACTTATGAATTTTTGGGGTGGATTTTGTGGATTGTAGATTGCTAGAAGAACAATTGTTGGTCTTTCCAGAAAGCCAAGCAGCACTTTCCTTGTTGGGTCATTGTTACTACATGCTTTGTGATTTCCATGCTTCAACTTCCATGTAAAACTATTGTTGTATTTGCTTCAACTTCCAAATCTATTCTTTTGTTACATGTGCTTGTGCACACACACACACATACACAATTCAACACATAAATTTATGAAAAATTCTTGCATAGTTTTGAACATGTTTTGTACTTTCTAAAGTTTAAAACTTTGTTGTACCAATCCCTCCATGAATACCCATTGTAGATGCAATGTAGGTATGAGAAGCTTATTCGCCTTTACCCAAATGAAGAGAAGTACAAAGTGTACCATGCACAAGCACTTTTCAAGGTAAATTTCCATACTCCTTTTTTTCATTCTTATGATCGGATCCAACATAGTTGTTTTTGGAGGTACATTGCAATTGGACCTGATCTTCCTCTCTTTTTCTTTCTCTTCGATCTCATGCCAAAATCCAACATTAATAAATGTTACAGGAGTTTAATGTTTTGGTTATATTGTAAGTGGATGATCTTGGACTTTTTCTTCATTTTCATGTCAAAATCCAACATAGATAGATGTGTCTAGAGTTACATATTTTTTTTACATTTGCAAGACTTGGATATTCTCAAGTTGTCATGTGTACATAGTTTTGAAGGTTGCACATGTGTTCTCCTTTTGTTTTTTACATAATCGTTTGCCAGTAATACATTCTTAAAATCGGAATGTTAGCTATGGGCTTTGGCTTAGTCTAATACAACTTTCGACCATAGTGGAAAGAAACACCAACAAGCTTGATATATATTGTATAATTTCATTATAATTGATGATCTTTTTGTAGAATTCAATTGGAATAAATAAGTGGGGCACATTCAATGAAAGGTGGAATGGTGGGATAGGCAGATATGTTGGTGGAGGCAGGCAAAGTATGCTTGACCATTGAAGGTTACCAACAACGTATTACCAATCTACGTGCATGCATCCACTATGAACAAGGGGATATAACTAGTAATATGTTATCTTCATGCCATGTTTCCAAGATTTCATTTTCAACCATCACATTCTAATGTCACCACATGTTCACATCATGATTTTGGCTATAGAGATGTCAAAATCATCAAAATCAACCTTTGAAAATTGATGATGTTTTTGTGGGAAAATTTGATGATAGGTAGTCAAATGGTGTTGGAACAAAATATATATGATGATCAAGATGGATTTGTGAATTTGGGTTGCTGTCATTACAAGGTGTGACAACCAAACTTGACATCAAATATCTTGTGTTCAAAGTTTTCACAACACAACATGTAAACTCCTCAAAGCTAACATTGAGTTCATTGCCAATTTAGTTTTTTTTTAGAAATCAAAGCTTTTCAAGGGAAAATTTGTTTCTTATTTTTATTTCCTTCAACCAAACACAATTTACTTTTGCTTCATCAGAGATTGGTAGGAATTGCTCCAGGTATTGAAATCTCTACACACATTTTGCTCAAAATGTTTTTTGGTGTAAGTTGATGGCTCATGACCACCGGGGGTGGACCTTATAGGAAGGCAACTATATGGAAGCTTACTCCAAATTTATAGAAGCAATGAATGTCATGGGTTTCCAGGTGTTTGTTCAAGCCTCTAGATTCCTAAATTTTCGTAGTTAAGTTGGCATATGTGTGGATCCATACTTTTTTCTTTTTTTCCTCTATTCAAAGCTTTCATGGTTTCAGGTCCCATTCTGAACATTTGTCCTTGAATGATGATATTATCCAATTTCCTATTGGCAGCCTGAGCTCGCATACAACAAAGCATTGTGCCTATATCGCATGAAACATTTTGTGCAAGGTGAATCTCATAGAGCAATTGTAAAGCTCCTAAAGAAAATTTGAAGAATGTTCATCTGCTCTTCTCAAATGTTTATTTGCACTAAAAATTAAGTAAGATTTTTTGAGACTTATAAATATGAGTTGTGTTATTTTCACTTTTGATTTTATTGGTTGCAATTGACATGAGGTAGAGTTCCAACTGAAAAAAATTCTCATGTAGGACTGATCTTTTTCTCTTGTGGATTGTTGGGGCAGCAATGAAAGCATTGACAGAAATTTTTGAGCAGGGGGTGAGAGAGCATCCTGAGCTTAGTGTTGGGAGGTACTTAACATACCTCCTATGATTGCAATCCTTTTTGGATTATTTCCATACTTTCAAAATCATCATGATGTAGTCTAGCTACAAAGAAAAATTGAAACCTTGACAAAGTTGTATAACTGAGATTTGTTTAGGGTTTATAAATGACAGTTTCATTGGGCATGTTGGGTGGCATGGAAAAACATCATAGTCACATGGAGGGTATGGAGCTATGTAGTGTTGGTAACAGTAGGACCCTCAAAGACTCTGCCTTGGTTGAAGCCTTCAATCTAAAGGTATCATGAGTGTGGATGTATATTAATCACCCATTGATAAAAGGCGAAGGCCTTTTGTAAAATTCCACTTTAATGCTCTATGTTTTCTAGAAAAAAGAATGGATGGTCTTACACATTGATGAAGAATTTTTGTTTTCTAAGTAGGCTGCCATCGAATACATAAATGGTGATTTTGATGCTGCAAAAGAGGCTCTTATTGACATGCCTCCACGTGTTGAGGAAGAACTTGATTCTGTAAGTCTGAGATTTCAAAGTATCAGCAATCGATTGGATCTTGTAACAACGTTGTATGTAGCCTAGTGTCTATATCTTTGTATTTATCAAAGATATAATGCTCTCCACTTTAAGATTTAATTTTAATATTTTCTTTGGAACTTGATCTCTTGTTATTATGTTCATGATCAACATAATAACATAAACATAATGTCATTTTATGATCATTCTAATGTTAGTCAGAAATTCTATCCATGACCATTTTCTACTATGGAATTTTATCAAATACTGATGATGGATTACAACTATCGGGTATGACTACCAGATTACACTACACAATCAAGCCCTCATGAACATGGACACAGACCCAACAGCTGGCTTCCGCAAGCTCAACTTCCTTTTGCAGGTCCAAATCTCTTCATCCTTCCCTTAGTGGGATTCTAATTTTCCACTATGTTTTCCATGAAACATATAATTAGGTTTTACACAATGAAAGGTAATTCACACTATAAAAAAATTAAATTATATATATATATATATATATATATATATATATATGTTGTGGGGAAGGTTCTTATCTATGTGTCTGTCCCAAGGCATAGAAAAACCTACACTGTTTTTGCAGAATCCACCATTTCCTCCAGAAACCTTTGGCAACTTATTGCTTCTCTACTGCAAACCTTGCCATGGTTTCTATGACATTGCAGCAGATGTAATGGCAGAAAATGCTGACCTAATTTTTAAGCACCTATCACAGGTTTGTGGGTTCTCAAGTTAAAATTAAACCTCCTTATATTATGGCCATGGAGCATAAGATCCTGAGAGTGAGTGGTTGTTAGCTTATTATGATATCTCACATCTATTTCATGCAAGTATTGAATGAACCTATTTGAAAGCAAAATCTGCCATTGGGCTCCCAATCCAAATCAAGGAACATGACTCATAGTTATGTGCTCTATATTGTACTTTGTTCAACAACTTGATGGGTTATTTTGGGGTTTTTTTTTTGCTATAGGATTTATATGACTTTTTGGATGCTACCATCTTGATGCAAACCTCCACGGAGGTATATATATACTGATTTATTTTGCTGGTTTCAAGTTTGAAAGAAGAAAGAAATTAATTCAAGATCTAGACGGAAATACATTTTTGCAAGTGTGTGTGTGCTTGTGTTTTGTGAGCATGAAACATAGTGGTGCCCACTGACATTTTAAAACATGATGGTGGGGACCTGGCTAGGAAGCATATGTGAAGTTCAATGAGCTAGCAAACCGATATGGTGAGGTGTTGCTTCGTTTGACAAAGCAAATTCAAGACACTCATGGTTCTCGAGAACAAGATATTCACAAAACTGCTGTCTCTGAATATGAAGAAGCACTCAAGGTTGCAAAACTCTTTGCTATCATGTTCTTTCTAACTTCTTCTATGTTTGCAATAACTTTCCATTCTTTCTCCTTCAAACAATTGTGGGTTATTGATTGGATTGTTGCACATATGGGTTACCAGAGATACATCCCCGTGCTAATGGCAATGGCCAAAATTTGGTGGGACAAAGAGAACTATATCCAAGTAGAACGTGTACTTCATCAAGCTGCAGATCTTTGCTCAGAGCATGATTTATGGAAGCTGAATGTTGCACACAATCTCTTCATGCATGTATGAAATAAAGCCAAACCCACCTTGAATTACCTTGTATCATATGTCACATAGTTTCTTCTTTTTACCCATGATAGAATCACACTCAAGGAGAACTAAGCTTTCGTGTTTTTATTGAAACCGAATCACACAATTTGCACTCGTGATGGTTTGTCAACTTCACTTACATAATAAGCATCATGACATATTGGGCTATACATTGATTTTTGCAAAAACCTACATCATAAGAAGTGTATGAAAATCCAGATGTGTGATTCAGGAGAAGCATCATGTCATCTTGGGCCACACTATATGTCGATTTTGCAAGAAATGTACATTATAAGAAGTGTATGAGAAACCAGATGTGTGATTGAAGGGACTGGGTTCAAGTACTAGGATAACAGGTACAAGGAAGCTGTCCACTACTATGAACCAATTGTGAAGAAAGCCGGTGATAGAGTTCTGTCTGTAACAGCTATTGTATTGGCCAATTTGTGTGTTTCTTACATCATGACCAGCCGGGTACTTACTTTTCATTCCACCAATAAAAATATTATGTTTTTGTGCAAGTTGAAAAATGGGTTGTTGTGAGTTTGAAAATTTGAGTTTTTGAATTAAAAAATTAAAAAAAAAAGAGTTGTGAATCCATTTGTGGTAATTTAATTATTTATGAACTGTCCTTTAAAAAGTCATTTATTTTTGAGCACGATAGATCACTTTGTGCCATAATCAACTTGTTGTCAATTGCTGCGCCCTTGTACGAAGATGGAAAAAAAATGAAAAAAAAAATGAAAAAAAAAATTATATATATATATTCAATTTTTCCATGACGACATATCGTGGAGAAGCAAACATAATAGTTTTCCACTTTGGTTGATTGTGTTCCCAGAAAAGAGATTTTCTCTTTCCAATCAAGAAATGAGTATTACCAAAGTAGCTATACATACCAATCTCTTTACAGATCTATATGCTTTGATTGGAATTGGAAGTTTTGAAATAGGCTGATATATTACCGTAATAAAACTACCCTTTATTTTCTGTATTTGGATAGGTTTTATTCTGGCTTCATTGGAAGGCTTACGTAGTTTTCTACTTCAGCTCGCTTTTTATAGATTGGATTGGATTGGATTGGATTGGATATATATATATTCTTTATATATATAAAATTGAAAATCACATAAATCTGGAGTAAAAGGATTCGAACCTTTGCTTGTCGGTATCAAAAACCGAAGCCTTTCCACTTGGCTACACTCCAAAAAGTCCACCTACGGTCTTTGTTTGTAAAGCCTACGAAGTGCTACGCACCTAAAACAAAAACGAAATTACTTCCCACTACACAAACCATAATAAAACATCATAGAGGCGAGTCATTTGGTTATGTTTTCTTATGATATACTATATTATTTTATAATCGAAATTATTTATCTATATCGTGGATCTGTAGCTTTAACCTTAGATCATTTCTTTCTGCGTGCATGGTAAACAGAGCACATAATAGCTTATAATCTGATTTTTAAATAGAGCGCATTTTTTATGAATAAAAGTATATTTTTTCTCGCCATGGCTGCTTGATTGCTTTGCCTTTTTGTGCAATTTAATTCCTTTGCTTCTTAACCTTAAATACACGGCCAAGCGGGAGAAAATAAAATGTGTTTTTTTTTTTGTTGTTAACCATCGTAAAGAGTTGATTACTCTGCCTTATTGGTTGGTCCAACTAAATATCTTCTATAGTTCTTAACATTGTTGGGCCAAATTTTCTTTTTCATAGAATGAGGAAGCTGAGGATTTGATGCGCAAAATTGAGAAGGAAGAGGAAAGAGCTCAATATGAGGCAAGGAAATTATTAAATAGATAATTCTTCCACTATGAAATTATTTTCTGATGGCTACAATCTTCTTGCTAAATTATGCGACTCAATAAATAAATATTTTAAAATATTTTTCTTTGGCTTTGCAAAATATGGAAAACATAATATTTAAAAAAACAAGAGGACAAAAAAAAGAAAATAAGTTGAATGTTCGGATTTGAGTTCCTTAAGAAAAAGCTAATGAAAAGAGAATTTGAGGCCGATTTGATACGGTTATCAAGTTGGATCATGGATTGTGGTGAATAGGATCCGAGGAAGCCAAATTTGCATCTATGCATTGTGAATTTGGTGATAGGCACACTCTATTGTACGAAGCAAAACTTTGAGTTTGGAATAAGCCGCATCATCAAGAGCTTGGACCCGTATGCCAAAAAGATTGAGATGGATACTTGGTTCTATGCAAAGCGTTGTTTTTTGGCTCTTGTTGACAATCTAGCCAAGCAAATGATAGTGGTACAAACAGCCTTTTCCCCAAAGAACCAACATTTCTCACTTTCAATTTTGTGTGGGCTATTTAAACCGATTGACACAATGGCAAAACACTTTGAAGCATTTCAATTTAATTTAATTTTTTTTTTTTTTTTCACATTCTAAGATTTTTTGAACATCATGTTCCAAGTGCTTGACATCGAGATTACTCTAATTATGCTTCATACAGTGGAAAACACTTTGAAACATTCCAATTTTATTTTTACTTTTAAATTTCACATTTAAATTTTTTTTGAACATCATGTTCCAAGTGCTTGACATTGAGAAGATTACTCTCATTAAGCTTAATATTTGTGCACAAACAAAAGAGGAGTTGCAACCTATAATGAGGATATTAAATTTGAGTTTTGGCGGGGGTGGGCGGGTGGGGGTGTAAAAATTATTATTGCAGTTAAAAGATGCGACTTATGTGGATATTGATGAATTTCTGGAGGCTGCAGAATTGCATGGAAAGAACATCAAAACACAAACCTCCAATGTTACCAATAATGTGGCTTGCGAGGGCAACAATATTGACACATTTAGCAAACCTCTTAGTAGCCCACAAACTCCAACTGTTTTGCAAGAAGCTCGCCTTCTCAAACTAATGTTTTTGAAGCTTCGTGAGTGAGAGCCAAAGAAGTTGTTGACAAAATTGCTTTGTGTCTTCCGGGACCACAAATACCCATCATGTACTTTGACCATATTATCATGTTAGGCTCATATATCACAAGGTTGGAACTTTGCTTTAAAAGAAGTAGTACGAGAGAAAGTGTGGATGTACTCTTCTTATCTTTAATGAAAGGCTTCCCTTCTTTCTTACAAGCTTCCTTGAAGTTTTGGGCAAATTTTAAATGATTATTATAGGTACCTGAATTGCATGAAATGGGATTGAATGTTTTTGACAACAAAAATTCAGTTAAATTCAGTTTCTCCGTGACAACAACTGGGCAAGCCTCATAGCCATTAACAATGTTGACTTGATTTTACTAACTTCTTACAAGGTGGCACATTTATGCAAATCCACAAGGTAAAGGGACCTACTATCATTGCAATTCCATCCATAGCACACTTAGCTCCCCAATCCTCGCCCATCAATTGTTCCCTATCCATTGCACCCCAAAAAACCCTTAATTATTATCACAAAACAGGGTGTTTCCTATCCTTTCACAATTATTCTTGGGTTCTTGTAAATTGAGATAGCTTCCTACCATGAGAGGGACTAGCTCTTTCCTTTCTTTGGCTCCTGTGGGCTGCACGTCTTTTGGGCTTCCCTTTTGTCTTTCGTGTGACGGTTTCAACCATTGGTTTTTATTGGATTTTTGTCATCAATTCTTGTAAAAATGAAACAATAATCATTTAGGTGTAAGGTGTGCAATGGTTTAAGATTTTGGGTTTGCATGATGAAGTGCAAAAAATAGGGGTTTTTCTCTTGGAATGAGATATGCCAATAATGGGTGAATAAAAAAATAGCAAACTCATATATTTGAGTTATATTAGAGTTATCGATAAAGTCACCCTGTCTTTGGGCCTCCTTTCACCCCCCCTCCCCCTCTTTCAGTGGTATCTGCAGAGTAAGGAAATTTTTATTAATTCTCAGTACGAAATGCTGAAACTCAGTTTACCACCAAAATTGATGGTTTAAGGTCTAGGTGTGCATGATGCAGTGCGAAAATAGGGCTTTTTATGTTGGAATGAGGTATGCCATTAATGGGCGAGTAAAAAAATAGCAAACTCATATATTTAAGTTATATTGATTAGTTTGTAGGTCACATATTTTCACATTGGTCGCACTTGCTTTGATTGGTTTCACCTTATTGTCCCTACTGATTTAATTGCTGCATGTATTCACACAAATCTTGTACTGATATGCAAAAAAATTGTCTGTTTTTTTTTGGGTAATTGGTGTGCTTTGTGTGTGTACCTAGTACACTATACGACAACTATAATGGACTTACTTATACTACAACAATTATAGTGTTGTTTAGAGAATGTGCTGTAAAGGACCAATTTTACCTTATTTTCACAAAAAAAAACTTATATCACAAAGAGTACATTCGACATCCAAGAGGTGAATCTTAAAAGGAAGCAAAATCTTTGCAAATCCTGAACATGCATCTGCATGCAACTGTGGAGAACTACTTCTAACAAACTCATCAGAACACCGGACTATCTATGTATTCTCAGATCACACGATCCACGTCCTTTTTCACACTTAATTGAGTCGTGCTTAAATCATCCGCATTATGATTTATCATTCATTCACCTAGCTTGCCAAGCTGAGATGGAACCAGCAACACCCCTTCCTTATTTACTACCCAAAAGACCTAAATAAATAAATAAAATTTTACAATGAATTTTAAAAATATTATTATCGATCATTCTGGCACAACCCTAAACCACTGGGCCAGAAATTTCCCTGCAACCAGCCTGAGAGGGGGAAGCTAATATGAATGTAAGACCCCTGACAGCCTGTCAGGGGACTTTTCACATGAGTGTAAGACCTGTGCCAGCCTGTCAGGGGATGTTCTGTAGAACCCCCTGCCAACCTCTCAGGGAAGGCTCAGGGTTTTGAGTGCCTCCTCTCCCCCCACCCCCCCCTCTTCAGTGTTTTTCTTTTAGGGATTTTTGGTTGTACCCAAAGTGGCAATCATCCTTTGGAAGATTTAGCCAAATATTGTGCCTATAAACCAGATATGAACTACAAATCTTTAATCATCCTTCCTATATATTTTTGGCTACACACTTGAAACCAAATATAGAAAATCTTGAATTTCTTTTGCTATTCTTTTCTGTCATTCTCACGATTAAAAACCCTCCCAAATCACTTTTTTTTATAAAAATTCTGAATTTTTCTTTATGGCAAAACTTCACCAATAATTCAAAAAGGCTACTCCCTCCTGTTAACAAAAGGGAATTTGTTTGCCGGCTAATTGTTTATGTGTACCGGAAAATGGCCTGCCAAGGGCATTATACATTGTAAAAACCAGTGTTGGGCAGTTCTCAGAAGCCGGGACAGATACCTGCCGGTTATCATCCCGGGTATATGTCCACTTAACTGTCAGTTCTCTAAATCTTCAAAAAACTGACATTGGTATATATCTAACTGCAGTTCTAAAAAATAATAAGAACAAGTCAAAGAACCTGCCAAAGAACCACCACTGGTTCTTTGCCGGTTCTCAATTTTATTTATTTAATTCCAAATAATCAGATTTTTTAATTATAAGTTTCAATAGGTAGACCAGAATGGAGAAGGATCCTTTTTTAAAATATATATATAAATCATATCTGGTTTATAGCCAAAATTTGCAATTTTTCTCTTTGATTTTTGTCACTTTACCCACATTACAAAATTGAAAAAAAAAACCAATTAAAAAATTGTTCAAGGTGTAGGAGTGCCATGACTAGTTAGCCATGTTTTTTTTAAGGATTTTTTTAATGTAGCCAAAGTGGTGATCATGCCTAGGAAGATTTACCTAAGATGGTTATAAGCCAGATAACTTGTAGGATAAATATTTAATCACTCTTCTATTTTTTGGCTATTTATTCAAAATCAAATATAGAAATTTGGCGATATTATTATTATTATTATTTTCTTCAGGCAATTGAGACCCTAAAAAGTCACTTCAATTTTGAATTTTGGATTTTTAATTTCACTTTTAGACAAATTTTGCTTATAAAAAGAATTGCTACGGACATAGATGGCCTCTTACAACCTTAGCCATGTACACCATAGTCAACCTTTCTTTTTATTGGCAATATTTCACCAAAAATGAAATGAAAAATTCAGAAATAAAATGATTTTAGAGGTTTTCGAGGACCAAAAGTAAGAAAAATAAGGAATAAAATTTTTCCATATTTCTACATTTGGTTTTCAATGTGTAGCCAAAAAATATAAAAGGATGATAAAATTTTCTACATCTTCCTACGGATGATCACCACTTTGGTTCCAAATAAAAGAAATCCTCCAAAAATACTGACCCTGGCCCCTCCGCCTTCAAAACCTCAAGTACTAACCCCCCCCCCCCCCCCCCCCATGAATTTGGAAAGGGTTTGGTCACCTAGTTCAATTGTATAGAGGCTATATGCCAAAACATTTTGAAACGAACTCAAATGCACCTCATCAAGGGCTTTCCAACAATACAAAGAGCATGTCAAGAGGTGCGGTTTGAGAAGTCTCAACATGACAAACAAAACAAACTTCTTCTTAGATAGATAGATAGAAGATGGGCAATTTTTCAATTAAATTATTTCACAAATTAATTATGATCAGAAATTATTTCTTTTTAATTTATATAGATGATTTTAGTAGGGGAGATGCCCTAAGAGAAGGTGGTTTTTTTAGGACTCCATTATGAGGGCCCACCTAAATCCAAGTATAAATTAGATGGGACCCCATTGGAAGCCCCATCCATGAGAGCATTATTCAGCTGGGACCGCTTTTGGTACCAGTTACTAGCTTCCTATTGGACCCCAAGTAAAAAGGCCATAGGTAGGAAAAAAAAGTACCCCCCCAAAAAGTGAAGCCTTGTTGGCGATACCTGATTGGGCCAGCAATGCCAAAGGGGATTTAGGACTCCTTTTTCCACTCACCGCGTCACATGTTTGTGGGAATTTGCCCAGGTGGCTGTATTTTCCCAGGTTACTTTTAGCTGACCTGGATAATCATGTAAAAGTTCCACATCCCCAAATTCCAAAAAAAGTTAATTATGCAAACTTTAGTATAATTTCAGGAGGTGAAAATTGAAGAAAATTAAGCACCCCTTTTTTTTTCCTCCTCATTTTTTCAATTTATGATTTAAGGAAGAAAAAAAGAATTCCAATTTGTGGATAACTTTGAGGCCCTTTCTTGGAGCTAAATTGGTGATTTATTTGGTAGCAAAATTTCTATATTTCACCCAAAAAAATGTGTGAGAATAAATTGGAAAAAAACCATGTTTTTCCAAAGAAAAATTTGCCACTTTTGAGAAATCAAAAATTGAAAAAAAACGTTGATATAAAAACATACATGGCAATGGTTTTATTGCAATAGAACACTAGAAAAGAAGAAAATGGGAGGGATAATGAAAGAACAATTTGCCCTAGTTTGAAAGTCTAGCCAATTACATGGTAAAGCCCTATTTCAACTACCCAAACACCAATAACGATATTGATCAAGTATAAAGTGGTGAATAAATAATCAAATATGAGAATGAGAAGAAGGTCTCCAATGGGTAGAAGGAAGTTTAGAGGTGACTAGCCCAATTATAGTGACTCAACTAAAATTGATTATGTTTGTTCTTTGAAGCCACTTTTCAAACTTTTAGGTTTTGTGAACATTTTCCCCAAAAACATGTTTACTTGTTTCTGTAAACAATCAAACATTTATTCGAACAACAATGAGTTTTGTTGAAGCTAGAGAGGGAGGATTTTGCAAAAAAAATCATATGATTGTTGATTGACGATTTTAATTAATTGAAATGTGAAGGGTTGTATGAAAACCTAATCATCTCATTCCTTTCTTCTACCCACCAACATGGATATAAAAAAATAAAATTAAAATGTATTTTTCATATCAATAATATTTATATTATTTATTAATAACTTTTCTTGTCTAACAATAATTATTTGGAAACCATATGGGAACATAAGAATTTTTTTTAAATAGTTGATCGTCAATACAAAATAACACCGAGCCCAAGTATTACTAACAAAAAGAACTAATTGTTTGCGTATGGGTTTTGATAACTCTTTTCATTTGATCAGCCTTTCAAATTGCAAGTTGTGTTATGTTAGTGCAATCCATAAATTAATTATTTGCAAAGCGCATTTCAAATTTGAAAATGTTTTTTTTGGCATTGAGTCTTTTTGATTGGCTCATCACCAAATAAATAAATAAATGTTTTGAAACTTTGGAGACTCCCCAATGTAGCAATATTCACTCCAAACAAAGAAACATATAAGTCCCTATACTAGCCTAGGTTTCAAGAGGATGTTGGGCAAAACATTTGGGACAAAGTGAAGTACTATTGGGAACATTTTGAGGAGGACGTTGGGCAAAACATATGAGGCATAGTGAGGTTTCATTGGCAACATTTTGAAGAACACATTTGGGACAAAAAAAATCCCAAAATGATTCTTAATGATAGTAAGGGCATTGAATAAGCATTTCAATAGGCACATTCTTGTAATGTGTAAGGTAAGGACTAAGGACCTACTAGCACAAGGGCATTACGAGAAGAAAGGCCTTTGCAAGGTAGCAACCAAGCGCAATCCCCATTTTGGTAATGCCCTAAACCAAAGGGCCTTACCCAAGGTTGGCCGAAAATCAACTAATTGGCCGAAATAACTATTTAAAAAAAAAAAAGCCAGTAGAGCAAAGATTAATTAACTAAATTAATCAACCATCCACCCCTACCAGGCCTTCCCATCCGGTTAAATCAGGTGGCCTCATCTCAAGTATGAAAACGGATACTTATGAGAGTTGTTCCAAGTGTAAAAGTGGCAGATTAGTTGTTCCTTGGCGCGTAAAAGCCCGTGGCCCTTTAACCACGTCAGCTGGAAAAACTCCGGCTGGACAAAAACCTGTGGTTCCCAAGTGTGAAAGAAATAAATTTTCAATGGGTTTTTTCAGGGAAAAAAATAAAAAACAGATTAAAAAAAACGTACGTGTATAAAAGCTTCTGAGCTGAACCCCGTGTGAAAACCATCAATTTTGTTTTTCCCTTTTTTTACTGGCGAGATTTTTTGCCAAAAAGAGGGGGGCGGGGGCGGGGAAAGAAGTGAAAATGATGTGATTTTTGGAGAGTTTCAATAGCCAGAAGTAAGTAAACAAAAAGTGGTGAAAATCGCCAGATTCCTATATTGGGTTTTCAGTGAGTAGCCAGCAGTATAAAAGGTTGTTTTTTTTAAAAATTAATTCGTATATACCTGGTGTATAGCCATATTTGGCTAAATCTTCCTAGGGGTGATTGCCATCTTCCTATGGAAGATAGCCATTCTGGCTAAAACCAAAAATTCCTGAAAAAATACATTGAGTCTCGAACTGGGGGAGGGGGGGTACCGGGAATGATGATGATGACGACGAAGTGTGATCCGCGGCCAGGCCAGCCAAGCTCATTTGGAACGCTCTGGTTAGACCGCAACTGACAGGCCAGAACGTTTCGAGAGTTTCTATTGGCGGTTGAAGAGGTTCCCATGAGGTGCAAGTCACCAGGTGTCACGATTCTATTGGGTGCGAACCCACCCACGCTTTGGTCATGCTTGGGAAGCAAACAAAGCCAACGATTGATTTGAAGGGTACGGCCTCTGGCCCTGTTTGTTTGGCCTATGAAATTTTGTCCCTTGTCCCTCCTTCCGTTTGTGTGTGTCTCTCTGTGTCTCTTCTCCCTCTCTCTCGCGCGCGCGAGCGTTCTTGTCGTCTTTTGTGTGCACAGGTTCGATCGTTTTGCAGACGGCGGCCATCGCGGTTTCAACAAGCAGATGCTCGAATTTTGCAAAGCCTTACAAGAGACTCATAACCGCCTTCTTCTTCTTCTTATTCTTCTGCATTGTGTTTTTGTTGTGGAAGGAAAGGAAAGGAAGATAGCGTCACGGCGAGTTTTTGTGATCACGCCTCAGGGTTTTGTGGAATTTTGACAAGTGTGTGAGTGCTTTGGAGGTTTTTTCGTTTGTTTTTTCCTTCCTTGTGGTAGGTGATGGTTGGTGCGCATGAATTATTGTCCGTGCCTGTTGCTCCTGCTCCTGCTGCGTCTAGAATTAGATTTGTGATCACAGAAGAAGAAGAAGAATAACAACAACAACAACAGCAGGCTTGTTCGTGATGCTGCAGTCTGTTGTTGGCGGAAGCTTGGAAATTGCGGATCATTGGAGATCATGTGCAGGGTCGACCTCGTGGAACGAAGTTGTTGTTCCTGGAGCCTTGAAGTGCGTGAGAGATGGCATGGAGGCGATGGTGCAACCGCGGCACATGTGTATGATCAGCCATGGTAGTACAAGTACTAGTACTACAGCTGCAGCAGCAAGTCTTAAAATCAGCGGCATGCAGCAACTGCCTGCTGCATGGTCGTCGAATGTGGTGCTGCAGCAGGCTAGCAGCAGGCCAGAGCATGTGATGGAATACGAAGGTCCTCCCATGCGAGTGTACATGGAGGAAGAGGAGCCGGTTGTCGATCCCTTCCAGCAGGCGAAGGATTGGCTGGACGACGCCGCCGACCATCTGGCGGATGCAGTGGAATGGCCTAATCTGCCATGTGAAGCTTCACCATTGAATCTCATACTGGAGAATTCCAGCTGCAGCAATGGAGGAGGAGGAGGAGACCTTCAGGAGGAGGAGGAGAATGGCAGAGGCCTGGAGCCGCTGTTGCAGCAGCAGAATTGTTGTGCTTCACAAGCTCAGAAAGAGGAAAATGTTCTATCTGAACCAGCTGAGGTGTGCCTGCTGCAGCCAGACTCAATCCCAGCATGTACTCCTTGCAGATTCAGCTCGTCATCATCATCCACAGGCGGCCCTGGAGTCATGGCCACAGAAGAAGCAGCCGCTGCTGCTGCTGCAATTCCAGCTCCTGCTGCTGCTGCATCATCAGAAGACTCAAATCAGCAGGCAGCTGCTGCTGCTCCTCCTCCTTACTTGCTTGATGGCAACCTACGTGCAGTGTTGAAGAGAGTGACGGTGAATGAAGCTTCTCTCAACAAAGCCATCGAAGGGTTTGGTGGTGGAGACAAGGGTATGAAGGTGTTGCTGGAGTACATCATGTCTTGGGTCTGCAGAGAACAGAACCATAGTAATGTCTCCGTTGTACAGCATTGTCTAGAGCAGCTCAACAGGCGGCAGCAGCAGCAGCAGAAGCAGCTTGAAGGTCTTGGGGTGGAACCACCACCAGCAATTGTAGCTTCACAGCATCTGAATCCCAGCTTTCCAATGCCCACTGCTGCTGCCACACCACAGCCTGATGACTCCATGATAGGATTATCCAAATCTCATGGTGGATCCATTGTCACCTCGTATGCACTTGCTGCACATGAGGAGGACTCAGAGGATCATCATCTGAGATCATGGCAGCAGCTCGCATTGCTTGAACAGCACTGGCAACAGCGCTTGCAACAGTATGCTGAATTCTGCAACACTGGGCGGAAGCCACAGCAGCTGCCTGCAATGATGACAACTTCTTTTGGTTCAATTGTGGATGTACCAGCTTATGACCCACAAGCAGCAGCAGAAAACGTGAGTCCTGTGGTGGGTGCATACCCTTCTTCTTCTTCTTCTTCTTCTGCACATGGATTGCAGCTTCCTAGTGTTCCGTCACAACTGCACCAGCTGGGTGCAGCAGCAGCCATGAGCAACAATAGCTTGCACTCAATTGTTCACAGCAACTTCAAGTCCGCATGGATCCCATCTTCTGTGTCCAAGCAGGCAACCGCCATCACTATGAGGGCTGCTCGCAAAAGCCGTATGGCTGCACGACAGCTGCGAGCCCACTCTACAGTACCTCCTCGCCATTACAGCCGCAATGCTGCAACAAATCCTTGCTGCAATGCCTCAATTTCCATGGCATTGCAACCTGGTGATCTCAAGAAACTACAAATGCAACAGGACCTGACTCTTGCAAGCGAAGGACAGGCAAAATACATACACATCCAGCCCCCCATGATCTTCAACAGAGAAATCATATGATCTCAATCATGAACCTTGTCTGCCATCTCTAGCTTTGAACTGCTGTTATGAAGAGGCTCAGCAGCTTCTTCTTTTTCCCAAGTTGAGATCTGCAGCAAGCAGCTCATGTAATAGTCTCTCTCCTGGACTTCAATTCTGTGCAGGGACGAAACATGGATTCTCTGTTGTTTCTGCTGCACAAAGAACTTCGGCCAAGTGATGTGAGCAATCTAGGCCGCATTGTGTTACCCAAGGTCAGGGCTAAAACTACAGCTTGACACTCATGTAAATTTTTTGCATTTCTGCCTGCAGCAAGATTTTTGCTAATTTGCAAGCACTGAAATAAATTCCAGTGATCATGTTTTTCTCATATCCTCTCTCACTTCATTGTGAATGGAATTGCTTGATGCAGAAGGAGGCAGAGCATCATCTCCCATTTCTGGCAGCCAGAGAAGGGCAATCCATAGCAATGGAGGACTTTGATAGTGGAAAGATTTGGACCTTCCGATACAGGTATACATCCTCACCAAGAGCATGCTTAGAGCTCTTGTGATGGTCAGCTCTTCTTCAACAGGAGCCTTGACTGTTGTTGCCCCAAGTATCAGGGGCTGCAAGTGGGTTCCATGGGCTAATGATACAGTGAATCTTGTGTTTGGTGGAGGACAGGTTCTGGCCCAATAACAAAAGTCGCATGTACTTACTAGAGATCACAGGTATTCTCATTAGATGAGCAGCACATGAGTAGGTTATAGACTATGAGAAAGACACATGCTCAAGAGTACTTATGCACAACTTTCGAGTGCTATCTGAATGCTTTGTTTTGCTCAGTCTGAGTGTACATCTTGATGATCAATGGGCAGGCAGATGAAACTTACTTGAATCTGTAAATTTTTTGGATACTTTTGTGGATTTTCAGGAGATTTTGTGAAGGCCCATCATCTGCAAGAAGGTGACCTGTTAATCATGTACAGAAATGTGCAGCAAGGAAACTATGTACGAATATTGCTCCTTGCACTTCAACTCTTGTGTTTCATTTCTGTGCGCTCAATCAATCAATCAATATATGCCATTTCATGATCTTTACCTTTTCATGAATGATGACTTCTAACCAAGCCACTAGCGTACATCCTAAATGATTTTTCTTTCTAACCCAGGATTGCATGCATGAGCTCATAAGCAGATCAGAACATCTACCTATTAATAGGCTCATTGCTGGAGTTCTGGGATTGTCCAATCTGGTTAGTGACATGCTAATGTTGGCCTTTTTCTGCAAACTGAGCTATTGGGGAACACACTTGAGGTCCAATCCTTTGGAAAGGGCTAGCCTGCAAAGCATTTCAGTACACATGTGACAGGATATTCCATTCTTTAACTTCCGCTCAAAACAGGCCGTGTGGGTTCTTAGAGGACATTCACTGGTTCAAACTTAGGCTCCAGGTGCCTGCCTTCAAAGAGTTTACTTGCCAGGGTTTGGAGAGATACCCATAAGTGCCATCTCCACTTTTATATGCCTGTGTGATAGGGTTACAGTCTAAATTTAACTCACTTGAGCTCAATTTGTTTTGCTGTGAGTTCCTAGCAAAGGAAGGTGGAATAGTAGTGATCATAATGATAGTGAGAGCAAGATTGATTTCAGTGCTCAGAGTAAGATTTTAACAGACAGCAGTGAAAATGGACCATGATGTCAGGTGGTTCGAGGTGAGAAGAAAGTGGTTGTTGTGGGAGCAAGGAAGCCCAACCCTGTGAAAGCAAAGACCAATGTACAAGTAGACTAGCTGCAGCTGAGCTCAGGGGTGCTGGTGGTGAAAATCATGTTCTCAATAACAAATAGGCCAGGATGTACAGGTTCCTTGGAGAATCACAAACATTTTCATCAGAGACAGTGATCCACGGCCTCCCCTGAGATGAAATAGGTACATCTTTTTTTACCTTCAGGTTGTCCAACTTTTGGGGGACAAATATGGACAAAACATAGTTTGCTGTTTTGTCATACAGGGTGGTCCATGAGTGTCCAGTACTTTTAACTTTGGGGATATCTGATTGTAACATCCTCCCTAGAGTCTAGAGCTTATCATTGGGTACTTTGAGAGCAGAATATTTCTAGACATAGCATGTGGATTATAGTGGTGTTTTGAGGGATTTTGTCTACATCCATGCTATATGGCAAGCCTAGACTCTTCAAAGCTCCTGATACAAGCTACTAGAACTGTGAGATTTATAGAGAACCTTTAGTCACAACATACTTGACGGCTTTACTAGTTTGATACTATATGTACAATTGCTTTACTTTCTATCCATCTAGACTTCAAATACAGCTGTCACTCCTGAGTATCAAGTATTGCAAGAGAGAGAGAGGGCCCCAAAAATCCTTCTTTTGGTCTGGTGCAGAACTGCTGTGAAATCATGATCACCTATATTGGTGCATGGGAACTTGAAGCTTTTTGATGAATCTACCATAGGCTGAGAAAGTCAGGATTTGTGTGCTGTTATCCTTGTCAGATCTTTGCTCAGAGAAGTACATTGAATCAACCGACGGTTTCCAAAATCAGGTCTTTCAAGGTCATCACCAGACCTTGTAAGTGATTTCAAAGGTTTTATGCTGGGGGTTTAAGGACATGTACAGGTCTAGCTCCAAAGGTTTTATCATATATTCATCGATCAAGTTTGAAGTTGAGTCCTGAATTAAACAACTCTTCAAAGGACTGTTGTACACAACAATCTTATCCTCTTTCTGCCCTGTGCTGTGTCTCTTATGCATTGATGGAAATTCATGCACATTTTTAGAATTGGTTCAAAGAGATTCAACGCATGTGTCATGCAGTTGGAAACTTGGCATCATGACATAAAACCCTAAACCCTAAACATATCCAAATGAGACCATAGCCTACCCAAAGTGATATCCTTTGGGAAGGGTTTTGGCCATCAACTAATTGGGAATTCCTTATGTGTAATATTATGGAAGTATTTGTAGGGTAAAGCCCTCAGGCGATGCTTGAGTGCAGGCCCAGTTTTGGTAATGCCCTTGCTAGAGGGCTTTACCTGGTATAAAAACAGACCCAGTGAAGGCAAGGAACTTTTCGAAATGAAATTGCCCACTCAGAAAACCAAATGTGTCTCCTCTCCATTTGAGGAAAAAATTGGGCCCAACAAGCACTTGACGGGGCGGTGGCATTGTATTATCATTAACAAGTCAAGGTGAATTTTTTCAATCTTTGCACATTGTGCTTCTTTACATACCTCGTTATAAAAGCTTTAGAGTTGAGACCAGTGTTGTGTGGTTCTTTGCTTTTGTTTAATAACCTTCAGTTTCTGGGTTTTTTTTTAAAAATTTGAGAAATTTTTTAAAACCTCTGGTTCTAATTTTTTGAAAAATAAAATTATTTTGTCCGTAACCTTTGGTTCCAGCTTTCTTAAACTTTAGAAATATAAAACCTTGTTACAGGTTTTTTCAAATTCTTCAATTTTTTTAATAACCTCCAATTTTTGGTTTTAAAAAAAAAAATCAGAAACCAATAAACCTCAACTTTATTAAACTGTAGATTATTAAGCTGCATATTATTACAATTATTAAACTGTGGATTTTGGCAAAGAAGTTGGGAAATTTTTGCTGTTCTAGTGTAAATTTGACTAAGAGTATACTATTTTTTTGGAAAATTCCGCCAAAAAATTTATATCAGAATTTTGTAAAGAAAAAAACCATGGTTGTGACATTCTTCATTTTCTAATATTTGACTTATTGTCTTCAATACAAAATGAAGAAATCCTCTCGGAATTCATCTTCCTATTCTCTCAAGTTGATTTATCATACATCTTTTTTGATCCCATTATTAGAGCATACCCACCGGTGCTCAGTATGCGACCCTGCACGTTAAAATCGGGTGAAGAAAAGTCAATAAATGCCGGTTTGACTCAGGAAAATAGTTTTCCCCCTGCATATTTGCTCAGTTTGTTGAGGCTGGTAGAAAGCGCGGCACAGCTGTGCATATGCTGAAGAAGAGAGTAATAAATACAATCTCATTGCTGCTCCCTATTTTGATTGGTCAGTCGTAATGATTGGTCGAGGTGGTTTGCGATTAGTAGTTCCCAGCTATTTGCAATCCCTGTTTCAGTCTTATGGGCGGGGTTGCAAAAAAGTAAAATAACTAAACTTGGATGTGAGAAATATTTTTGCAAGGCCACATACTGAGCACCAGTGGGGATGCTCTAATATGGTCATTCTATGAAGGTATTTTCAATTTGTTCTGGTCATATCTGAATTTCTCTTTCTACAATTTTATTCTACAAAATTCTATAAAATCACCACAAACTGCCTACAAGATGAGAGGGTGATTAAGAATTTTCTACTTTCATATTTTGAATATCACCAAATTTGGCTAAATATGAATATGGATGATTGCCACTTAACAAACATCACAAAATGGAAAAAAAACCATTGACCCTAGTAACCAATGATTTTTCTTTGACAAAAAGATTGGGAAATGTTTGGAAAAATGTGTTTTCCTAATGTAAATTCAAATAATTTTCCTATCTTGAGAACATGAGTTTAGAGCAACAAAACAAACATTCAACACATCAAAGACCAACAAATTGGAAGGCTCAACTATTTTTGAAGGCGTAGAAAGTCAAATTTTGCACAATCTTTGATTGTTAATGTTGGACATCAACTACAATTCATTTTTGATATATTGAATGGGGATGTGGATGCAATATATGTAATAATGGTAATGGAAATTTGAATAAATTTCATGTTGTTGAACATAGGCGTGCTATTAGCTCAATCTTTGATGTGTAGTGCGAATGCATCCTACATTTTGTTTTTACGTTTTGTAAGGTTTTTCATGTTGTTATTTTTTCAACAATTGTCATGCAGTACCACATCAATGTTTACACATATTGTTGTCAACACACACATAAATAAAAAAAAACATGATACCCAAAATAACACATCAACCCAAATCGCCTCCCTATTTAAGGCTAAAGTCCTTATGAACCAAATAGCAACATAGGAAATCCCCTATGTGAAATCCACCATGATATTGAACACTTTGGTTCTAAGGTGAAAGGACCAATAGGCCGACTGCAAATGTGAGCCCCATCATTAGTCTCCTAAATGTAATCCCCCCAATTCCTCAACCAAATGTGAAACATGCATTAAGAAAAAACTAAAAGGACCCATTATTATCGAGCCATAAAAATAGGTACCTAAGTCAATTGAGTGCATTGTGGGCAAAACCATTTGTCAACTAGTACTTCTTGCAAAGGTGGCGTGAAGCATCCCATGTGCTACCCCTTGGAACACCGATCACAAATCAACGTAGTGGCAACCCCCATGGCTTGCCCACACAACATATAACGAGGTCTAGCAAAAAAAATTGCCAAAGAAAGGTCAATTTTACCATCCACATGAGGAAAATGACATGGTGCATAGTTACGCACATGGTCTTTCCATGTTTGACCATCTCGGCCCTCCAACAACAACACTTTAGAAGGTAATACCTTCTAGACCTTCAAAATGATACATTTTGCAATGACATCCAACGTAGTTGGTGTAATTTACTACAAGTATACAAATGTCCTAGCTCAAACCTATGAACATGAGGTTGATAATTACCTCCACATATAATAGCATATCAAAAAGTAACATAGTGTTGAATAATTGCCAATTTTTCCATTACCATAAGCATCACACGCCTTCACAAAATTATTTGCTACTCACATGCCTAAAGCCACACAAAAGGATCATCAAAATTCACCACTGCCATAACAACTCATTGAATGGAGGCTAGTAGCTCAAGATGAAAACCAAATAACAAAAAATATGGTGAAAATGATGCAAGGGAAGCTTCTTGACTAAACCTATATCCTATGGTTAACCATGGTAATTATAGGTCCCAATCCCTAATATGGCCCTTTTGGAGACCGTATTTACTTAATCTTCGCTTCATTGTTTACACCATTCACTTAATTAACCCATATGCTTCAAGATGGTCTTGTGAAGTAATCTAATGATTAATCAATGCCTTCTCACACAACTTTTGGAAATCCCCATGAAATTCCATACTTTGGTTGATGGGAACCTTGGCTGAAACCCCAAACCTACTAAGCATTCTATCCAAAAATGCATATGTAGTTCCTTCTTTACCATGATTTAGCAACAGCACCAACTCCAACCACTTGGAGAAATGTTTGATCATAACCAAAACATACTAGTTATGTTGAGGTGTGTAATTCAATGGGCTAGCAAATTTGAAACTCCATTGGTAACTTAGCCCCATAATTAGCATTTACAACTATCACCATCATCACACATATAACATATAACATAAACATTACAAAACCACCTAATAGAAATCTACCATGGATGAATACTTTGGTTCCAAGCCAAAAGGACCAATAGGTCGAGTGCAAATGTGAGCCCCATTGTTATTCACCTATTTGAAATCCTTTAAATCCCCAACCAAATGGGAATCACCATGGAATAAAACCTTAAATGAGTTTTACTATTCAACTTTGGGGACTTAAGTCTATTGGATGCATTGAGGTCAAAACCATTTGCCAACTAACATTTCCTTCATTATTGCCATGAAACATCCCATATGCCAACCTCGGGAACATTGATCACAAATCAACATAGTGGCAGCTCTTAAAGATTACCCACACAACATACATCGTAGGCCAACAATAACCACATCTAAAAATGGGTCAATTTGGTCATCCACATTGGGAAGATGACTTGGTGCACAATTGCACACATGGTCTTCCCATGTTTGACCATTTTGGCCCTGTAACAACAACATTCTTGAAGGTAGAACCTTCTGCACATTAAAATAACACATTCTATAATCACATCCAAAATAATCAATATTATCTTCTATAAGTAAACATAATTTCTTGGCTCAAACCTTCAAATTGGAGGTTGATAACCACCTCAACAGATAGTGGCATAACGCAATGTATCCTAATGTTGGGCAATTGCCAAATTCTCCGTAGCCATGGGCGTCACACATCAAAACAAGATAGTTCACTACTCACATGCTTAAATCCACACATTAGGATTATCCATGTTGGTTACTACCACCGCATTTTGTTGGATTGAGGTTGGTAACTTGGGTTCATGGCCAAACAATAAAAACTATGGCCAAAAAGATAAAGGAGAAACTTGTCAACTAAACCTACACCCTATAGCTAACCATGGTAGTTATATGTCCCAATCTCAAGTATGACCCTTGTGGAACCCATATTTCCACAAACCCTTTTTCATCATCTAAACCATTTACTTAGCTAACCCATCTACTTCAAAATGGTCTCATGAAATCGTGTAATGAACAATCAGTGTTTTCCACTAATAGAAATTTTGGGTTTTACAACTGTCAATTTGTAACTAAAATCTAAAATGAACAAATGTGAGTTTGCGAGGGATAATAAATTGGTTCAAATTTTTATATTTCACAGACCGAGCATTTAACCCAAGTTAACATAATTACCTTTCCTTTCAATCTTGTTATATTATGTGCCTATAGCCAAAGGTTGATGGTCCTTATAGAGACCATAATATTTGTGGGGGGGTTTAGGAACCTTTGTTTGTTTAAATTGGAACTTTTGTTATATTGTGTGTTTGCATCAAAAGGTCAATGGTCCTTGTAGAGACCATAATGTTTGTGGGGAGTTTTAAAACCTTTGTTTGTTTAAATTAGAGCTTATGATGGTTGTGTGTATGTGATGAACACTTGCATGTGCCAAAATATCAAATAAAATATCTCATGGTGTAATGGTGTGCACCCAACATGACCATTATCATTAACATGGTTGATGATTAGGTTTTTCAACTTGGGCAACCATGATTGGATGACAATGAAACCTACAATATAGGATCCAAAGCTTTGATTTTTACGTTATAGAAAACATTAACATCAATAACATGGTCCAACTATATTTCAATTACCATCCTTACGAACTAATGTTAATGTGTTGTTTTGAAATGTTGTCCAATTGTTTATTAGGCTTCAACAATAATTCTTTCAACTTGCAAACAAATAGCCTTTCAGTTTCATATTAATTGAACCATTAATGGGGATTTTCATATAATGGCATCCCTTAATATGTTCACCTCAATAGTCTTTTTATTCACCATATTCCAATAGAAATACATACCATAATACATTGGTGGTTTTGGTAAAAAATGTATATTTTTAGAAATGTTGAAAAAAAATTAATTTGTGAAAGAAAACAAATAATATTTTGGAATTCTTGGAATTCATAAAATTTTGAAAACGAAATCTTCAAAATTAATTAATTATTCAACAAACATGTGGTGAAGCTATCCAAATATTATAATAACACCTAGTAATTTACATTGAGAGAAAATTAAGTTTATTTTTTTCAATTTCTTGGGGTTTTCTTATTATATTTCAAGTGATATCATCAATTATGTTTTAAGTGTTGGAAAAACTTGCACAAATATCAACATAAATTTCACGAAATTGAAATGTAAACATTTAGGAAATTAAAAACTTGTACAAATTATTTAAACATGAACAAATTGCCTTGTGGACTTTTTTTGGGTGATCGGATGCAATTTTAATGTTATGAATCATTTCCAAAAGGTCATGAATAAAAAAAATTGGTAAATCCTTGAACAATGGTGTAATATGTCATTTCACAAACAAAGGCAAAACAAACACAGTAAATTGAAAGCTAATTATTTCATTGGAAATTTTTAATGAAAATTTTAAAAGATTACAACATTTTGCCTAACACAAGATGTCATAATGAAACAAGATTTCTTAATGGTAGATGCATAATTGAAAAAATATTTTTAATGTATGAAATTATATATTGAACTAGATAAAATAATTAACCATTGACTATAGTGTTGTAATACTTTGGAAGAACTAATGTTAAAGTGAAATGAAATAACTTGAAAGGTAGCTAGCATGTAATTCAATAGCATCCAACTTTCATGGGTCAAATTTCATTATGGTGTTTTTTCAACTGTCACTTTTGTTAGGTTCTCTTTCCATTAGCTTGTTGTCATCACATGAGTTGCATGTGAAATTGTGATGACAACAAGCTAATGCAAAGTGATTGAAATCTTGTTATCTATCCTACTACATTTTCCATTGGAGAGCTGCAAATTGAATTGTTTTCAAAATATAAGTAAGGTACTAATGTTTGAATGTTTCTAAGTGTAGGCTTGTTGTAGGGAACTTTCTAGAACTTTAAATAACACATGTTCATCAATAAAAATTGATAGATATCACATTATGATTATAATTCATAGGTTGATTCACAATTTTGCATTTTGGTCCATGTAACTTGACTTGCAAAGTTGTGAGGGGCCTATGGATATAACTAGAGGGAAAATTATAATGGAAAGTTGTTGTTGGCCAAAATTTGTGATTGTGCAAGGGTTAACGAAAGAGGTCCTTAATGGTCCAAAATGGGAAATTTTTCATCTTGTCATAAATTGTTTATTGACATTATTAATAAAAGAATTGCAAATAACATTACCTTTACCTAGAGCACAAGAAGAAAAAAATTAAGGAAATATATACATTTCTTAACAATTTATCCTCACAAAAAAAATATCTTATTTGTTTTCTATAATATGTTTTGAGTGCCCATATTGAGTTCAAACAAGACATGAGTGATTGTCATGTGGTAACATGTATGATAAAATGTGCATTTCCTCACCACTAATTTGTTGTTGTCATTGACATGTTAGGCAAATGATCATCCATAATTCTTTGAACTTGTTTCTGGGTTTCAAAACTTGAAAGGTGATTTTGTAATCATTTGCTTATAAATTAAGTTGGAACTAATAACATTTTAAGTAAATACATTGTAAATTACTTAAAATGTTGCTTGTAATTGATTCCAACTTAATTATGTTCCAATTTATTTCTTTTGAATTTTTGTGCATAGTGGTATATGGTTCCATATTGATGAAACTAATTTCAATATATTTTATAAATGTGATTTATGTATTTATTTCATAGTTATTGATCACTATAAACTAGATGGTGAATGTTGATTTGATGAATGAGTGATGGAAAAAGACAAAACAATAGTTATTTTATGAATGGAATATGTATTGTTGGGTGAAACAACCACCAATTAATTTTCATTCAACCCATAAATACCATAAAAAATCATGAAAGACCATTATTTATCAAATGAAATGTAAACAAAACAATAATAATCACACATCTATATGGTAAGCAACCACCTACTTTAAAATAAAAATCTAATGAGAATTCAAATTTCAATATTAAACTTCAAATTTCCTATTATTGATATGTACATGTTGTTTTTGAAATATCTTGGTTATTCAAGTTCTTGGGTTGACACAAACATGTGGAAAGTTTGAGTGACTAACCCAAGAAATAAAAGTTTTGTGAACATTCATTCATTGGCATGCATCATGTCCAAAGTTTTATGTTAGCATTCATTACCTGTTCCAACCCACATTTTTTATGGAATGTCATCACAAATACATGACATTAGTGGAAAGGACATTAATATATTTTCCCGTTTTATAAAAATATAACATGCAATAAGTCAAAGGTTATTGATTTTGGGTTGGGAAGGTAGAGTGTCATTTGTTTATGGCTCAACACTTGCATTATTAATATTATACCTACCATCTAATGCAAATGTTGCATATTCCAAAGGTAGAAGAATATTGCAAGTAATGTTGTTTGACTAGGTACAAGAAATGTTGTTTTTACACAAACATTTAGTTTGGTCTTTGGACACATTCCCAAAAAAATCCAAGTTTGCAAGACGTTCTTGTTTTATTTTTTTGGTTTTTGGATGTGTAAAAATTATATAAAGATGTGTTTACAAAACATTGAACATTTTATCTAAATACATAACAATTGCTACACAACTACTTGATATCCATATCATTTTCTTTAATAGTTTTTTTTGCATTAACAAATTCCTCCTTCTCCTTTAGATCTAAATGACTTGGAACTAGTTTGGCAATTAGTTGTTGGAGAAAACATATTTCAATGTTATGAGAAGAAGTGGATCTTTGGAACATCATCACAATATTGAGTTGCCAAACATTCCCCCTTATAGACTAGGTAAATATGAAATGTATAACATGTGTATGGAAATCTTCCAAGTTTTAAAATGCAATGTCATAATTGAAATATCTTACACACAAACCTACCCACCGTGCCCATACAATTTCACACTTGGAAGCCAAATTATAATGTTTGTTGATAAGGTTATGCAAGTATGATTGTGTTTCCCCCCTTTCCCTTTTTGTATCCTTGCCTATTACTAACCTAGTCTTAAAAATAGTGACCTCCCAAGCTTTTCATCACAACTATAATAGTAGTTAGAGATTCACAATAATTGGATTCCCTCAAAGTCATGATGGTGTATATATTATGTACCTTGTAAATCATGTCTTACTATTCCTTCACATCCCAATTTCTTTGTATCCTAACTATGGTGTTATTCATGGTCTATGCAACCAAAGATGAACCATAAGAAGTACAAAGACATACAATAAAAAAATTCACAATGTACAAAAGGTGTTTATTTTGCTTCAAAGCATAATTGAAAAATCATTACACAAGATACACGATACATTCTCCCTCCTTTGAAAGAGTGAAAAAACAATGGATAACCCAAAAATTACGAGAATTTTCATAAAATCTCCTAAATCACAAGATAATTAAAGCATCATAATTTTATTTTCGTAATTGAAGTTAAAGTTAGACTAATTTTTGGTTGTAAAAATATCCCTTTAGCTATTCTAGTAATCCATTTTGATAACAACGTTTCAATAAAATACTTTCAATAACATTTTTCAATAAAAACTTCAACACACATATTTCAATTCAAGGATCTCAATACTTAAATTTTAATAAAAAAAAATTACAATGCAAGTTCTTGTTAGAGGCTCTTGCTATTAAAAAATAACTATTATTTTAAGGTTATTTTATAAACAACACAATATGATTTAAAGTTGTGATTTAGGATTTAAACCCATTTTGTTTAGGATGCTTTAGGTTTGAGTTTAATGTTACAAGCCAACCATCAAAGATACCTTGCTACATGATATTTAAAATTAAAAATTTAACTAGGCTCCTAAAGGTTGCTATTTTTTTTTTTCATCGATGCCTTTCAAATCCAACTCATTTAAGATCCCAATTTGGGCACAAGTGGCCTCAGTATTAGGACCCTGGTTTATCTATATTAAAAACTATGTATTGAGGTTTTGAGATGTCACTTTCCCAATTCGGAAAATAACTTATTAATGAGACAAGAAACCCCCAAAACAATTCTTCACAAGTTTGTAATTAGTTTTTAAAAAAATTTTAAAAATCAGCTTCAACTTGGGTTGAATTTCAAATCAGCTTGTCTTTAAGAGAGAAATGAGTGTAAATGAAAATTAAAGTATGATTTTTTTTTAGTGGAGGTAGGCATGAGGGCTCAAAATGTAAATCTGAAATTTCAGAGCGCCACGTGGTCACAAGCACCCACTTTGCATTGTTTATTATATTTATTGAACATCAATTTAAAAGGGTTTTTAAACAAAAAAAGATTATTCCTTTTTGACTATGACCATGCATTGCACATCCAATTTACTTGGTAGAATTTTTTTATAAAAATGACCCAACAATTGAAAGGAGAAAAATATGAATACCCTTCATAAAATTGGGCATTAGGCCTGCCTCCACTCCAGGTCCCAGAAGGGGCCAACTAGTTCTATGTTTATTTTGATAATTTAAGTGCTCTACTTTAACAGGTGGAAGATTATTCCTACTTTGATCATCTCCTAATCTAGGAATGTTTAGGCTTATGATAACATTCACCTTGCATTTTTATGTTGGGTAAAAGAG
>Ga0116227_10002173_pt1 | contig 44801 bp, 29 predicted proteins | sample S1TSphgellanicum_FD_89693 | JGI IMG/M metagenome (GOLD analysis project Ga0116227, IMG submission 89693) | Host-associated microbial communities from peat moss isolated from Minnesota, USA - S1T2_Fb - Sphagnum magellanicum MG | ecosystem: Host-associated > Plants > Peat moss > Unclassified...
AATTAATAATAAAATAAATGGTTTTCAAACAAGGTATCATGGGTTTTTTTTTAAATTTTTAATTTAAAGATAAAAAAGCATTAATTTTTACACTGTGTAACACCCTCAGGCCACGGCATTCCGAAAATAACGGGCCACCAAGTTATCCCCCACACAAGTAGTACACGTGCAAATGACTCTCCGCAAAAGCCTCTTGGAGAGGATCAGGATGCTTTTCCCAGAAGGTCATTTGCTTGGACTAAACCAACCAAAATTGTGGCCACACAATTTTTGAGAAGCCGAACTTGACAACCGAAACTGTCAGCAAACAATTTTGAGAAGCTCAACTTCACAACAAAAATTGTGACCAAACAATTTCAAGAACCTGGACTTGATAACCGAAACTATGACCGAACAATTTTTGGCTAGGGCATAACTTAATTACGTAAAGCATTAGCACTTTTTCCCCTTTGTATTTATTTTCAGCTTGTTCTCGAGCATGAATGTTATTTTGTTCGGCTTTTAAAAAACTTACCTGAGATTTATCTCCGTTTGATTAGATCTTTCAAAACTTGAAAAATTATATTCGACTTTTTCAATTTTTCAAAGATCCAGTTTTATGATTAATCATTTCAAAAAAAAAAAAATTTTTTTTAAAAAATTGATCATTTTATGTAAGGGAAGTATTTGCTATGGGGCCTTTCAAATTTTCAACTTCCCTCGGCCTACCAGCCTTGGGGGATCTCAAATCCAGAAGGCCCCCCCCATAACGAGACCTTCTCCTATACCAAAAAAGCAAGCAAAAAGATAAAGTGGGGGCCCGCCTGGACATAAGGAATATAGAAAGAAGCTTGTTGTAAGTACCCTTTTATTAGGCTTTATTTTTGCCTTTTTGGCTTTACCCCAAATGAGAGCCACCCATAATAAGCACGCGAAGGAACTTGGAAGGAACTTGGAAGGAACTTAGAACTTCCCCCGTAACTTTCCTCGTCCCTCCATTGCATTGCGCGCCACTCCTCGTTCGTGTGTGTGTGTGTGTGGGGGGAGAGAGAGAGAGAGAGAGAGAGAGAGAGACAAACACACACACACGCGCATACATAGCAAACTCTCATGTTATCTATCTAAGATTCTATACCCTAATTCACTCTCTAGCTATAAAAATGAGCGCAACAAGGTGTGTGTTGTACTATGGGGGTGTGTGTTATACATCACGAGTACACAGCTTCCAGTGTGTGTGTGTGTGTGTGTGAAGCTTATTACAATTCTAGTTCCATTCTTTTGACTCTTGTGACCAAAGACTTTGTAGAACAATAATATATATGGCGTAGCATTTGTTTACATTCCTTATTTCTCTCTATAACCTTTGCAACAAACAGTAGCAGCTCCTCATAATAAGGAGGGAGACAGATACCTAAAAGGAGAAAGTGAGTGAGTGAGTGAGTGAGTTTGTAGTGTGTAAAATAGTGTTTTGTTTTCATCACTGTGTCAGATTGAGAGTGAGAGAGAGAGAGAGAGAGATTCAGTGGGTGTGTATGAACAATTATTGACTCCATTAGAGTTGTTCTGAGAGAAGATTTAGATCAGTAATTTGAGTTTATTGTGTGTGTTTGTGATTGTGTCTTCTTCTTAGCTGTAAGAAGAAGAAAAAGAATTGGGTGGGGTGAAATTGTATTTATATAGCTCAAGAGTCAATATGGGTGTGAAGCAGCTGCACGAGAAGAATCAACAAAAGCAATGGATCGACAGAGTGGTATGGTGGATTACAATTGTTGTTTCTCCGCTCTTCTCCATCTACACCCTGCCATTTATCTCTGGCAAGTTTGACATCTACAAATTCTTCACTGTCACTTATGGTATGGGCAGAATAGAGGAAGCCGGCCTCCATATCCTCAGGAATCTTCGTCTTTGGCAGGTAAAATTGATCACAGTTTCATGAGAACCCAAGTCACAATATTCTCTGCTTGAAAATTTCTGGAAGATCTTTGTATTATGAAAACCTAAGTCATAAATATATTTCTGGAAGATATTGTATTCTGTTCCACAGAGTGTTATGTCATGGAATTGATCTGATGATATTTGTATGTGTCAATTTCGAATTGATGTAGGTGCATTCAGTATGTGCATTGGGTTATCTGATGATAGCACCATTGCAATTCAATTCAAAATGGAGAAACAAGCACCTTTTGATGCACCGAAGATTGGGATATGTCAATGCATTTTTCACTGTAGGTGCATCCATCACTGGCTGGATGATGATCGAACATAGTGAACTTGGACCCGTGGCCTTAGGGTTGAGCAGGATCATGTCACCCTGGTGCATCATCACCCTGGTTCTTTCTATCAATGCAGCACGCAGAAGGGATCTACAAAGCCATCGCCGTTGGATGTTTCGCTCAGCTGCAATTGGGTACTAATCATTGCCCCTCAGTTCCTTTAAACCTAGATTTGTGCTGTGATTTTGATTTGAATTCAGATCAAGAAGGGCATGGTCTTCAACATGGAGTTAATTACTAAGTTTGAACACTCAATGACCTAGAACCAAACCAGAACTCATCCTTCAGCTACCTATGACATATAAGATATCTAAGTTCTATGAACTTCACAGTGAACTACAAGCTCTCACAAATAAGGCAAATAAAACGATAAGAGAAAAGTATTTAGTGTCAATTAATGATGTGGGATGGAGACAATTGAAGTCCTTAATTTGGTTATGAAGGTTCAACCAAAGTTCCTATCCAGCCAATATTCTCAATGCAAAATGATGAAGAGAAAGTTAAGCATCATCCATGGCCAAAATTTACACTTAGATTACCTGAATCTCAAAATGTCTAGGTTTCATGTAATCCACGAGCTTGTCTTTAACTAATGGTGGAAAATGAGAGGTTGAAAAATTAGATATTGATACACACTTCAAAGGGGTAAGGGTGAGATGGTATGGGGAGGTGTTGGGGAATGGATTTTGAGATGCATGGAGTAATTGGATGATGTTGTTGGATGCACAGGTATGGTGTGGTTTACACAAGATTTCTTACACCTTTGATTATTCTTATGTCTTTCTTCAAGGTGGACAAGATGGACATTGCACTTGAATGTAGCTTCTTAATAGTCTGGGTTGTTAACCCTTTACTCCTTGAGATCTACATTCAGATGTACTTGACGGATGCCACTAAGAAAAGGGCAACCAAGTCAATTCCTCAGCAAGAGGCTAAAATGGTAACATAAACGAATGTCCTATATCAATGGGTTCAGTAGTTTGTGTAATCTAGATAACATTGAAGAAATGAAGCTCAAATGTAGAAGGTGAGGCTCAAGGGAGTGAGATTTGTTGTGTGAAAAACACCATTATTATGTGGAATTGCCATTACTAGCCTTTTTTAAAAAAATGGTGAATCGGTGCCCGATTTTGGCTTTCATTGGGACCGTATGAAGATTCAAGTGGATGAACACTACTATAATTCATAGTTTTTAAGCTATCCTAGTTGATTGCCTTGTTTATCTTTACTAATGAACATGTCCATTTCAACTAAAGGCTTGTGATTTAAATGACATGTGTATTTTTTTACTAATGATCTAAAGTAACTTATTTGATTATTTGTGAAATTGAACATCCAATCAAGTTGAACAAAAATTTGATCATTTTGATCAAAATGGTCGTTGGATTCTAGTCAAGTGAAACATTTAATGTAATTGGACAAAAAAACAAACATGTTTGGTCAAAATGATCAATGATTTTTTGGTCAAATTGAACATTTTATGCTAGTTAATAAGCCAAGTTTACTAGTTACCACTTAGGTTAAATAAGTAGCCTAAGCTACCTACTTACCTACCTATTTGAGCTAGGTAGGTAGATTTAAATAAGTAGGTAAACAAGGCTTATCTACCTACTTAAAGCTTATTTATCTCCTTATTATTAAATATTACATAAACTAGGTAAGTAACTTAAGTCTACTTATTACTTATCTACCTATCTACCTAGCTATTATTTAGACTAGGTAGGTAGGCCTAAATTGGTAGGTAGCCTAGGCTTAAGCCTGCCTACCTCCCTACTTAACTACTACATAGATTAAGTAAGTAGCTTAAATATACTTACCTACCTACTTAGTTATTACTTAAAGGTTAAGTAAATGATTTAAATAAGTAAATAGCCTAGGCCTATCCATCTAGACATGCATACCTACCTATGTATGTACCTACCTAACTACTACCTATGCTAAATAGATAATTTAAATCTACCTACTTACCTTTTATTTTGTACATACTTTCCTATCAATTTACTTCCAACCTATTTATTAATTACCTAACTTTCTTACTTACCTACATTGTTTGTCTTTATTAATGAACATGTCCATTTCAACTAGAGGCTTGTGACCTAAATGACATGTGTATTTTTGGTCGCCAGTCTAGGCAATTAAAAATTTGGACAAAATGATAAAACAATCCCCTTATTTGTTAATTTTTTCACATGTTTCTAGCATGTCATCAATGCCTTTCAATTGTTGTCTCATACTTTTCCATAATACCTAAAATTGTTATGACTCACATTCTTGGATTTATTGAAAATGAATGAAGTTTTAATTCAATTTCATTTTTAAAAAACAAACTACATATAATCATTTGAACCCCATTTGTAGTTAGTTGTTGCTATGTATGCACAATGATTTTTCACACTTGACAACTTTCTATATGGAGCTATCTTTGATACGTGGGTAGATATTCAAATTAGAGGTGGTCAAAATTGTGTGAGTGATTTATGCAATATTTGTTTTATCCAATATGGTTTCCTAATTGTAGGAAGTTTACAATTTTACCAACCTTTTTAGCAAGATGCAAATTGTTACCTAGCACTTCATGAAATCATACTTCTCCCCAAATTATTTGGACAAAATTAGTATCCATGGCTAGAAAACAACAAGGTTGGAGGTTTAGTAGCTAGAACAAATAAATGGAACAAAATGAGTAAGTGGTAAAATGAGCTATGTTGTCATTTACAAAATTGCCCAAGGACCATTTGAAATAATGGTTGTAACCAAAAAAAAATTGTCACCAAGCTTTTGTTTTTGCCATGTGTGTATCCATTGATTAATTTTTTCCACCTATGCCATAAACCCTAAATGAAAAACATGGATTGGTCATTACCTAGAAGGTCATTTGATGGCTTGTCTTCCACATGTAAAAATAATGGTCTCAAGATTAAGTACAATCTTAAATCATAAGTTTGTTGAATTGGTGGCCACCTTAGGACATTGACATTGATATCACAACATTTATTGCATAATTTGATTTGTTGCAAGGTTAGTAGTAATTAACAAAACAATTTTAGAGTTGGGTGCATGTAAAATACTCATATAAATAGCCTAAACACATTATTTATATGCAAAACATGAATCACTTGTCCAAAATTTCAACTCTATGTTGTTGCTTAAATATTCAAACATTATAATTGAGTTAAAGCAAAAATTTCATTTGGCAAGCTACCTAATTGTTATGTTAGGTGGCTTGCAAGAGGGGAGGGCATGGATTAGACAAAATCTAACTAATTAAAGCCCATATCAAAAACTCTCTTAGACAAAAATTATTAAGCCATATATATATTTTTTAAATTATTGTATTTTTTACATGATTCATGAACATTATTTTTCCATATGATTAGTCTTTCTCATAAGAAAACAACAAAGAAACTTGTCAATTTGTCTATGTCATGAACCAATCCAAATTTCAAAAAAAAAATTCATTTAAAGCATAATCAATTTTACTTTGCTAGCATTGTGTTATCATACGAGTAATATAATTTGTCATTTATTGCGGGATTTGGGTCCTTTTTTATAATTATCCAAAGTGTATACTTATAAAATTATTATGTTATTCTATGTAGTTTTGTCTATCTATATTGAATATAATTTGATTTTATTTACCATAAACATTTTCATAAATCATATGAAATAATATGTAAATTTGGCAATTTGAAGTTCAACATCTTCTTCTAAATTCCTACACTTCTACATGATCCAACCACCAACACATCATTGCAAGGATTGCTAACTCCATTTTCAAATTTACAAATTTTCAAACATTCAAATTGGTGCTTCCAAACCTCATCTTTTAGTGTTCAAATTTATTATGTTGTGTATAGATGTCAACTACATATTGTTTTCTTCCAACTATTAAACATAGAATGGAAATATGTCACCCATTTTCAAATGTTAGTAATGTGGTCACTTGAAACTAGGGAACTTGCAAATGAATTTGTTTTGAATACTCAATTACAAAATTGGCACAAACTATTGTAGGTCCACTTAAAATCAAAACTACATAAAATCCTACCACAAGAAATAACAAGGTTAACATGGAAACATTATATCCACCAAAATTCCATATATTGGCTCCTAGCATGTTTAAAGGAAGTTTACATAATCATGTTTTTTTCCTCTTGTGATATTATTACCATTAAAACCAAATCAACTAAGAAATTTTATTTTTCATTGCTTCTATCTTCAAAATGAAGAGACAACCTTCTTCAAATATTAGTTGAAAGTAGCCTAGCCTTGTTGTGGAAATGGTGGTTCTTTCATGTCTACTCTTGAAACTTTTTCTCAAAGCTTTCCTACAACAAATTGTATCTAATTTCAATGGCTATATCAATGTCACCTTCACTTGTACCAACTACTAACAAAGTCTTGTTTTTGCAACCAAATAAAATTGTAAAAGTCTACACTATGTGCACCACTAGAAGTACACCAAAAGCAACTTTGTTTATGTGGTTTACATTTGTTGGTTGATAACAAAAAGTTTTTACATTCTCAATAACAACAAACCCCTTGTTATATCCAAACATGGAATGTATTACTTTAACACATTGAAATTAAAATGCATCTTTCCCATGTTATTATACACATTGATTACGTTCATGACTAGTTATGAAAGAAATACAAATTTAATTCATGCAATGACAAATTGACACAAATTGTCTTTTGCAAAAAAAAATTCTGCTCGTGCATTCATACATTTCATACATTTTGGTGGCTTGTATCATCTCATTCATAGGAGTGTGCACTAGAGGAAAACTAAAAATAAACAACTACCATTTGCAACTTGCAAAGACAACTAGAGCTATTAGTTGCAAATGACAATTAGTTACACATAGTTGCAAATACATTGGTTACATATTGGGAAATTTCTTTTAGTGGTGTAATCTTGCAATTGTCAAAATATCTTCATGAATGTATTTGGAAATTAATCACAACATTATAAATATTGTCATGGGCATCAATGCACATGGAGGACTATGCCCACATGCATATTGTGTGTGTTTTTTGTGTGTAATGGTTTGGATTATGAAGAGTTGTACCAACAATTAATGCAAAGTTGGACCTCGCATTTATATGAAATTGCAAACATTTACTCCATAATCCTAACATACAATTCTTGGAAACATGTTGACATGGGTAGGGGAGAGAACAATGGATTAATGATCCCTAGGATAAGGATTCAAGAAAATCAAAACAAAGTGTTGGAGTTTTTACCTTGTTTCATGCAAGCTAGGAAAATTTCACATTCAAACACATGGAACTTCACAATGGAAAGACATGAAGGAAACCCTTGAAGATTAATATGTTGGGTGGCCAAATCAATCATTTAATTTTATGTTTTTATGGATAGTTTTCTTGGATGTTATGGTCATCCATATAATAATTTCCTTCTATTAACTTGATTTTAAAAAATAAAATGGGAAAGTTTAGATCATGACCTTTCTTTGGTCACTTCTTTCTTGTGAAGTCGATCATGAATGTGAGAGATTAAATTTGGAAACTTTCCATCCCAAACAAATGGTTTGCTTGATTAATATAATCAAATGGTTCTTTTCCTTTTCAAATGAGAAAGCTATGAAATTAGCTTTAAATTTTATTTGGTTTTATGTAATATTACGCATTTAGAAAATTTATGCCATTGAAGAAGTTTGATTAAGTTGAAAAAATGTTATAACAATATATTGATCTTGTAGACGCAATTTTAAATAATTTGAAAATGTCATAATAGGATTGGGTGTAAACTATTACTTAAGGGAAATGAGTATCTAATGGAAATCATAATAGTTTATACATACATTGGTTGCATTTTTTTAAAATAAAAACATTTAAAAAATTTATCATCTATTCTAAAATATATGTCATAAAATTATTAAAGTCTTTGACATGGTAGGGAAAAAATAATGGTTATTTAATAAAGGAGAAGTTTAATAAGGATGATTAATGGCATCGATTTGATTGAATTACATGTTATTGAGAAGTCCATTGAATTAAATTTGAACTTAATTAGAAAAGGGAGTTTGTGATTGAGTTAATAATCATCTTAAAAAGAAGTCAAATATATCTAAGAATATTGTATGTGGAATGTGTTAGTGCAAAAGTAGTTTTAAATAGGTTTTAAAATAAAAGATGGTTTCTAAATTCAACATTTTTGGTGGATTTAGGCAAATGAAGGATAATTGAAACAAACATCTTTATAGTTGTAATATGTTTTGATTGTGTAACAATTGCAAGTTATGCAATGTATAATGAACAAATTTGATGATGCAAAGAGGTTTATAATACTTTAAAAAACTTATAAAAATTCAAAATCGGCAAACATATAAGGTTCTACAAGCATCATTCGACAATCTTAATCGCTTTCAATATAAGTAGCGATTCATATGCAAAGCATGTTGTGCAATTTGGAGGAAGTTGAGGAATGGCATTTATTTGTTTAGTCTTACAAAAGCATTGTGAGAACTCCTTTTAAGTGAATACAAGGGGCGAAGAATGAGAAGTATGCTTAATGAATAAGGTTACAAGTCTTGGTGTAAGTTGAGTCCATTCTAAAGTTGGATGTGTTGGGGTGAAGTGGGGTGGGATAATTATAGGTGAAAAATTAAGGAAATGAAGGGGGGAGGGTTGGGTATTTATATTTTCCCCTCTCCAAAGGGATTATTATTGGGTAGGGGGATTTGAATGAATATAGAAGGCATGTAATAAAAATAGGTTGAATAGATAAGGCTACAAATTATGAGTGTAGTTTTAGGAAGATGGGAGAGGGTTTGGGGTTTTTTTGTTTCATATTCAAAATGACAATTTTTTGGGTGGGGAGGGGGATGGTGAGGGGGGAGGGGGTGGGGATTTTTTTTAATGCTTTCCAAAGGGGTTTTTTCTTGAGTGGCATGGGAAAGAAACTTTGGCTAATTCTAAAGGGAGGGGGGGGATGGACCAAGGCCCTCCAAAATATGTTAAAGTAGTAAGGAAATAAACTTAGTCTTTTTGAAGGGTAAAAAAACCTTTCAATTGGATGCAATTTGTGTTCAAGGTCAATTTGGTGCAATTTTTTAGCACAAAGTTTTTTTTTTGTTTGGTCTTTCCTTGTAAAACCAATGAACTCTAAATCCATTTGCTTGATTACATGTAAAAAAAAATATTTGAAAAAAAACCTCTTGTTTGCAAAGCTATTGTTATACACAATGTAGTTCAATGATTGAAATGAGGGAGATAAAAAAAAGAAAAAAAGTTTTCCAAAAAGGTTGGAAAGGTCATGCTCATACAAAGGTTAGAAGGTAAAATGAGGTGACTTTGAATGTGCATAATGAAGGCTAAGGTTTAACAAAAAAAGAGTTAATGCTACAAGTCATAGAAATCATAATAATTGACAACAATACATTATGTGAGGCTAATGTAACTATAATCTTGGCATTTAACTATATCAAGGCAAGTAAGAAATAGCGGACAAATGAAATTTTATTGCATAATACTTGTGCATAGAAAAATGTTCATTCCTAATTTTTTTGAGATTGGGAAATGTGTTCTAAATTGTACAAGCTAGAAGATCCAACAATTTGATCATTTGAATTTTCATTCACAAGATGCACATGGAATGGATTTAAACCTATAGTGTTTTTATCCAAATATATTCATATTGGTAAATATACACCTTGTCACCCTACCATGGTGTGAAATATTTTTTCTTCCACCTTTTTAATTACCCTATTTATTTAATATTCAAACTTATCTTAGCATTACTATATCTAGCTGGTATATATTTGAAAATTTTCATGCAACCCTAATTTGACTTTGATTTTAAGGTAAAATGATAGATTTCATTTGCATTGATGAGTTTTTTTATAGTAAAATGGGACATAAATATTGTTGTTTGGTCTTATAGGCTTTGTGCTTATGTGTGAAGAAAACAATGTAAATAATGAGATTGTTCAAATTAATATCTTGAATTATTTTGAAAAGTTGCTTCATTGAACTAATACTTAAATGTTTCGTGTCTTTTATTTGATTCGAGTGAGGAGTGCATAAACCCTAACACTTTTCTATACATTTTCAAACATTGCAACTTTCTCGTCCAAATAGACAAGGTTTTGGCACATTACTTGTGTTGTTTTCTCCTCTTGGAGAAGTAAACAACATCACCCATATGTGAAAAAAAACTCCAAGCTAACAAAATGCTCTTCGCACAAGCCAACATGATGGCTTTAAAGCTATCTACTAAAGGAGAGAACAAAATAGTGGAATTTGTGAAAACTACTCACCATCTGGTATGGCATTCTCAACGGTTGACTTGAGAAATATTTTTGGGAAAACCGTAGGTTAGCATTTTGTAGCTATGTTTGAGCAATGACTTCAAAGCTCAAATGTCATGATGAATAAAAGATTTCAAGTTTATTATCACAATATCATTATTAAATTTCTCGTTGGATTTAGTATTATTCCCAACTCCAAAGGAGCTTAAACATTGCTAATCTTTGACAAATGAGGTTCTTAACCAAAATATGCATGATTTTAACATATATGGATTCCAATAAATATTTTTTTGTTATAATTTTAGTATTCAATAATAAGTTGTTTTATAGATTTCTTAAGGCTTGTAGCCTTTAAAAGCTAGTTATTCATAGCTCAAATTAGTGAGTTTAATTGGTCTTCTCAAGAGGAAAAATGGTTACACTTCAAAGCTCATTATATGTTGAAATTAATGAAGGTTTGCTTACTAAGGAATTTTTTTTGATTGGTATCTCTCGGCTTTTTGGAATCACCCACAACTTAATTTCAAGACTTTTTAAACTTATTTTCATAATATCTTTTCCAAATCCTTAATCTATTATTTGGTCATCTCTTGATTATATGAAAAATTCATCATAATAAGTAGAAAGGAACTCTCTTAACATCTCCTCTCTCGTTTGAAGGTTGGGATGTTTGCATGGAGGAGGTCATTCACATTTTTTATATAAATGACATCGGTTCAAAATAAGGTATTTGTTTAATATTTTGGAGGTCAATTTTATGGATATTTAAGAAATAATAAATTAATGAGGCCCATGAAAAAAATGGGTTATTATTATTATTATTATTACTTGCTCAAGAGTTCCCGCATGTCAAAGTTTCACAAGAGATGATCAAGGGAGCCATAGAGCTCAGAAGAATATCCCAAGGCAGTCCACAAATCGGGGTCGTCGTAGTCTTGAATCAGAAGAGAGACACCATTTGACATCATCGGAGTTGGGTGATGTTCTGTTAACAATCCACTCGTTGTTGTTGTTGTTGTTGGCAAAGGAATACTAGCCTTCAACCCTGCCGGTGAGTCCTGCATTATCAAAGGGTCCCAAAAGGATAAGTTTTTTTCTCCCTCAAGATTTCCTCTCCCCTCATCCACCTTGTGCATTAGTACGTACTTATTTGAAGAAGAAGAAGATCATGAATTGCTTTTTTTTTTCAATGAATATTTCTTTTAATACTTGCACTATAACAAAATGTGGGTTTTCCTACAAATAATAGACCTTTGAAATGTGGATGTGGCAATGGCACATATTACATTCACGTTAAATTATAGCAAACACCAAATTTTTTTTTTCATAGAAAATTTGATGAAACATGAAATGCATGCACAAAGTTTACCAAGTATAGATGTGTCAAATACCGCTTATTCAAACAATGAGTATGTGTGGCACATTTAAGTAAAACCTTATCATGTTGTGCTAGAAATCATGTCTTTTAGTATTTTACTCTTTCACTCGCCATATGCAATTTGGTGTTTTTTGTGATAAGAAACATTATTACTTGGAGTACAAAAGCTTCATTTGGTTCAATGCCAAGTTTGTTGAAAGCGATCAAATATGGATCAGAATTCTCGCACTCATTCCCAATAACAAGAATGTCAAAAAGATCATCAACTCCTAAAATCTTCAAAATGTTAGTTGCATTCTCGTGAGAGGCTTCAGTCACAGCTGCACACTTAAGGCCCCGTTCCTTCACCCACTCAACAAATCGGTTGAAGCCCTGTATGGGCTTCAGATCTGTTGCTGCCAAGCTTAGTAGCCATGGAAAAATCATGGCCCGCCCCCGCACCCAAACAACCCACAAGGTCAATTTTTCTAACAAAGGTTTGTAGCTCTTCTAATTCTATTAGATATTTCTATATTATAATTGGGTACACCTGAAATTTTTACAGAATTGCTTTGGGGATTTGACAATGGAGGAAATGGGTACCTTTGAAAACGATATGCTTCCTCCTCCAAGAATTGTTGGTGCTGAGCATCATCCATCCAGGGCATGAGTTCTTGAACAATAATTGTGTCAAGCTTTCCCCGCATTTCACTCATGAAAAACTCGTAGGTAATGGGCTCTCCACCATTATATCCTACCTGCAGCCATGTCTCTGCACTTATGATATTAACATTTGACCTTCGTGCAAGCGGGGAAGGGAGGTAGAGAGCATACGAAAACAATAATTTTGCCTCATGATTTTGTTGAATATTCAAAAAATCACTTGAATCAATAGTTGTTAAGAATTTAATAGTGCAAACCTCGACAAGAGTTTCTTGAAAGGCCAAGAAATGGAGGGGGAAAGAATCAGCAACTGTGCCATCGATGTCAAACACCACTGCCTTCAATGTATCACCTTGTAGAATGGCGGATAACTTGTTGACTATAGAGCCAAAGAGAAAACCCAATTAAAATATGTTGCCCTGAGTTAACTTGCAACAAAAGGATTTTACAATTTGCTGCAATTCATGAGAAATCTTTGTTTAATTTGGACCAAAAAAATGGTGTAAATTGCATAAAGATTTTTCATGAATTTAGTAGAATTAGAAGATACTTGGAAAATTTTATGATGCACATAAAAAATAAAATAAAATAACAAGCAGCTTACTGTAAGTTCTTGGACTTGTAGAATTGCAGAGATCAGAAACTCTTGGGGTCCTTGTAGTTGTTATCCCTCCACTAGGAGATGATGCTGGTGGTGATGACATTAATGGTTTTTTTGGTAGTAGTTTTTCGAGCTCTTTTGGTGACTGTTCTGGCTCTGATGTGGGTGGTGATTCTGGTGGGCTCTCTATGGTTTGCTTGACAACCCAAAGATAAGGAGCATTCTTATTATTATCTTTGTTTTTTTCTAACATGTTAACATATGTTCCATCTTCTATTTCAAGGTTTGTGGATTCAACTTCACTTCCAGATTTGATAATCTCCTTTTCTTGGTACTCCGTGTATTCTTTCATATCTTGCTCTTCACTTTCAGATCCAATCATCTCTTCAAGTCCAGTTACTTCCTTTTTGTTGCATTGTTGTAATAAGTTTGGGCTTACAATGTTTTTGTTGGCAGGTGCAATGGGGGAGACACTCTGATCTTCTGCAACATCTTCTCCTTTTGCACCATCTTCTTTCTTTTGGCTTAGAGGTTTCAAATAGGTTTCACTAACCAATGCAAATGGACAATCCATTGAAGAACTATTTATGAAATCTCACAACAAATTTAATTTTTCAGCCTTAATCCTCTTTTGTGAATCCTAAGATTGTTTTTTTTTTTGGTTGTATATGGCATGCCTTGTGTTGTTCACTATGGAAAAGCTACCTCCACCTACTCAACCCACCTACCCACCCATCCAAAGTGCAACTTTTTGGTGCTCCAAAGGTGTGTGGCTTTTCATTCTTTCCACAAACAACTTCCCTATGTCTCCTCAAATCTCGTCAAATCTTACACCACACTCTCTCCCTCTCCTCCAACCATCAAAACAAAGGATTCTCAAGCAGTTTGTGGTGAGGAGAAATGCTGATTTTGGTCACAAAAATTGTTTCCACAACTACAAATTACCAAATTCTACTAGTCTAAACTCTTGAGATGATAAAAGAAATACAATTTCTTTCTCTTCCTTTTGAAACATTACCATGCATCAACATAAAAACTAGACATAAAGCTTAGCAATTGTAAACAACAAAGGTTTTTGTTTTGCAAGAGAAATATTGTAATTTTTAGAAAAAATTGTAACAATCTTTTTGAATGTTTAGTTTGTGGTGTTGTAAGTAATAGTAGTAGTAGATACAAGTCAATTAATTAATGTACACTTTAGAATCATCACACAAGATTTTTTTGGACTTTGCAACCCACCCAATAAGTGTAATTCCTCTTGTCATGAAATTGACATTTTTTTAAAGGTAATTGTATTGAAGTATTGAGATTGAATTTGAAGAGGATTGGGTGATAATTTCCTATACCACCACCGGTATCAAAATGCTCCTAGGCTATTACCTAGTGAGTATTATTGTGAGTTTTAAAAACCAAATTAGACCAAATGGTACAAACATAAGTGAGTACAATTTCATCGAAAACAAGTTTGAGTTATGGATCTAAATAATTTGAAAAGATTTGAGGCTAAACCTTTTTTTAATAAGCAAGTATTATGAAACATTAGATCTTATGTATTTTGAACTATGACAACCTTAAGATCTTGTGCATAAATGAAATAAATGAAAAATACATGTAAATGATCAAACATAACACAATTCATTTTCTAGAAATGCTATTATAAGCTTGAATTAAATGATAGCCATATTGTATATATTGTTAAACCTTGAGTTGTGATACGAGTCTGAAAGACTTCTTAAGCTAGATGACATATTTGCCCCAAAAAAAATATAGTTTGTCATAATTGTGGCCAATGGGTTTCTAATTTCTATCTATTCAACAATATCCTCCACCACTCTTTTCATACACCCAAAAGTGCCTCAAACAAGTTTGTTATTGTTGAATTTTCAATTTCATTCTAACAAGCCAAATTGGAGCTTGATCAATATTTGATGATAAAAATTGTGTGCTACAATCAATTTCCATATATGAAGGTATGTTGAAGAAAAAAACTTATTAATTGAAAATTCAACAATACCAAAAGTCTAATTTTGAAAGCTAATTCTTTACATGCAAGCACAATTTCCAATTTCCTTCAATGGATGTTTGATAAAATTTGCACCATTTTCCCAAGGGTATTTTTAAAGGGTGCAATATATTTTCAAAATAATTTGTCTTCCCTTCCCCCAATCATTGTTTTTAAGCTTGAAAATTTCCACCTTTAAACTCAATGGTTGTGCCTAAATGTTTTTCAAAACATTTCCTTCCCATTTCTTGTGGAAAATGCATATTTGTTATCTGCAAGTTCTAGATAACGTTTAATTTCAATTGCCTAATTGAATATTTTAATTTTATCTTTTGCATCAAAAATTTGAACCCTATTGTTCAATTACTATAGTGTAGGGGTACCTTCAACACATTTACGTTGAACAATTAATTAATTTTGAAGATTACATGCCCTCAAGAAAATTCCCATAGATTCTCTAGTTTCCTTCAAAAAAATTGTTCTTTGAAACAATTGTTTTTTTAAAATTTTCAATATGTTTGAAAATAATATAATTAGCATCAATTCTACCAAGGTATTAAGATAATGGAAGATATTTTTGGTGCCATTAGTCATAATGGAAATTGAAGTTAAATACAAATGTAGTTGAAATATCATTTTTTAGTTCTTGAAGGCCAAGTGTAACATTGGTTCAATTTTGTTGGAATTGTGAAGTTACAAGACATTTGATCTTTGCTCCATGCACAAATCATCATAGAATGATTATGGGGTTGGTGTCAATTGAAATGGTTATCAAATATTTCTACCCTTTAATATTATTGTTATTTTTTGGCAACAATTTGAATCACTCAAACGATTTTCTTTTTGTAAATAATTTTAGAGTGGATAAAATGCTACAAGGAAAGTCTTTAAAAGTTTTCAATATTGTGAAGTCCATGAACTTTGTGAGCATGACCTAATTGAGATCCACATTATGTATTTTTTCTTCATTCCATATGTGTTCAATGGCAAGTCCCTTTAAACCTTTAATAGCCACATCATTTATATTCTTTAACCATAATGTGCACTTGTTCACCTATCAAAGGCTTCAAGGTACACAAACCTTGTTGCTACCATAGGGAACATCAACATGGGCTTTCATCCATTCATGGATATCTCTTACTATGGTAATGCCTTCATCTTTGAGCTTTACATGGCACAAGGAGACCAAATCCACATGTACAAGATCAACCAAAAAGCTTGTTAAACTAAAGGTAGAGCAATATGATACTCATAAAAGGGGAATAGTACAAAGAATAAAATCCCTTCAACAAAACCTTCCTCCCTTTTCTAACAATGATACTATGTTTTTTAATGTACTTTCTTCCAACACTAAATAATTTCACAAAGTTTTTAATTATGTACCTATTTGGCAAAACACCTTAGTGATGCGTTTTCCATACTTGGGCCCCTAAAAACAAGGGTGTCTGAACCCCTTAAAATGTGAACAAATACAACCTTCATTTATAGCCTTCATTTTTGAAAGGTTAAAATGTGGGAAAACATGTGAAGCATCACACTAGGGCATCTTACATTGCACAAACCATGAGGTAAACCCCTCTCCCTTCCCACCAACAAAAGCTTTCATAGAAATGCAATATCTTCGATTAATTTGTTAGGGGAAGGTTACAATGTATTATGTCTACCAAATTGATACAAGGATCTCATTCATATGAACATGGCCGTTTCAAGGGTAGAAATTTCCTTTTTTTTTTTTTTTTTTTGAACTAAGATAATGTTGTTAACAAAAAGGTGTTAGAATCCCATTTGTTAGGAAGTTTTTGGTCCTTACAATAAAGTATTGCCGATGGTGTGACCATGTTGCTTTCTGCTTGAGATTGTAAATGTTTCATAATCAATATCCTAATTAAGCAAAAGAATTCATTATAATTCTTGTTATAATAATGCCACAATTTTGTTGGTGCTAAGAATCAACATGCGATTGAAAAGGGTTGAAAGAGAAATGACAAGCGATGAAGTTTGAGAAGGAAAGCCAACAACAAGAAATTAGTTTGCAACAAAGAGGAAGAGGAAGAAATTGAGAGGAATGATGTTTTGATGAAATTAAATTTGTAAGTTAAAATACTTTACTTTTCCTTCCTTTTAATTGGCACTATGTCATGCTTTTACATATCCTTGAATATGAAGGATTAGGTTGTTACTTGAAACACATAAATGTAATACTTGGTTTAACAATTTATTTGTATTCGATATTATTGGCCACTTGCATGAGGCATGCAAAGTACCACTATTGTAGTTAGCAATGGCATGCATAATATGTTTTTATAAGAAAACCCAAATTATCTCATAAGTTTCAATATATATTTTCAATTTTAAAATTACAAATTTGTAAAGCCATGTTCTCATGTGCTTGTAATAGGAACCATATTTACTATAAGGAAATATGTGAAGCTCACATACCATAGCTAGGGTCAACTTCCACATTGACAAGATGAATAACTATTTTTATTATTATTTTTTAAATTTATATATATTTTTCATGATCTACTATGATATTGTTATATGAGGAGTGAAAGTATTCAATTGCCTACAATAACTATGATGGTTATTTTCACATCTCAACTTTATATTTTCATGAAATTTAGTTTCATTATCCTAAGGATTGTTTAATGATAAAATTGACCCTAGGGTAAAGTAATATCTAATCATCGATATTTAATCAAGTTAGGTGTCACATTACAATGGTTTTTTTTGCTTTTATGGTCCATGTTCTTTCAAGGTTGCCTTGTTGCCTCCTCTCTTAACTAAATATGGTTGACCATATTCATAGCTACATTTTTTTGGAATGATACAATTTTTGATTTATTTCAATAATAGTTAATATCATCATTATTAAATTGTGAATTATGAACCAATGTGAAATCCCCAATTCAAACTTATTCAATACACAACATTTTACCTATTAGTAGGGTTGTGATGGTGGGGTGCCAAAATACAACAAAAAAAGGGCGATGGATGGATGACATGGGATGATAGGGAACAACATTGGAAGGCACTACAATCCAATGCACTAAAACACAATGGATCCAAAATAAAAGGGAAAAAAATCTTTTTTTAATGATCAAGGTGCATAAATTGTTTTTTTTTAAATCACCTTGATCCACCATTTTAAATGATTTTTTCAAGCAACAAGGGATGACGTGGGACATTGGGGACTTCCAAAGGATGACGATGGGTGCTAAAAAAAAAAAACAAAGCAACAAGAAAGACATCAAGGATGCCATGAAGGACATTGGGCATGTTGGGAAGGGCAACAAGTGTATTAAGATGAGGGATGAAAATAATAAATTTACACAAAAAGTAAAATGAGGGTAAAAAAATGTATTGATTATTGAAACACTAGGAGGGACATTAAAAACATCTAAGAGGATGTTAAAAGGGGCGACCTAAAACATCTTGCGAGGCAATCATGCCCATTAGTGATACTCAAAAAATAAAATTTGAAATACAAACATGCAAAAATAAAATGCAATAAAAATTATTATATGTCCAAAAATGAGTTCACCCCAATTTTTTATGTCTTGTTTAATAAATTGGGTTTGTTTAATAAATTATGTTAGAGAAGGCCCACTCTATAAAATAAAAAAATCTTGTTTTTGTTCAATTTTAGATCATTTATGAAATTTTTTTATTTTTATATATCAATTATATATTTTTGTATAGTAGTGTATTTAATTTCAAGGTCAAAGTGTATGCTACATAATCGAAGTTTTTCAACATTTATTTTCATTGTGAAAGGAGGAAACATGTATGGATTGTTTGATGTTCGAAGAAAGCATATCAAGTTGTGGAAAATCATGGATTGAATTACAAGTCCTACCATGGAAGAACCTAGAAATCATTGTGTTTAAAAACTTGATCAATTTGCACAAGGACTTCATGTTTTTTTTTTGGGGGTCAAGAGATTTGCAAGTCATTCTTCATTTTGAACATTTAAGATTTTATGAAGTTTTTGTTTGTACTTGGTAGATTGTATTACAAGCTTTTTGACATTGTTTTCTTCATTGCATACTATTTAGCAAAGAGGAAAGAACTTGTATTTTTAATTTGAAAATAAGGTTTGTCCTAATTTGAAAAATGGTTAAAACATATGTATCAAGTTTTGTATGTTTTATCTATTTTCTTTGTCATTAACAATTATGCTAAATGGGGTTTACTTACTTTGTTAGAGTGTAATTGTAGTTTTCTAGTGTTACTAGCATTGATTATGGATTCTAGAGGTGAATGAGGACTTTTGAGGTCATAGCGTGCAAGCACGGTCAAGTATATCAAAACAAAATAATTAGTCCAAAACCGAATTTAAAATGAAATAATTGTGGCATAAACACAAAAAAATAGATTAAAAAAACTTCTATAAATAGAAACATGAAACCATTAACTCTTTCAATTAGTTTATGGTAAGTGGGATAAAGTTTTTGAAATATTTTAGTATGATAAAAATATGTTACAAATAGATTTGAAATGTCAATCAATATGGTGTTAAAATTATTTTTATATTAAATTTTTGATAATATGCATAATTTGATAATAAATAATTATTTTTAAAGCCTCCATTAACTTGAATTTTTAAATTCATATTTTTTTATTTGTAACTTTTTTGTAAAACTAGGAATGTTGTGTAAGTAGGTGCATTTTTTATAAATTACTTGAAAAATGTGAATTTTCAAAATTAAAAAATTAAGGCGAAATATTATCCTCATATTAATTATTAAAATATTATTTTAATTTTCAATACATCAAAGTTTTTTGTATCTGGTTTTATTTTTTGTGACTAGGAACAAAGACTATTTACTTGACCATGTTTTCACTCAACATAAGCTTGCTTCAAGAAGGATTGATAACATCTCTCATTCTTGTAAGTGTCACTTTATGCACTAGTATTAGTCCCAAGGCATGCAAAGTGACAAAGAGTTCATTTGCATCAATATATGTTGATTAATATTTTAAGAGTCTTTGCTAAGTCAAGATGAGGGTTCCTCAAACAATGGTCATGATCATAAAGAAAACTAATGCAAGATATGTGAATCCAAATTCACAAGAGAAAAAAATATTACAAAGTTTTTTAAAGGTTACAAATGACTAAAATAGATAGATCATTTATTTGAGCCAAAATATTATTGCCATGGAGTTTTCTAAAAAGCTTCATGAGTTCATTGATTCATAGTACATTAAAATAACTTTTTTGAAAATTTTCATTACATTTTGGCTAAACAATTCATTTGCACTTTGCATAATTTGACCATTTTCACAGTCTTCTTTTGCATTTTAAACAACACAAGATGAAATATGTAGCTTGAAGGTTGATATTCATGTTTGGACCACTTATTTCCACATATATCTAAAATTTATTACAATTAGATACAAATCTTATGTCCATTTAACTTCTAGTATTTTATTTATGATTATCCCATAGACACAACTTGTGTTCCTATGTGAACATGATTTTTTTGACAAATTATGAATTTATCAAATATAAGGCCTTGGAACATGATATACATGGTCATAAAATAACTTAAAAGATTGCATCCATTTAGGTAGTATATATAATTTCTAAATTTTGATTACAAGTAATTATATACACACTAATGTGTGGACTTAATCTTGACATTCATTTTTCATTATTTTTTTATAATGTAAATGTTATAATTGGTGGGTCCACATAAAATGTGGCCACCATTGATATGACCTCATTTGCATGTTTTATGTTCATGTCTTTTATGGGATTGAAGGCCTACTTGAATGATAACTCAAACCACATGGCTATAAATTAAAATTAACAAAAAATTGAATATAACTTGTGCATGCGAAATGGGGTTATCTCTTTCTTGATGATTTACTTCAACATCTTATTTGCCTTCCAATTAAATGAAGCCATCTTGAATCTTTGCATAATCTTGTCCAAAAACCTTAATCATTATTTTATATATCATGCAATATTATAAACACATATTTTAACTTAGAAGCACTTAGTAAATTAAATGGTTGTAATATATCATGAATTGAACATAAAAACTATGTAAGTTCAATTGAAACAAATTATTGAATGAATACATTATCATTTGAAGAAAAAAAAAATCTTAATTAAACACACCAAAACTATATTATTATTTTTGGTTTAAAACCATTACTATATAAACTATATAATCATCATTCATAAAGCACATAAAATATTGCACAAAATATTTTTAAAAGCATGTAATTTAATTAACAATGTCTTCATCATAACAATGCCATGCATTTCTTGAATTCAAGATTACTTTTTACATGTTAAATCTCATGTGCATTTTTTCTATTTTCCCACACATCTATATACTAATGGAGACTTGAAGTCGTGAAACCACAAATGTTAATAAATTTGAGTTGCACTTCAGCTGAATAATATTTTTTCCCACCATTGTCCATGATGTTTTTTATTATTCATTATTTGAATAATCAAATATGTTGATTTGCACCTTTGAGAATAAAATTTTGTAATCTAGTTTGTTTCCTTTAGTATTTGCCATAGTTGTGCAAATGTATAAAAAGAATATGCATATGTTACATATTTGATTTAAAATTCTAGTGATGAGACATTGACACTAGTATATGGAGGTTTTTTGCATAATCTATTGAGTATGGTGTTCAAATTTAACAACTCCATGTTAAAAGCCTTTTATATTTGCCTTTTCATATCATGAAATTCATGTTTCATTATCCCAAGACACATCAACCCATTTAAATTTTGTCAATTTTTTTTCACAAGTTAATTTTTTTTCCTTTAAAGTGTTCATACCAATGTTGCATTTGCAAAAAAATCACTTTGTAAAAGATTTTCTTTATAGATTAAAAAAAAATTACATTTATTTTATTTCTCAAAATAAAATTCACAAAATAAAATGAAATCACCACCAAAAAACCATTGGTTCAAAGATGTTCATGTTTGTTGGCCAAATTTTTTTTCAAGTTCAAAATGAATGTTTTTAAGACCAAAATTGAATTGAGAAAAATCATCATATAACTATTTTTATTAATAAAAAAATAATATTTATTCTTCTAAAAAATGAAAAATTTAGCTTTTTTTTATGCTGAAATTTTTTACATTAAAGTTGATGGTTGACATTGGAATTTGACATCATTTTGGTGTGGCCATTTAAATTTTTAGGTTTGTTGATGTTGTTCAAGATGAATTTTTGGTAAGGATGTTTAAGTCAAAGTTTTTTTTGAATAAATAAATTGGTTGGGCAAGAAAAAAATTGTTTTAGTTTTCTTGAACATTGCCCAAAATGTTTCCATGTTAATCATATCACACCATGCTGTCCAAAGTTGGAAGGATTTAAAATTTTGTCATATTGTATCAAAGGTTGCATGGATAGGTGTGATACATTGGGATTAAGGTTGTTAAAACCCATAATGTGAAAAAAATATAATTGGTTTATACATATTTGGTGCATGAAATATTTAAAATAAAAACCATATTATGTTTATGTGACCACCATTGTCTTTTTGGGGGCAAAAGTTTTGCATTATGGTGACCGAAAAAAACCAAATGCAAATTATGCAAAGGCATTTATTGAGAAATTTTTTTGGGCCATATTTAGAGGAAACAAAATCACATGTTGCCATATTTAAACAATGAATTCCTATTAGTTGCCAAAACCAAGCATGATTTAATTTAATTTTTTTTTCTTTTGGACCTCTAGCCAAATTTGGCTAAATGTTCCTCATATTTTATCACCAATCCACCTACTTGACAAAATTGGGAAAAAAAAACTTGACATGACCACACACATTCTTGATTTATATTGTTTCATTTAAATGTAATCAAAATGCAAAGTGTATCATGTATTCCTTTATTCAAGTAATCACCTTTTCATTTTGTCATGTATTACTTCATTCAATCAATCACATTGACAATTGGTTATCAAATTTGTAAGCTTTCATTTGATCCAATAACATATTAGACAATCATATCTTCAATTTGTCATGTATTGCTTCATTCAATTGAACACATCATCAAATGCATTGGTTCTCATTCAATCAATCACATCATCACTTGATTTACAAATTTATAATCTTCCATCTAATCTTGTCATGCATTTCTTCATTCAATCAACCACATTGTCACTTATTTTATCAATTGTCTAAGCATTTACATAATCTTATGATGTCTTGTTTTTATTAAATTACTCTATGATCACATTGTCATTTGAGCTACCAATTTTGTAATGTTTCATGCAATTTTATTAAATATAAATTCTTTCGTTCAAGCACATTCATAATTGCAAGGTTATACTAATTAGTTAGTGTTCTATTCAATGTTGTTTCTTTTAATCAGTCACATGATCACTTGTGTACTAGATTCCTAATGTTAGATTCTATTGAAGGAAATGAACTTGTTACATTGGAGTTTTGAAATAAGATTATTGGGAAAAAAAAATTATTCAAAAATGGTGTCAACATTGATGACATTTTTTTATAAAACCAACATTTTGCATAAAAATGAACAAAAATGTCAACCATCATGTTTATCCAAGTGCATGCCTTCCAAATAGACACAATTGAATGTTAATTTCCAATAATGTATGTGTAATATTACCACTCATGTAAAAAGGTTGGGTTTCTGATCATGAAATTTCATATATTTACATATAAGGTTAAATCAAAGAATAAATATACATGTTTAATTTTTTAAAATCAACTTAATTTATCTTTAAAATATTGTTTTCAAACTAAACAAATTTAACATTTCCAAAGTTTCTCAAGCATTTAAACCATTGTGATTATTCAAGAGTAAGGTTGTCAAATTGAAGTCTTGATAAGACATTTCAAGATGAGATGTTAACTTACCAAATATCTCAAAGCACATCTCTAATAAAAATTAAAATAAATGAGGTGTTTTGGTTAAGGGATGACCCAATTAAGATTGAAGTTGACAATGAAAACACATTTGAACAAACTTTGAAATTGATGAGAGACAATGGAATGGATGGGAAGACAAGAATGTTAACAAGGGATTGCAAAATGGCAATGGGGGATAATTGGGGGATTAGAAAGGCATGCCAAAAACACCAAGAACACCAAGTTGGACATGAAAAAAAAGTTTTTTTTGAGAGGCAATGGGCATTGAAAGATGTTGGAATCTGGAATCCTTAAACCAAAATCAAGCATTGGAATATATAATGTCAAAAGACAATAAGGATGCCAAGAAGTATGTTGAAGCACTAAGGCTAAAAACTTATTCTATTTTTATTTTTTCAAATCACAAAGCACATGCATGGTGGAAATGATTTTTATTTATTTTTTAACAATGGGGGAATCAAGAAAGATATCAATGGTCACTAGGAAGAATGTTGGGGTAAACTACTATAATACTTGGGCAACTTTGGCATAAATTAAATTATTTTCAACTTTGCTAAAATTTTCAGAAAAAATTCAGCTTTTTCTAGGTCAAAACCTATGACTAGGAGCCAAAGAGATTACTTTGGAAAAGGATTGCAAGTCTTTTTTCCCAAAATAAACTTTTACATGCAAATGAATTTTTGAATGAAATTTGTTGTAAAAAATATTTAATTGGTCCCCAATGTATCACATTTTTTTTTGTTAGTCATTATTGAATAAATATGAATTTTTAAAAGTGTGCAAATTCCTTATAGATTAAATGTTTCATCTTGAAAAATGATCAAAATCTTAAGTCATCACCAAAAAAAACAAATTTCACATTCTTTAATTTTATTATATTATAAGCTATAACTTTTCTTCATATATCATGTACATTATAACCCATTTATATGTGGTAAAGGACTCTTGAAGCTCTAAAATTCGGAAACAATTTTGAAACATTCTTTGAATGTTTAAAGTTTTAAAATTCCACATTTTAAAAAGTATGTGTGCTTTTTGAGTGTGACTAATATGTTTTTATCATCTATATATTTTTTCAATGAATTTTTTATTATTATATTAATCCTTTTGATAGTCATTTGCAAAATTGATTTCATTTGATGCAATAGGTGTACATTTTTAAACGTCGTAAATTAAAATCAAAACTTAAAATTGGATTGAATGAATTTTTATTCTAAGTTCCTTGACATTCATATGAGGGGAAAAAAACTAACTTGCCATGATTACTATGATTTTAAATGGTAATAAAATAATAAATGTTTGATTTTGACTGATTATGTCTAATTATGTCTAACATCTGATGCCTTTTTTGGCTCTTAGTTACGTGTTTTGACCTTTTTGCTGAAATTTTAAAAAACACATTCAATCTACTAGCCAGTTTTAAACCAAGGACCTACTTGGCCAAATTAGTTACTTTACATCCATTTGACCACTAACATAGTGAAACATTTTTAAAATGCTAACAAATTATTACATATATAACACATATGTCAAAAATTTCAGAATTAAAAAGGAAGTTACTAAACCAAAATTTTTAGATTGAATTAATTATTCGATAAAAAATTGCCAAAGCAAAGTACAAAATAAAAGTCAAAAATGTTGTCTTTGGGGCAACATGGGGTGCTATAAAATACATAAAGAATAGCAAAGGTGCCAAGAAGGATGTTGAAAGATGTTATGACATTAAAAAAGGTTAATGTTTTCAATATGTGAAGATTGAATGTGATGCTCTAAAATTATTGGAAGTGAAAATGATGGATAATATACATAATAATGGATTACCAATGTTTTATTATTAATTTTTTATTCAAACTCATTTAATTTTTAATATATTAATATTCTAACCTTATGTCAATCAAGATCATCATTGGTAGTGTGAAGTAGTTTGAAACCCAAGTTGAAATGTAACAAATCAATTCATGCACCAATCAATGTAAAAATAATCATGATTTTTTTTAATTTAAAAAGAATAAAATTAGTAAGAAGACATGCATTTTGTTCATAGTGTGCATCTTATATAAATTCTTGATTGCAATATTTTTAGCTCAAATTTATGCATGGAAAAAAGTTTATGATCTTGCATGAAAATGATGAAATTTGCTTTATTGTTAATGATCCATGTAAACATGATCTTCTCAATCAAAAAAAATTCCAATGATGCAATATATTTGGGGTCATATCAATAGGCACAACATCCAAATTTACATTTTAAAATGTTTGCTTCCCTCACCAATTTTTTTCCCCCCAAAATTTTGCACAATGGCAACGCAAAAATTCTTTGCAAAGTGTACAAAGGGATTTTTGGGGGAAATAAACAAAAAAGTCATCATATTTTGAGGAAAAAAATCACCATATTTAGATGATGAATACTTGGAGGTCGTCGAAACAAAGAAGAATTCTCAAATATATCTACTTTCATGTCCAATCCCTAGCCAAATTTTTCTCATTATCTTTTGGATGATTGCTTGTTTACCTACTCGACAAAATTGGAAAAAAAACCATGTCTTGATCCCCCCGCTAATAAACAATAAATATTGGATAAATTAAAGGAACATTTAAATGCCATGCATGGACCAATCATTATGGCCGGCCAATTGTAAACAATCATTTTTCTTTCCAAGGTTTTTGACACTCATAATATCATGTTCAAATTTACACAATTTGGGCCCATTTTTACACCATTATGGTGGTGACTTCATTCAAATTTTGGCATACATGTCATTTAATTGTTGATATTGGAGTTATTCTAAAACAATGAATTCATTTTATTCTCATTTTCATGCATTATTCATGTAATACCAAATTACAATGTCATTGATAGTTTCATATTTATATTAACATGCACATTATTGCAACTCATGAAGCCATGAAGAAATACACAATCGTGTAATGATGAATGGACCTTAACAAAACATGGTAATATCTAATAATCATTATAGGAATGACTACCATTATTATCCCATCGAGTCATGTTCCTTAAAAAAAATTGGAGGTTTTTGGAGACATTAAAATTATACACAAAATCAATAAAATCTACCTAGAGACTTACTAAGGTTAGAGGATACCTAAAGGGGACTTAGAGGAAAGGGGACACAGGGGATTACACAAAGCCTATTTAAGGGGTTAGCTAGGGATTTCCTAGGTTAAAAGATACTTAAGGGTTACTTAGGTCGTTACTTAGGGCTACCTAAGGTTGTTTCATAGTCACTTATGTAAACTTTATGCAACTATTTAAACGATCTTTAGGTATCCCTAACTTAGGTAAGTCCCTAGGTAGCCTCTATGTAACATCCTAAGTAATCCATGTGGAACCTTTTATGTAGTCTTTTGATAGGTCATATTTTAAATAAACTTTAGAAAGTTTTAAATGTGCCCTAGGTAGGTTCTAGGTAGCCCTTAACATATGTAGTCCCTTTAGTAGTTCCATAGGTAGACCATAAGTAATCCATGGATAGGTTCTAAGTTAGTTAGCCCCCTACTCTAGGTAGCTTCTTAATCCATGTGGCATTAATCTAGGAGGATTGTTGTGTGGTTAGAATAAAAACTATGATAATCATTTGGGGCCCAAAAAGAGGATTACTTTATAAATAAATTTATTATATAAAAAAATATCAACATTTTTTATTTATTACAACTCATTTTTTTCTTAACTTGTTTTAATGTTTGAATACATTATAATATTGCATGAAATATTTAAATAACAATCAACGTTATAACCTTTTAACTATAAAGTAACATTAACATAAATGTTCATGGCATGTAGTGAGAAATTTTATTAATTTGACAAATATTGAAAAAGGTTGCCAATGTTTAAACATTGGGATGTTTGTATGTGTAAGAAGTGCAAAAGGTTGAGTTGGATTTGACAAAGAAATGAAAATATGGGAAAAAAATGACATTCATAACTTTAGTGTTTCACAACTACTTATATATATATTAATTATTTTTTACCAAAATTTTCCTCCCACATCAAATGAAGGTTGGACTTGGTCACCTGATCTTAAACCCCTTATTTTGAAAATGCTCTCACCTTTACCTTAAATGTAACACATTAACATACAATTTCTAATGTATATTGAGAATATGTTATGAAGAGGAAAGTTTCCTCCACAAAAGACAAATCATTTCAAAAAATGAAATGCTCACTCTAGTAGGCATTTCACTTTCTAAAACACCCAACCTATTTTTCCATTTTTCCCTTGCTAGATATCATGGATTTTTTTATATATTGGTGCATTATTGAGCACTTAATTTTGGAATGCCCCACTCCAAGGGCATTACATTATTTAATTGGCCCTATATGATATATATTCATTAGTTGGGGGGGAATTTTAAATTTTTATAGTTATTTATATATTTATTATTTTGTAATAAATTCTTTCATGGGCCCATCACAAAAAGATTGTAAAACTTTGGAGCCTTCCCAATATAGAAATATATGTTCTAAACATAAAAATGCATACATCTCAATATTTGTTCATCTATATATTTGTTCCAAAGTGGGGAGTAGGAGGAGAGAAAGGAGATTGATATTACGTTCATCTTTATATTAATATAGGTGTGTCTTTTGTTTTGTGACCACACTTTAACCTTCTCAAATCATGGGGCCTTTCATTGTGTTTTTGGTGTCGTTGGAAAACCTTCAATGAGGCAATGTGCCCACCATATAGTGATCATTTTGTAATTTTTTGATAAATGAAGCAAAAGTCATTGAATTTAGAACGAATTTTTTCATTGAAATTTAATTTAAATTACTAAATAATTTTGCTCAACCAATTGATGCCTTTTGATCATATTGACACTTAGGTTCACATTTGTCTCTTCATGTCATAAGGAAATGCATGGAGAATTTCTTAGTTTGCCATCCTATTAACCATCTCAACCAATGAATGTTTTTTGATGTCACATGATGAGGAAATGCACTTGTTTTTTCATCTCATGGGAGAAATGCATAGGGAATCTCCCATGGGCCATTCTATTTACCCTTTCAATATTAGTTCTTTTATTTGTCTTTTCACATTTAAACTTTAACACTCTTTCACATCCCAACCTTAACAATTGAGTCCAATGACATTAGAGTTCACACTTGAGCCAATAATTTGTTTCACAATCAATTTTTATAATAAAAAAAACCATGCCTTCTAAAGCTTTGAAGTGGTTTTCTAGAAAGTTATATCTTATAGAATTTGAAGATGATCTCATTTGAGCCAATGACACAAGGGTCCACTACTTTGCTTAAAAGAATGTCTCTTGAATACAATGTAAACCTATGCAAAAAATTATAATGTATTTGTTAGTAACCTTACAAAGCATAAATGAAAACATGCAAGCCATAGGTGTTTTGAAAAATAAAATTCTTGGAAGAGTAGAAATTTTTATTTATTTTTTATCTTGCATGCATTTTTTCTTTTCAAAATGTCCAGCTTTTTCTTTAATTTTTTCCCAATGATGATACCTAGTAGGTATCGAGGAAATTTTTGAAGAAAATGCAATTTTGCATAGTTCCCTACACAAGGAGTGGAGTGGGGCATTTCCAAAGTAAGTGCCCTTCAACTCCACCTCAATGGCCATTTGACTTTGGGAATACCCTACTCCTCAGCCATTAACCCTACACAAAATAGAATAATTTCTTATGTTTTAGTTAGATATCACATAACATCGGCTACTTATTAGTAAAGAGAGTGTAAATGAAGACTTTGTATTTAACATAGCCTTGAGTTATATCGAACTACATTTCTTGAATCAATGAACAATGGTTTGGGCGATGACTCAACATGTTTCAAGTTTCAACAAGAAACATGGTTCCCAGCTTCATAGAGTGGCCATTTCTTCTCTCTTTATGCTTTCAATGCATTACAATTTGATTCGGAGGAACAAGCAAAGTTAACAAGAGAGATACAATTCTCATGTCCATGTGCAACGAATGTTGCCAAGATTGCCATATGCATGATGAGCTTCAATGAAGGTGCCATGAAGGTTGTTTCATTTATTGGACTAAGACCCAAATTATTACGGTAAGGTATGGGGTGACAGATTATGTCATTTTCTTGATTACATTGCACGACACAAGTTCTAGCGATGAGCACATACTCGTAATATATAGTGACCAAAACCTCTATTGAACATGAATTTTTTTAGAAAATTGGAATCTGCCACCCCAGACCTTAATGTCATAGAATGGTCTTACAATTGCACATTACGTAAGGTAAGATGCCTAAATTGCCAGGCTCACCTGGTGCATTACCTTGGGGCCTACATAATACAGAAAGGGGGGGGGGGGCTTGACCATTACATGATACATTGTTGTTAGGCCATACTATATGGTGAAAAATATGCATATATATACCTACAACCATAGTGCCATGGCAGGTTCAACATTTGAGTTTTGAATGTTATTTTTAAAAAAAGAAAAAAATATTCCATTTTAGAAAAATAGAGTATTTCAGAACATTCTGAAAGGTTCTTTATTTTTCTTCAAGAGATTTTGTTCCTTTGAAAGTTGCAGCATTTCTGAAATTAATATAATTAGTGTCACACTTGCCATGGTACTATGATATAATACATGGGATGACCATATAAACCCATAGTAGCCTACCAGGTTGGGCACTTTGATGCCAGACATTTAAATGGGTTGCTATTAGTAGTTTCCCACGTACTTGCCGACCCAATTTATGGGTGGGTTTAGAAAAAGGTTAGTAACTAAAACTTGGATGTGAGAAATATTTTTGAAAAGGTCCCATACTGAGAGTTAGTGGAGAGCATCTCCAGCAGTGCTCAGTATGTGACCCTGCAAATTTATTTTTCGCATCCAAGTTCAATTATTTACTGTTTTGCAACCCCATCCATAAAATTGAAACTGGGACAGCAGATAGGTGGGGGACGACTAATAGCAAACCACCTGGACCAATCATTATGATGGGCCAATCAGAAACACTGAGTACTAGTTAGATCATATTTATTACACTCTTTTCTGCAGGTGCACAGCACCTCTGCGCCTTTCACCAGCCACGGCAATGTGTACAATTATGCGGAGCCAAAACCATTTTCCTGAGCCAAACCGGCATCAGTTGCATTTTCTTCAACCAATTTTACTGTGCAGGATCACATACCGAGCATCGTTGGAGATTTAGAGCACGTCCAGTGGTGCTAGTATGTGACTCCAAACAGTAAAATTTATTGTGAAAAAGTCAAAATGTGCCAGTTTAGCTCAGGAAATTGGTTTTTCTGCACCAAACTCGTGCAGCTTGCCTGGCTTGTAAAAGGCGCAAAACAGTTGTACACCTCCAAAAAAGAGTGTAATAAATTGGACCTAACTGCAGCTCAGTATTTCTCATTGGTCAATCATAATGGTTGGTCCAGGTGGTTTGCTATTAGTAGTCCCCACATATATATGCAGTTCCGGTTACAGTTTTATTGGTGCGTTGCCAAAAAAAACAGCTAAACTTAGACATTTAATTTTATTATCCAGAGTGACATATTGAGCACTGGTGGAGATGCTCTTATGGTATAACATAATACATACGCTATAGGAAATGGGTCACAGCAAAACAAAGGAGCATGTTACTATTGATGAGCAAAAATGAGCATTTCTCTTTGAATCGAATCTCCTCTCCGAGTCCTTTCAACACGCATTGAATTGAATCTCCACAGAATTCTACAGGAGTTGCACGCCAAAAAAGATGTTGTGAAGTTTGCTTCGCAATCCCAATCTTTTTTTGGTGAATTTTCTTCGCAACAAGAATTTTTTTTTTAATGCCAACAATTAAACTTCACGGACAAACTTCATAATGATCACTGTCTGCTGACGAACGAGCTGCTGGCTGCGCAAACAAACTCATCACTCCCTCTGTGTGTGTGTGTGTGTGTGTGTTTTTCTGACACTCTCTTCTTGTTCTTCTTGTTCTTCTTCTCCGACATTTTGCTTTTGTCTTGTGCAAGTTCAACTACATTATTATGTTCTCTTCTCGACTCTCTTTCCTTTCTTCCTTTCCTCTCGCTGTTATTGTCATTGTTGGTGGTTTTATTTTGTTTTGGTTTTCCTCTGCGGTATTAAGGAAGTGTACAGAAGCGAGGTACACGAGGTCGGACAGTGGAAGCTGGAGAAGAATGAAGATGGTTGCAGGTTGTGCTACTGCAGCTACTTAATGATCATCAGAAGCTGTTGTGATTGTCAGCAAGTTAGTATTATTGGAACCTCTTGTCTGCTTTTGTTTGTTTGCTTGTATCGTCTTGTCTTGTTGTTGTTGTTGTTGTTGTTTTTTTGTTGTTTTTTTGTGGTGCTTTTGTCGTTGCTTAGTGTTGGGGGTGGACTAGGAAGAAAGGTTGCGAGGGTGCATTTTGCTGGAAGGTGAGCTTTGTGTGTGGAGATCTGAGGTAAGTACCTAGTAGGTAGGTTTGGATGTTCTTTTCTTGGAGTTACTCAATATGATGGTGATGGTGATGGTGATGGTGAAGATGATGACAACACAAAAGGGAAATTCAGCGCGGCCGTGACTCTCTTTGGATGAATCTCTTCAAAGGAACATCAGAGTTCTGGAGTACCTAGTTGTCACATAATACCAGCAGGCCACCTCCTCTGTTGTTGCAGAAACAAGAAACCTAAGAGGGAGGTCACTAGTTCTACTGCGCTAGAAGTTGGCAGAAGAGGAAAGCAATTTGGAAGGAATGTGACCCGTGGGAGAAATTTTGTAGCTTGTTAGTCACGAGCTGGGACTAGATCCATGAAGGAAAAATGACAAACATCACAGAGGCACGGCAAAGATTGGATAAGACTTTGACTTCCCATGAACTTTCGGATCGTGTGGCCATTCGAAAAATTGTACTGAAGCGACTGCAAAACTCCTTTACAGGTTCATTTTCCTTATCCAATCTTGAGGCTTTTTTTCTCTCTGTTGAACTGTAATCAGCTTATTTGCAACTGACTCAAAAGTTGGCTGTGGAGATGATCATCTATGTAGCTCCAAATCGATCATGTGGCTTGCATTTGAATATTTTTACTATTTTTAGGTGGCAATTTTGTGAAGCCAAACTGGCAAATCAACCACAAAGTACAGAAGAGAAGACCCATTTTATGATCATAGAATTCTCTTGTGGTAGATATCATTCCTGTTCTATGGAAGCCATGAACTAGTCATTCCTTGTTCTGGCAGAAAGTGAAATCTTGAGTGGGTGAATCTCAAATAGCCAGTATTCACATCAACAAGAATCAGACCTTGAGCTACTTTGACATCTGTTCTGTGCACAGATGGAAAAGTGCCAAATGAAGGGGTGGTTGATGGTGGCAAACAATCTGATCAACTTGTTGAGAAGAAGAGTAAGCAGCTGTTTGCCCTGTTGGAGGATCTAAGGAGTGCCAAGGGGGAATGGGGAAACAAGATTGTTGCTGGCGAATGGAAGGTAGAGACCCCTCCTCCTTGTCCCAGGACAGCTCCTCTGATCAAACTCTCATCTCAGTATTGGAATTTGAAGATGAATTTATGACTCTGGCTGAGAACACAAGTTTGATAGTCCTAGGAATTTTGATATGGTCTGGAGCAAAAGAACGAATGCCCTTTAGAAAATGTTGTTGTACTGCAAGAACAGAAGCAGTGTGTGAGATATGGGGCAGCCTTTGTGCCATGGGAGAGAAGACTGCTACATCTTGGACCTTATTGATTTCAGCTCTGAGTTCATATCCATGCCAGAACCTCTTCACAAAGATTGTGTGGAAAGATCTCTGTCATTAGACTATCTTCACAGCAGCAGTTCACGTGCTTGATGGGTCAGTTCTGGGTGTAGTCTATCAAGTGAATTGTAGGAACTGCAGGAATTTGCAAGGAACTATTCTGCAATCAGTAGGTATGCAAACTTTGATATGGGCTTAGATTGAAATGTAAGAGTACACCGGTGTTTGTGCTTAGATGATGTCTCAAAGATGAAGTCCCTAGGGAAATTTGATCACAGCAATCTTATGTTAAGAGTGGTTGCATGCAGATCCTTTTTGGTCGACTGATTTGCTGGTGAGATGCTTTGCAATTAGGGTTTGACCTTCTCATGTCTTTTTTGTTGGTTCAGCTGAAGCAAAATACACCTATCATGCGGGTTATGTATCGTGAAGGACCTGAAGGAGCTCCTTACCACTCTTTATGCTTAGATGGCCTCATTGATGGACCCATGGCCACTGGTGACTACTTGCCTCTCTGTGTTCCTCTTTCCTTCTCAGGGATTTTGCCATTCTTTCTTCCTCTGGCTACTCCCTGTCTCTTGTCATGTGGAAGGTCTTTGAGTGAGTTTGAAATTACCTCATTCCAGGGTAATCACCATCTAACCGTCCTGTGTGTTATCTTGGAATAGATATTCACTTTCCTAGATCCCATGCCTGTAGCAGCATTTCTCAGTCTAGGTGTGTACTTTTCTGGAGAGTTCAGTGCATAGCAGAGGACGTTAGCTTGTGTTAGGCATCAGACTGTTGTTGAGAAACCTGGACTGTAGGTACATCCACCAGAATATAATGAATCCAGCTAATGTCATGGGAAGAGCTGCATGGATATTGGTGCACCTGGTGAAATGACAGGTATCTATGTCCTTGCAGTCTAACAGCATTGTGTGTGGTGCTGATGTGCCTTCCCTTTGACAGCTTTATGTGTTGGGTGGGAGGCACCGCTGTACAAGCAATGGTCTGTAAGTCAATACTTCACTTTTAGATCCTTAATGTTCAGTTTCAAAACTGTCAAGTTTTGGCTGGCAACTCTATGTTAGAAGTGCACCCTTGGTAACCAGCCAATTCTCATTGTGCTAATTTGTGCTAGTAAAATGTCTTAGGGAGATTTGGTTTACATCCAGATGGGGCGTCATCTCCAGATTCCTGCAAATGTAATCACCAATTAGTGGATTGGTATATTGCAAGCTCCCTTTTGTTGTCTAATGTAAATGTGCATTGTCAAGGTGGCCACAATTTTCTGCCCCAACATTCAAGATGGTGGAATCCCACTGGCTTAAGAGAAATAGTGTTGGAGGAGACCTTTCACTCCTGAGGTAACTCCTCAGGGTCTGTATGACCTCTTGGACCCTTTGGGAGTCAAAAGTTAAACATCTATTTCTCATTTGCCACACATCTACTTCCTGCTTGGACTGCAATATGCCTATATAACCATGATCCACATGCTACATGTGACATCTGGAAAAGAAGTGCAGTAAATCAAAATAGGTCTTCTTGCAAGATTTGTGTTAGAGTTACTATGTTTGTTTTAGGCATGCTTTCAGAACTTTTGGACTGTTTAGTCAGGTGACCAATTCTTTTCAAATATGGTGTTTGTGAAGTGCCCAAAATAGTTGACCGTGGTGCTTGCCAAAGAGTGGGTTGTGCACTGATAGGGCATCTCGTGCGGGGGCTGGTGGTGTAAGGATCAAAGTACCCTGGCCCTTTGCTATGCGTGAGGTTTTGCTGTCAGAATATGAGCTGGAATACTTTGAGGAGGACCTAATTGTTGTAATGTATGCTTCGGTATGTTTTGGAAGCCCCACACATTCATCAGTTTTGCAATACCATGTTTATGCTAGTGCATCCACAGCAACTTTGATTGGGATGTCAAGTAAGGCATCAGTGCTTTTTACCACAAGCTTTCTACCTTCGAATTCAGATACCCTGTGACTGATGAAATGGGATGTCAGGGATGAGAGCTTTATGGTTTAGACTTCAGACACAGTTATTGACTTGTGAAGTGGGATGACAAAGGCCATCTGGCTGTTGGACCATCGTTTTGTGACACTCCTTGGATGTATTGATCTTGCATTCTAGTGAAAATTAGTTGATTGGGATTCCTTCCTATATTTCTGCTTGACTTTCCTATATGTGTTGTTTATTGCAGTTTCCAGAGGAACCTGATGAGAAACTAGATGGGATCAGTGCCACTGATGTGCCCAAGATAGAACCAAATGTAGTGCGAATGGACCTTGCTGGTGGCTTCGCAATGCAGAAAATTGGTCCCAACCGTATGTTCTTCCGGTATCAAGCTCTTTCATGGGAACCCCTAACTAGGCAACTTGTTGACAGGACCTTGACATGAAGCTATCATTGTGGGGCCTGGTATAAAATGAGGGCAATGCCCAGTGATGGCAAGTGGGCAATCTGGTCTTACCACTGTCTTGATCTTGCAGGTTGATTTGTGATCTGGATATGAAGCTGGATTTTGTCCCTCCTTGGCTCATCAATTTCATAGCACGACAACTTGTAGGGCATGGACACAAGCTTTATCAGAAGGTACTCTTTGTTTTCTCTGTGCTCCAATTGTTTGTGGGATTAATTACATAATGAAGAGGCAGATGGAGAGCACTTTGGATCACAATATGGTGCTGTGCAGATGTCAGGTACATAATGATGTTGAACTAGCTCATATTGAAAAAAGTGAGTTCTTATGATGTCTGATTATATGAAGTGGCAGAATTTTATTTTTTTTCATAAGATGGTTGGAACACGTGCAGACGATATCATCAGTGAAGGGCAGTGCTTTTGAGGATCTGCTGGAAACTGAACCTATGTATGCACGGGTGAAGTGTGCCGTGGACATGAAAATACCGAATGGAGAAGCCCCACCAGTGTACCTTTTGCCTTCAAAGAATTATAGTTCAAATTTTGCTGAGGAGTGTTTCAGAGAAGGAGAACTTGAACCATTGGAGTTAGCACTTAAAAATCTCTCAGACAGTAGTTTGGAATCTATGCAAGTGGTGGATACTGGAATGAGAACAGTGAATCCAATACAAAGGACTCAGCCAGATAGCAATGTCCAGACAAATGGGAAGCTGCATTACGGTTGGGCAACTTCACAACTGGAAGCTGCAGTGCCACTACATGAGGATCTTGCTTCCTTAAATACCCTCTCACATGAACTTGAAGAAGAGCTGAGACTGGATGCTGAGGCAGAAGATCCTGAGGTGGCCTGGGCTCTGCAGGTATTGGACAAGCTTATCACTCATGTCAAAGAGCAGAATGCCTCCTCTGACAACAGGCAAGATGTTGACTCCTTAAGAGGTAGCACCACTGCAACTGATCAGATGCACTTGCAGAATGTGAACAATGAGGAATTCACAAGACCAGCCTCAGCTTCAGTGAAATTTATGAATGGTAGGCCAAGGCTGGAATCAGCATCGGATTCAGAACATAAGAATGAAGAGGAAAACCTACAAAGTGTGGGAAGATTTGGAACAGGTTGGCACAAAGTTGGTGAGCAAGAAATGAATTCTCAGGAAATTGGGAAATACCACAAGGTTGTGAACAGCATTGGAAAAGATGACTTGAAATCTGTGGAGGCCAATCCTCCCTCCAGTGCCATGGATAAAGGATATCATTTTTATGTCCCATTCTGGTCAAAGAGGAAACATTGCAATGATAGAAATGATGAAAAGCCCACATTGGATGGACCTCAAAATGGTGAGTCAAAGTCAAATCACATAGCAGAGAACTTATGAGTTGCTCTGAACTATTGTTTATCATGTTCGTCTGTAGCTGCCTACATGATCCTCAAGAGTCCTAGAGGGTTGTTGTTCCATACACTGGTGTCAGCATTCATGAAGGCTGGTGCAAACAACCTATAGTTATTCACCTGTACCTTTGCTGTTCTGGAGACGGTAGATCTATATTTGCAAATAGCAGAGATCAGACATAGACAAAATAGAAGCACTCCGATTCACTATCTGATTTAGATTCAGCATTGCAAAGAAAGAAACAGTAATCCTCCAGGTGAGATTTCAATTTGTACAGATAGTAGATAGGGAAGCAGAAGAAATCCTGCTTGTGTTCTGTAGAAGACACGGCAACTGCATATGTTAATGTTCATTGACAGCTTTGAAATTTGTGGTCCACTGAATTCTTTTGGGATAGCCAATAATTGGCACCCTCCAATGTTAACCTCTCACCCTGATGTTACACAAGATACTGCTAACAATTTTTGCTCTTCATAACAGATCATTGAATGCCTGGGAGAATGCAAGAAAAACTTCGTTTTCGATTGAACAAAGCACCTTATTTTTGCTTCAAGAATTACAGGAATCAAGGATTTGTAGAAGGATTTGTCTGATGGGTAGTCACAAGGTGTTTCCTGCATTTTTGTTTACTTCTGGTTCAAACTTTGTGATTTTGTTTTAGCCATTGGAAAAATGTAGCTGAAAGATGGGCCGTGAGTGGTCTCTTTTCTTTGTGCAATAAGATGTTTGTGGAAGATTGTCATGCATATTACCTAATTGACCCCTTCCAATATTATAATGCTCAAACCATGTGTCATTTGTTCCCGAGTAAGCTTTGGAGTCTCATAACACCCTGTTATCATTCCTTAAAGATAACGTCAAAGTTCAAACATAAGAAAGCTGAAAATTTATTACATGAAACTTAGTACTGACAAAATGTAGATCTTTACATATGTGTGTGTACACATTTTGAGGAATGTTCAAAACCGAATGGAACATTTCCTATTTCAACTCTTTCTGGTTTGAACTTTGAACTTGTCATTAGGGGCAAAACCATTGCACAGTAATGAGCTGCTTGTTTTCTCCCAGTTTTGGGTGATTTAATTGACCCAATGATGTACATCTCTCAAACTTCATTGTCATAAAACACAACAACAATGAAGAAATGAGAGCCGCATGAATGATCCACCCTAGTGCAAACACTGATTTACGCTCCACCTATTTGCACATCTAATTTGCTGCAAACTACTTGTGATGTATTTACTGATTCTGTTATTGGTCCTCAGTAGCAAAACTAAAGCTTTAGTGCATACCTGGATATTTCTCTCTCATTGCTTTGGGGTTGTTGTGTTGTAAGAAAGCAATCAAGTTTGGCAGGTTTTAACTGAAAATTTAAGGACAAAATGGTTATCAAAATACTGGTCAGTTGGATACTAAAAGCCCAAAGTTGTACTACCAAACCGTGCTTTCTGCTTTAATTGGCCACCAGTTTTGTTAAAAACCTGTCCAAACTGCAGAAAACTGACTAAGAATTGCCCCAAAACTAAAAACTGCATCCCAATGGGCCTCCTTTCTTCCCCTAACCGTATATCCGCAAAGTCACCCTGTCTTTGGGCCTCCTTTCTTCCCCTAACTTTATATCCATAAAGTCACCCTGTCTTTGGGCATCCTTTCACCCCCTAACCCCTCTTCTAGTGGTATCCCCAAAGTAAGGAAAATTGATTAAATCTCAGTACGAAATGCTGAAACTCAGTACGAAATGCTGAATCTCAGCTTTTAATGCACAAGGTTCGAGAGGAATTATAGTAGCTGTACACGTAGGAGCGGTGAAAATCTACGCTCCGGGGAAAAAGAAAGACAGGGTGAAACTCAGGAACCATCAAAATTGATGGTTTTCTAAGTTTCACCCCCACCGCCCCCCCGTTTGAATGCTAATGTACTTTTAAAGGAAATTTGATTAAATCTCAGTATGAAATGCTGGAACTCCGTACGAAATGCTGAATCTCAGCATTTAATGCACAAGGTTCCAAAGTAATTATAGTAGCTGTACACGTAGGAGCAGTGAAAATCTACGCTCAGGGGAAAAAGAAAGACAGGGTGAAACTCAGGAACCATCGAAATTGATGGTTTTCTAAGTTTCAACCCCACCGCCCCCCCCCGGTTTGAATGCTAATGTACTTTTTCGCAGGTTTTTTTTTTAATCTTGCCCTGTGTATGACCAAACTCAGGGTACTGGTGCTGTCTTTCCCTGACTTTACGGAGATCTCTAATGTGACAAAACTTTCTCCAAATATTTTTTTTTCCTTGAAAAGTTGGTGAACATTTTCTTTTGGAAAGGGCGATTTTGTGACAGGAAGTTCCCTTTTTAGTTTTGAAGTTTTTCCCAAAAAAGACTAAGGAACCCATTAGCCTTGATATTAGCTGTGGATTGGATAGAGCCAGTGTCATGAAGCTGCAAATGGTTGAGTGAACTAAAAGTGAGCTCCTTTCTCATGGCATCTTCTTCAAAAATAGGTTTCAATTGAGAGGTACTAATATCAACTGATCATGTACAAACAAACATAATTTTTCTGACCCTATTACCAGTTGGTGCAATTTTGGTGCCTTTCATAATTGCAGATGCCATAAACAACACTTTCATGTTGACTTCTGTTAGTGCCACAGGGTTTCTTTTTATGTTTTTAATTTGTCACATGAGTGGCTAAGGGCATGTATCAAAGCAGTGCCCCTACCCCTATAGCTAGCTACTTGCTTTAAAAAATAGTGTGATGTATGTGGCTAAACTCCAAGCACAGAAGTGACAAATTGACAAAGACTTATGAATTGGCAAAGGCAACTTGTGGCTCCCACTTACACATCTCAGTGCAAAAAAATAGGCTCCAAACTTGAAGAGGTGCCCAGGTTTTAGGCTTCCAATATAAAAGTCGGCTATGCAATTAAGCAACATGCAACATTTGCAAGTAGGATTTACGATTTAAATGTAACCACTAATTCAAAAGACCTTGCATGGGATTTGAACGCCAATCACAAGGACCCTACCCATTGCAACACAAGGTGCTTGTAGCATCCAACTTTGATGAGTATCATAACATCAGTCACATCAAATTTCAAACATGTAATACTATGAGAAAAAAACAATCATTCATCGACTCCTACTTTGACCTTGTTTCCATCATTCCAATATAAAACAACTTGAAAATGAAAATGTCCCTAGTGAAAAAAACTTGAGCAAACATGGGTATATCACTATTTAGATGCCTTGGCTATTGATTTCAAAGCTTGAACTTTGTGACCATCAACATGGAAAAGGTTCTCTCATCCTCAACACTACCAATGATTTGGACAATGATCATTTGAGAAAGTTTCATGAACTCAACTAAACGAGCAACCAACAAATTATTTGTGACAAGTTGATGCAAAATTTATTGATTGGATTATCATTTCTAGGCTTTTCCATTTCTTAGAAGCTTGATTTTTCATGGTTAGCTTGAAAGGAGATGTTTATAAATCCAAATTTTCAATTGAAAGTGAATCAAAAACCTATGAGCCAAATGTACCAAGTTTCTTAGGTGTATAATAATGTCATTTGAAAAGTTTGAATGAATTGCAAAAGTAAACTCACAATTTGGTTGTAACTAGTATTGTGGGTAAATAAACCCAAGAAAATTCAACATTTCATGATTTGGAAACCTACATTTGATCTCAATGACCAACAAATCACATGTAGCAATGCATTGGGCTTTCACAACAATCATAGCTACTTCAAAACATCACAAGTAATTGGTGAATGGAGGCCATCTAAAAGATCAATAGAATGGACCATCTAGGACTAACATGTTGGGCTCAAATTAACCTAACCCAATTTTGATTAAGAAGGGGTAGGGTGGCCAAAGAGATTTTGGGGGTTAACCTTAAGCCTGAGAGGTTAGGTTAAGACATATGTCCTTATCCCAGTAGGACTTGAGGGGAACCAGCCTAGTTAAGATGAGGGGGGAAATAGGTTGGCTAGATTAAAACAAGGTCAAATTTTTTATCCTTGTCCAAGATTGGCTAATCTTGTTGGATAAAGGGGGTACATAGAAGAAGAAGGATGCTTCCTAGAAGCTTTTAACAATTAGGGTTAGGGTAGGAGAGTACTAGTGACGCCTCCAAGGAGTTGAAAAACAAAGAACTTGTTGTTGACTTTTTCTTTTTTTTCTTCTTGAGTGATGAGTGGGACATGAGGGTGTTGTGAGAAGAACGGAGTGATGATGATAATGTAAGGATCCTTTCACTAGAATCCTATTTCCTACTATCACAACTCTAGAGCTTTTAGCCATAACCCTAAAAACAACCGCTCTTGAGTCTACCTCTGCAAAACATCCCTATTTCCTTCTAGATATCTTGTTCTATTGCTTTCATAAAAAGGTAACCATTGTTTGCTTGCTTTTAAACCCAACAACTAAAGAACTCAGCTCCTTTTTCTTTTCTATTCCTAATCCTAACTTCAACAACATGGGTTAGGTACCTTTTCTTGGTTTCCACCATTCACCCCAATCATCCTAATATGAGTTTCCCCCTCCACTTGCACAACCACAACCGCCATTACTTGATAATCTTGCCCCCATTCACCAAAACAAAGGTTGATTTGACCACCCTTTGAGAAGTAAAAATTAGGTAGAGAAGGGAATGGAAGGACTCAAAGTTGGAAAAAATACATTGTAACCTTTCCTTGAAGATGTGAGATGTTTTGGTGTGTAATGATTTGTCGTGAACCTTGTGAAATGATACTTCCATGAATGATTTTAGTTTAGGGTTCCATTTGGTTAAGGAAAGGTAAAAGGAATAGTAAGGAAGAAAAGTAGGATTGTTGTTTACAATAAATAGGAGAAGAATTATAAGGAAATTAGAAGAGAAATCAAGGAATAAATTGTTAAAAAGGAAATCTATACTAGGTTTGAATACAATTTGGTCATTTTTTTGTCATGTTTACAAGATAAGAGAGGGGGGTAAGGAAATCTATAAAATAACCAACCAAGAATTAGGGGGGTAAAGGTGGTGGAAAGTGGTCAACAATTTGTGACTTCCCCCTTTTTGATAATCTCCAAGGGGGGTAAGGGGAATGGCCTAGGATAAGGTGTTAAGGATGCACTAAAATTGTGCTTAACATAACCCTTAATCCAAAAAGCTAAATGTTATGTGTCATCATTCAAATCAATCACCTAGTCTTGTGTAATCCTACGATATGTGTTTACAACAACATCAATGAACTCTATAAAGTTTACAACCTAAAAGGAGGTGTTTGAATCATTGTACATTTTGTACAAGTTTGTTTAGTAGATTTTCACAACGTAGTCACAAAAAATTATGTCTTTGGCCTACACAAATTTCATCAAGGAATTAAAATTCCAACATGGGAAAAATAAAAAGCACACTCAAGATAATGTGACACAAATTCAATAAATTTGCCTTTGCAAATTCCATTGAACCACAATTAGCTACCATCTTAACAATAAATGTTTTGTATTCTTTCCCAAAATGTTTTAAAGGTTGCATCATGTTTATCCATCTCATTTTCACATTTTGAAGAACTTTGAATCCTTTTTTAAACAATTTTAACAAGCTTGGTGAATTCAAAACACTGGGTGCTAAAAAGTACTCATACAATGATTGAAGATCTTCCAATTTGGAAACTATAGGCATTATGAACAAGTTTTGCATGACAAAGTTGATTTTGTGTGCCATACAATCAACAACCTTAGCATGTGAACATGGAAGAATGTTTTGATGAAATATTCCTTATCACATCACCAAAATCTCTTTTAACACAAATTTTTTTTTTGCCACGACATATATACATACATTTGTGTATTCGTTACTGAGCAAGGATTTTCAAACCTTGTGATGGATATTGGAGGGGATATAGGTGGGGATGGATGTTTATTTCTAGTTTAAATTATTTTATAAAATCTAACTTGCATCAAATAATTTTGAATTAGTTATTAATGGTTGAAAAACATGTCTTTTAAAAATCAATCCAATATAAATGAGAAACATTTTCTTCAACTTCACATTCATGAACAAAGCCAAAAGAATGAACATAACACAAATTTCTTCGAAGGCAATGCATTTTTCATGTGGACAGATTATAATGTCTACCATTTTAAAAAATGTTCCACATTTAAAAAAGGACAAATCTCTAGGGGTGGAACCTTTAAGGGTGGAAATAACATGTTTAACCTCCCACACGTGTTTCATGTTCTTTGGAAGGCTTGAATACAATAGGGTGTTGAATCATTTTGCCATTTCAAGTCTTTTGTAAAGCATTTGGATCCAAAGGTTTGTGCACATGGATAGATTTTTCATTGCCAAATAGATTACAAAAAGGACATTCAACAAGTTCAAAAAGAACAAAACTAACTTCTTCTAGCATTGTTACTTCATCTTAAGTGAGATTGGTTCATTCTTGGACATCCATATTGTGGGCATAGGGGGCCTATCAATTGCACATTTTTTTTGGAACCTTCCAAACAATAGTTCAAATCATCATGACGAAATTAGAATCTTTGTGACTCTTGAAAACCACTTCTAAAGTTATTCCACCAACTAACATAACATGGAGTAGGAACCCCAGTAGTTGTTTTTAATGATATGATTTTTTGCCTTGTACTCATAGTCAATGTTCTTTTGCAAAGCACTACATGGAGTGTTGGATTTGGGGGGACAATCAATACATCACATTCCATATCCACAAGTACTTTCATAGACTTCCCCACCATTGTGTGTGAGAACAAGAATCCCACAATTGGTTCCAATAGTGGGCATAGGACCATTGTCATGTGCTTTGGTGTTGATGCCAATGGAAGTTGTGTCAATTCATGGATGAAAGAAGTTAAAAAGGTCATGTTTATGTGAATCCCCCTTTGGACCAAAGCGGAGAATTGCACCTCGTTTGTGAGATCCAAAAACCTCCTCACCCTCCAAATGTGGCATCCTTGATGCATAAGAACGAATTAGTGTGTATTTTGCAATAACTACTACCAATAACACAGGGTCTCCAAATTCACTGGCTCTATGTAAATGAAGTTCATTCTTATTTGAACCTTTCCCTAAAAAACCACCATTCAAATATGTTCAGTACAATAAACTTTGCTTAGAAGCTTGTACATAGTCATTAGAAGTTGTAGCATACAATTTAGCCCTCGCCCCCCCCCCCCCTTTTTACATTTGGACCAAATTATTTTTCGACCTTTTTAAGCAAATACCACATTGGCATTTTAAAACCCCCCCCCTTCTGAACTTATAAAAAAAAAAAAAT
>Ga0116227_10002175_pt1 | contig 44790 bp, 30 predicted proteins | sample S1TSphgellanicum_FD_89693 | JGI IMG/M metagenome (GOLD analysis project Ga0116227, IMG submission 89693) | Host-associated microbial communities from peat moss isolated from Minnesota, USA - S1T2_Fb - Sphagnum magellanicum MG | ecosystem: Host-associated > Plants > Peat moss > Unclassified...
CCCCCCCCCCCCCCCCCCCCCCCCCCCCCCCCCCCCCCCCCCCCCTGTTTTTTTTTTTTTTTTTTTTTTCCAATTTTGTGATGATGTTCACTCTGGCGATCATCCAAAAGGAAATTTAGCCATGTTTGGCTATAGACCGGCTATGAAAGTAGAAATTTCGTAAAATCCTTGATATCCTGTCTACTTGCTCAAAAGATTGTGTACATTTGTTTAAATATCTGGAGATTCTTTTTGAAAAATGCCATGAAATGGTGAAAATTTGCCACAAAAGAAACACGGGACCCCACCTCACCCCACCCCACCCAGTGTTTTGTTTTTTTCAAATATGTGATGTAGGTGGGTTTGCTATCACACATAAGGAGACTTAGCCAAATTTGGCTACATGTCAGAGGGGGAGGTACCCAAAAGAAAAAGGATTCCTCCTATAATTTGACAACTTGTTGGAACCTATTCTCTAAATAATGATGGCTAGTTTAATTTTTGTTTCTCTCATAATGCGGCGAGTTGGGCCCAATTTTTTCAAATAGAACCCTTTATACCTTTCACAACTTCCTTTTTATTTGTTTCTTGGCAATTTGCAAAATTTTGCAAAAAAAACAAACTACCCCACTCTATTTATTTTTTCCATTTTTCTTGCTGGCCATATACTTATTTGTGAAATATGCGATTTGCAAACATATCTTGTCCTCAGGATGCCCCCCTTCACTTTTGTGACGTAGCCACATGAGCCATCATTCACAAGAGGAATTAGCCACGAGCCATCATCCACAAGAGGAATTAGCCAAATTTGGTTACATGTCAAAGAGGAAAGTAGAAACATTTAGGAGCCTGCTATATTTTGACCACTTGATAGAACCTGTTGTCCGAATATGATGTTTCAGAAAAATAATTCCTCAAAATGGGGGGACTTTGGCACTTCTTTTTCACAAAATCTTTTTACATGATAGAGTTATCCGTAAAGTCAGCCTCCATTTCACCCCCTATATCCCCTCTTTCAGTGATATCTGCAAAGTAAGGAAATTTTATTAAATCTGGGTATGAAATGTTGAAACTCAGCATTTAATGCACAAGGTTTGGGAGTAATTTAGTGCTTGAACAGGTAGGAACAGTGAAAATATTCTACCAGTAGTGTAAACGCTCAGTCAAAATGAAACACAGGATGAAACTCAGCTTCCCACCAAAATGGGTGGAAAAACTAGTTTGGGTCGCAGTTGTTTTCTTTTGTAAAATTTTCATTCCCAGTTACGCGTTTGATGCCCTATTATGTCGAAACTGGCCATTGTCGGCCCCTAGTCGCCTGACTTTACCGATAACTCGGATGCATTGTTTTAATTTCGGATTTTTTTGGAGTTGTCAAGTGGCAAAAATTTGTTGGGAAAAGAAAATGCTGATCCTTATAGATAGATCAAGTCCTTGGACTTGCAATTGACATTGTTTGTTCCGTGTGAAAACAAGGGGTGTGGAGGATAACTAAGTACTAGCCTGACATAAATGCTCATGCAATTTCCGCCTTGAGATGTTAAAACCGGCATAAAAAATGCTATCCTTGTGACACCAACCCAATTTGGCTACATTAAACACCATAAAAATGCCATCCTTGTGACACCGACCAAATTAGGCTACATTGAACACCATAAAAATGCCATCCTTGTGACACCAACCCAATTTGGCTTCATTAAAAACCATCAAAACCCAATCCTTGTGACACCCAACTTGGTGACTTACATTACACAGCATGGACGAAGGCACAATCCTTGTGAAATTTTTACCAGTTTGCAGATTGTTACCGTCGTACAATATCTATATGAAATGATACAAGACATGATTTTTCTTAGAAAAAAATGATGTTAATTATTGAATGCTTGGGAGCAAAGTGCAACACACACACACACACACATTTGATCATAGGGTTAATGGGTACCTTGTAATGAGCCTTGTACCTTGGTGGGTACACATTGATGAGTTTGAACATAAATTTTTAGTATTATTTAAGTAGGTAATAAGGTATACATAGTTCCAAGTTTCAATCTCCACAAATTCTAATGGGGCTTTTGTTCAGTCAAAATGGGATCAGCCCATCTAACCAAGCCAAGTAAAGTTAATTTTTAGGGGTCCATTTATAGTTAAGCTTGAGTGGACAAAAATTATTTATCATGAATGGGAAGGGTTTTACTAATAATAAGGATAACCTTATAAATGAAAGAGAACTTATAGTTATGTGCTTTTATGACTCCAAAATTAACAACCCTCTTCAGTTGTGTGCCCTAAAAGCAGGTAAATTAAATGTGAGAAGGAAAGTGCCCTAAAACCATGCAATTAAAGATGGCTCCACATTTGGCCCTAATTTGTCTTTGTGATGATGAGCCCCACAAGCAAAAATCTGGAGGTGTCTTAAAGTGCATGTGTCTATTTTGTCTTGTTTGTGTGTTTGTTTTGTTTGGCCAATGAATTATGTGTGGAGCTTGGAGAAAGTGTATATTGTTGTCGGGCTTTTTAAGGATTGGTTTAAGCTTCGAGTCAAGGTAGTTAATTAATTCTTGTCTCGTGCACATAGTTCCCTTGACATTTCATAGTCGGAAAGTCCCCATGTTTTTTCTCAAAAGCCCAATTTAGATTTATGCCAAACTAATAGATGAAGTTGTTGACTATGAAGGTTTGCAACCTTTCAAATAAAAAAAGGTTTTAGAAGTATTAATTTTTATCCCTAAGATTTAACAAGTTCACATGTAAGTGTGCTTATTACTCTCTCACTTTGATCATCCTAAGCACTACCTATTCATCCTCTTTGACAATGTTACTTGTATTAGTTAGTTGTGGGGAGTTTGTCCAAAGTGATTTTCTTTTGCGTTGGTCTCTTTGATTTGCCTATCATAAAAAATAACTGGAAAAAAAAAAAAAAGCATTCACATTATCATCACTAGCAATATAGAAGATTATGTAAATTTTCCTAATGGTCTACATAATTTAATGGCTAAAATTTTGGCAAAGGATGGTGAGATAAACTTTAAAATGTGATGCTATTGGGAACAGCTTGAGGAGCACATGGGAACTTGAGGAACAATGAACAATATGTTCACAAATGCATATGTTGGAATTGCTTAGTAGTAGCTTTTATTGCTTCCCCCACTTTTGAAGTACTCTGAATTTAATATTATATCATGTAAAACACTTTGTCTCAATTGGGTTATTTGCACAAACTCCCCAAATCTGACATATAAACTATTCCCAGTACCAGAATGTCAGTTGATTCTGGTCCCTGGTGTTAATGGCAAGGCTGACAAGGGAGGAAGTGGTTACTACTAACTTAGTATACTTAGAAGTTAACTAGTATTGGCAAAAACTAACTTAGTGACTGGATTGTTTAATGTTGAGCTCAGTATTATTAACTATCTTAGGAGTGAGAGTCCAAGTCCTCCTGCCATTAATAGTTTGGGCTCTCATGCCTTAGAAAAAATTGTGATGGCTGTAGAACATACCTACCTTCATGATGAAGAGAAAAAGGAATGAATATTTAATGAAAGTTTTAAGTATGCTCAATTGGTGAGGGGGGGGGGGGGGGTTTGTTGCAAGACTTTACCTCCATAAAGAGCTGAAGGTATTAGTTATTACTCCACTTGGTACCATTCCATTTAATAGCCCACTTAACATGAACACCTAGATGAGAACCATTGTCCAAACAATTTTCTCCTGTAAAGAATTTTTCTTCTTTCTTTTTCCAATTTATGAGTTTCATAGACCAAATTATACCTTCATTGAAGGTCATAGAGGTATGAGCAAGGGTGGTCATTAAAGGTAGTCCTTAAATGAATATGGTCTCTTAAATGAAAAGGTCACCTTAGATAGATATATATAGATGGGTTATTGTCCTAAAGATTGTATTTGTGGGTGGCTTTCACACCCAATGTGCACCCTAAACAAGTTATCATATACTATAAGGTTATTGGAAAAGTCATCTTGTCTTGGAGCCTTAGGTTGACCGTCCAATCTTTGAGTACAAATTATAGTGAAATGCTAAAGCTAGCCACCATCTTGCTCATGAAGTTAACTTGCCTACTTGTTAACTTCAATTTGCATATAATTGAGGGTTTCTCAAGTTAATTGCCTTGCCATGAACTTCAACAAATTGTGTCATTTTGATAATTGATGACTACAAATTTTGATCCTTGTTTTGCCCTTTGTTGGAGCAAGAAATGGATTTTTGTTGCTACAAATTATTGAATCCTGAACATTGGATGCAACTATATTTCTGACATTTGTTGACCAGGGTAACTGTTACTTGGAAATCAGCAGGTGACTTGAATTTACAAATGTCAGTTAGGAGTTTTAACTTGATGTCATCCAATTCAATAGTTTGAGGAAAGCTTAGGAAGGAAGGATCTTTGGACGGGTGCAACTTGGAACAATGCCTTTTATGGAACACAATTATTTTCCTTTGCATGGAATGTTTGGGAGTCAACATAAACATAAATTCATATATGTTCCTTGAAATGGAAGTTTGAAAGGCCAAATCGCCAATATGCTTGCACTATGTCATGTCATCAAATTGTGGCATGCACTTGCTTGACGAGCTCTTGGGTTTGAATTGAGTTATTAACAAACTTAGAATGTGAAAGGGGATGAGGGAAAATTCACTCCACATAATGAAAGATTGCCAAGTTGCATTTCCAAGCTTTGCCAAATTCCTTTCTTCTATACTCCATGAAAGTTCTCAGTGTATTTAGAGGGCAACGTTTATTTTGTGAATAGCCGGCCTCTTACAAAGGCAAGGGATATCTTATGCTGAAGCTGTAAGATCCCTCCCACTCTTCAGGAGTAGGTGTTTTGGGCAGCAGTTCTTTGAAATTCTAAAGAATCACCAGTTCCAGTTCTTCAAAAATTTCAGAATCAAAGAATCATCAGTTCTGGTCCATTGCAAAAAAGAATTCAGAACAAAGAACTGCTGGTGGTGAATGCTATGCCCTAGCATAACAACTATACGGCTGCCCATTATCAGCTATGGGTATACCTAACATACATGATAGGGCCTTGAATTGCCCCAAGGGAATTTGGTGCTAAAATAAGAATTTTGCCCCTTTTCTTGCCAAAAGAATTTGTTGGGTACACTCATTCTCATAGTAGTTACCCACATATTAATCAAGTGCAAGTGCATTGGGTTATAATTTATAAAGATTTGCCCCTTTTCTTGCCCTTAAACAGCATGTGCAGGGCATTCATTCTGCAACTCTTTTATGCATCATTTGTGCCATTAAAATGTAGTACAAGTGCCATGAATATGTTATAAATGTTATGTTCGGATGCTCACATGTCTATAAATGTTACTTCAGGAGTCACATATGCTACTGCTAGAATTTGCACCAGGTTTTAAAAAATGGAAGTGTATATGTGAAGCCATCTTCACACAGATGCAATTACAATAGCCGAAAGGGAACAAGTACCCACCAGCACACAGCACTGGATGGATGGGTTATGGACAGAAAACACTTTTTCATTATATTCCTGTCCCACAGCTAACCATGGTGATTAGCTATGTATTACTGTATTAACCAATTGACATGCATCTACCAACCTAGTAACCATCAAGCCCTCTTGCATACATACATAGTAACAACCACTTAAAGTGCCTACTTACTCACTATGATACTTATACCCACTTACAGAGGTAGTTACTTAGATAAGGGACGAGGAATTAGAAAGGTTTCCAAGACAGGTTACCAAGGTGGAACTCAGTTGTGATTCATCCAAGACTTAAGAAGTAACTGGTTTCCAATGAGTGGTGTGCTGGTGCCGTGTCATATAACCCCTGGCAATCCCCATTAGAGAAGGCCTTACTACCCAACCCTACTATCTGGACTTTAGCATCAAGCTCTCCAAGTTGACGACATATGTTTGCCAAGCTTAGCATTCAACACGATATGAAGGCACTTACAATGAGGGCATAAGTTTGTCATGGTCATAAAATGGCCAGGTTTTGAGAAAGAGTATGATAGCTTTCCTTCCCATGGACAGAACTCCACCGTTCCTGACAAATGCCATTAGATAATACATGATGCCTGATTGGATCATTAAAAAATGTTTAAATTTCCATTGCCCACACCCACTTTTAAATTCCCCCACAAAAAATGCCAAATTTGGTGTATTAGGTGTTTGGAGGCTAATTGTATTTGGATTTAGCACCCGGTCTTCATTATTTACATTTTTATATAGAGAGTACAATATAATTTGTGTTGTAAATGATTACAGGCCTTGTTAAACTGAATATGGGAAGATCATACTGTGGGAGGAAATGGAGTTGGATGATAAGTTTTTTTATGAATGGAAATCTAATGAAAAGAGTGTGGAGATGCTGAAAGAACAAAAATGACAAGAAAGTGGGTAGTTGATGAATCTTTAATTTTTTTTTTGTACATGTGAGTGTGATTGATTGTTTGTTGCAAGTTAGTAGTGGCTTTGGAGAAACTTATTGTGTTGCATTGTGTGAGTTATGTTAAGGTTCTGGATGAGCCAAGTTCTTGTTGCGGAGTTCTTGATGATCCTTGGCAATGGTGGGCTCGCAGGATGCTAGTTTCAAAGAATAGGTGCGTGATGGAAGGAATAAAAAATGGATTCTGGAAGAGCTATGCATTGGTTTTTGAAATTAGAGATTGTTCATTTGTGAATACAATGGATTAGTGGTGTTTTTTTTCTGTTGTTGTGATTGTTTTGGAGAAATGACCAATGTTGAGCGATTCTCATATTTTCATGAGAATCACTAGTTCTGGTTTTTGGGGCAGGTTTGAAGAATTGCCTCAACTTCTTTTTTTTTTAATTCTCATTTTGAGAATCATCTCGATTTTCAAAATTTAGAAGAAAATCTAGTTAAGCGGTTTTCAAGATTAGTGATTCTCACAAAATTTTAAATCATCAATTTCTAGAGATGGTTCTCACAAATTGTGATTTTTTTGTTATATATATATATATACACACCTTCTTTTTTTAGTGATAACTTAAAGTTTATATATTTTATTTATTAAAGTTATCTCTAAAGTTAGACAAAGACGACATTGGAACCCCTGTTTGGTCACATGGGGGACGAGATTTTTAAAAAACAGGGAGAAAAAAGTACATTGGGCTAAAACGAGGCATGAAACTCAGTTCAGCAACAAATTTGGTGCTAAACTGAGTTTGCCATGTCCTTTCTTTTCTTAAACGATTTCAACCAATCACTGCTGCTGCTATGTGTACTGTAGTTATGAATGTTCTCGAGCCTGGTGCATTTAATGCTGAGTCTCAGTATTTCATACCCCCTTCTTTAATAAAAAATTTCATGAGTTTGCAGAAAACAACCAAGAGGGGATGAAGCATCAAATGGCGGGGTGCAACTCACGCCCAACAGGTCATGACTTTCTGGATAACTCTAATATTTATTTATTATTTTTTATCATGAGAACTGGACCGGTCTGATTCTTAGATTGGATGCCAGGTGAGAATTTTCAATCCGGTTTCACGGAGGTTTTCATTGTGGATTCTCACTGGCTGGTTCTCACTGAGAATCAGACTGAAAATTGATGCTAGTTTTCAATCGATGGGTGAGAATCGCGACATGGGAGATGATCACAATCAAGTTTTAAGTTTTCTCCAATTCCAACTACTTTTCATTGTGTACCTGACTTTGGAGATCAGATCGATGTAGAACAAGAACGTGAAATACTCATCTATTGGGAACTCCGGGAAGGTTGTGTTGCACCATTTTGAGGACTTTGGAAAAAAGGGAAATTTTGTTAGTGGTGTTAATGTTTGATAGGTTCCTATCAAAATTTCTTGAGTGCATCTAGGGGGTGATGTTGCGTTATGAAAGAAGATATGATTAGTTGATGACAATTGAAACTATGATAACTTGAAGGTAATTAGTTTGAAGAAAATTGATCCACCAAATCTACAATTCTTACCATGTTTCTTTGATAGTTTAGACACATCGATTAGAATTAGGAATTGGCTTGATGTTGTTAATGTTGTAAGGAAGCAAGAATATTGCATAAGAACTTGTCTCGTTGGAGTTGTTGAATGTTCAAAAAGGATTACATGAATCTACTATCACTCATGAAGTTGCTCTGAGTTGTTCTTAATATAATATACATGAAATATTACAAAGGTGTACACACATCCTCCTTTTTTGTTACAATAGCTCAAGCCAAGTGTAAATTTATCATATCTTACTTGAAAAGTTCAATGCCTACCCAAATGCACAAATACAAAAACTCTTAATTTGGACTTAAAGAAACAAATGGACTTCAAGTCCACTTCAATTGGAACTTTTAGAATAAATTAATAACTTTTCATGCGTGGTCTCATGAGCTTGTCTAGTTCCATGTGTCAAATGCACCAATGTTCAACAAAAATTTGGCTATTGGTAACAAGAGATTTGCATTGATGTTTAGGTGTTCTTTCGAGACTTTCTTTAGGTGGGTCAATTAGTCATTTCTACTGTTGATGTGTTATTTGATTTTTTCATTAACTATTGGTTTTGGGTATTTGAAAAAACCAATATCAAAGAACTAAAGGGTTTCTTGGTGGTTATTTGATTTTAAAAACAAATCACAGGTATAGATCATAATCAAATATTTGATCTTTTGATGTATCAAAATTGTGTATTTGATTTTTTGAAAATTCTGGTTTTGAACTCTAAGAACCAACTTAATAACATGTGGGGGTTTGGTGTAATTTATAAAAATTACCCAACATTCATCATTTTGCATGGTTGCATTTTCAGTTTTGCAAAATCCAAACCTCATTGATAACCAAGTCTCACGATGGGCAATGGCTATAAATGAAATGTAAATGCATTGAAGTGTTCCCCCACCTTCACATAATGTGGACACCAAATTGAACATTTTTGTTGGTTGAATATTGGGATTAGTTATTGTTTTGATAAAAAAATGGTGCTTAGTATATTATTGTTGTTGCCACCAAAAAAATTATTTGGTGTCATTGTTTTAGAAATAAAATTGGGCATAATTTTCAACATCATTAATACATTACCATAAATTGATGCACCTAAAGGGTTACGAACCATGTCCACTAACACAAATGGTTCTCGAAGTTGAACTTGGTGCTGAACCTCCCCATGTAGGATCCAACCTTTTGTTAACACCAAATTGGCAAGGGATTTTTTTTCCTTTCATTTTTGTTTCCTTTCAACACTCTAGGTTACACATACCTTCATTGAAGAGGTTCAACCTTTAAAGGGTTCTAAACCAACAACAAATTCAAGATTACGAAAATCACCAAAGTAGACAAAAAATGCTTCAAATGTAACACTTACCCATATGTAAAACACAACAAATGTGAAAAATGTTGAAAAACACACCATGCCACATGTCATATATAACAAGACTCAACTTGTATAATCATACCACATGGTGCAACTCAAAAACCATAAACTTTTCCTCACTTTAACTAATTTGCACAAAAACAAAGTAAAGTTGATTCTTGTTGTTTCAAAATTTGATTCAACAATCGCAATTAACACTACAAGGAATTTTACTTATACCAACCCACACATTTGTGACTTGTGTCCAAATCAATCATCTTTTCAACTATTGATGTAACTATCCTCCATGACACCATGGTAAAAATAACTTGTAGTTGTAAAAACAACTAAAAAATGGTTTGTAATGACATATATAATTATGACTTGTGACTAATGTCAGTTTGGGTGAAAGTGATGATGAAAAGTGAATGTATATAATCTATTTTTAGTGGCATTTCAAAATAGATGAAAATGCAGTTATTTTTGCGACTTGAGATGTGGCTCATAGGACACTAAACACCACATGTCATCTTATTCAACTTCAATTGCAACTATAAATCCTAATATAAATGTACATGAAATTAAATGTAATAGAAATGAGTTGGCTAATGAAATTGTTGGATTTCATGAAATTTTCTTAAAAAAGTTGATGAATTTTTTTGAATTGTTGTTACATTGTTGGATTTCCATTCAAATTGTTGGACCTTAAATGTAGTCACATGGGGCATTTACAATTGAAAATTAATCAAAAAAACCAATTGTTAATATGCAAATTCCTTGTAGTGTAATTGGAAAAAAATATACATTACTAAGAACAATTAGCAACATTTAGTTGTTAACAATTAACAACTATGCCACGTGCCATATCCTATGCAAAACACAATCAAAACAAAAAATTGGTGCCTAAGCAAATTGAATTTAGATATAACACAATACAACATTACTAAACTTTTGATGATTCAAAACACAATTCATTGCAAACTCACAACAATGCAAACCCAAAACACAAATAGAATCCACACAACAATGTGCACAAACACAACGTGCATAAAACCACCAAAAACCTATAACAATGTCAAATTTGTGTGTTTTAGAATTTCAAATCATCAAGAGTGATTTGAAAACACATAACTTGGGATTATATCCCACACATGAAATATTTCAAACTCAATTCTTGAATTGGTTTGAAACTAAAACACATTTAACAACACTATTAGTTTAGGCCTATCTTGATAAGATTCAATTGAGCAGCGAAACTAACATTCCTAACAAAATTAACATGTTGAAGATAAAATTGGTTAAAAACGTAATAAAAACCTTACATGAATCATATGTATTTGGTAGAGACCCAATAGAAGAGACCCAATAGACTATGGATATTTGGTTCTAAGACTAAGTTAGAGTCGTTGAGTCCAAAATCTAAATTTAACTTGGTAAATGAAGCCATGGAGAGGCCTTAAAGAAGGTGAAAGGTTCCAGTGCATGTGAATCTGACTCTCACTCAATAAGGTGAAGGCTGTCTAGTAGTGTAGTATTAGGTTTACCATAATATAAGAAGTGTTAAATGCAACTTACACAAAGTGTTAATGCCACATTGAAATGTCCTGAAAGAGGAGCTGGTATCCTGTCAAGGCAGACCTGTATACATGCACAGTAAGGACTAACTGAAGGACTGACAGCCATGACCTTCCCGCCCGCTAATGAACATTGACACAAAGGATGGAGCTATGGCATGACTTCAGTTCCAAGATTTTGGAGCTAAAATTTTAACCCCATTTTTCCTCAGGACATGGAGAGGAAGAGAACAAGTGTTGGGCGGGTACCCACATTGGCGAGTAAGAATTGCTGATTTGGGTTAGTAAAGAACCAAACTGGGAATCATATTTGATTTTATCATGAGACAACTTGGTGTTCATTGTAACTAGTCCTTGTGAATAATTTTTGTCCTGTACAACTACTTTTTAGTTGTGTGGGACAAAAATTAGTTGCAAAAACCGATTGCAACGTAGTTGTATGGGACAAGAATTAGTTGTAAAAACCAGTTCTAATAGACACTCTTTTTTTCTTAGTGTTTTCAGAACTGGAATTGGGACAAGATTATTTTTTAAAGAACTGGACTCAAAATGGAGTTCTGAATTCTGATTATGTGTAGAACCAGAATTGAGATGCATGTTCTTGAGAAAAAAAAGAAGTGACTAGATCTATGGACTAATCATTGGTTCCAGTCCAGGTTAGTAAGCACTGGACCAGCAGCAGGTCTGATTTTCATAACTGGAATTAGAATTGAAGAATCTGGTTCCATTTATGTGTGGAACTGGAACTGATAACTTTCTAAAATATTTTAAAGAACTGAAACTAGAGGTTTCTCATCAAAAGTAAAGAAGCAGCCAACACTGGAGAGAATCTCAGGTATGCAGAAACAAATCCTTTTACTCAAAAAATCTCATCATATACATGTCTGGGAGTGATGATGTCCCATTTGATGGCACTCTCATGCACCCCATGACCATCATTAGAGCACTGTCCTCCAATGAGGTCAGACTCTATTCTAGCTTGCAAGCTGCCATTTCTAGAAGTGCTGTGTTAGCACAGCACACTAGTTCAACTGGCAAAATCCACTTCTACATGGGTTGTCCAGGTACCTACCCTTCAGAATTCTGGATAGAGAGCAGTGCTCCTCAAATATATGCACTTATCTTTCAAACCAAAGGAAAAACAAAGTGAAGCTAAAAGGAGTATTGACAATGCAACTGTTTCTTTTATTGAGCAAAGGAGAAAACAGTACATTTTCTCCCTCCAAGCTTTCTTAAGGGTGACTTTAGACGAGGGTCCAAGGTCCAGGGACCAATGAAATCAAGCAGTCTTAATGGTTGAAAGCTTTAAATATGTCCCAAGGCCTTTAGACGAGGGTCCAAGACCGAAAAGTGGCAAATTGAGGCTACATGGCACCTGTTTTGGAGGGGAAATCAATTGGTTTGGACCAAAAAACAGTGCTAAGAGAAGAGCTCCTGATTTGGAGAACCAAGAATCAGGCTAGGGACCAAGGTGCAGTCCAACTCAAGGATTCAATCTGCTTCAAATCAGTCCAAATTGGTTCCTAGGAAATTGGACCCTGGACCCTCGTCTAAAGTAGGCCTAAGCCTACTAACTATACTAATTCCTTCTGAATCACAAAAATATGGCAACAACATACTAAGTTATTTGCAAAGTCAGCCAATCTGAGGACCATAACGCTCAATTTGGCAGAACCTCAGGATGTGAGGACAAATTTGATGTGCCCAAGTACATTGCTATAAAATGATGGGTCAAACTTTTTTTGGGGTGATATTTTGAGTTTCATCCTGGGTTCTCAAATTTTTTCAAACATGCCACTAACTACTCATAAAAGTTTTCAAATCTTGGATGACAAATTCTATTTGATACTCAGTTTCAACGTTTCATACTGACTTTCATTTGAAAGTTTACTCATTCAAAAGATATTTGACAATTGAGGATTAAACTGAAGTTTGAGGGTGAAATTAAGGTTCAGGTCAATGTTTGCAGGTTCTTAATCTTTACAAGAATTGTTAAGTCTGGGTCTAGAGTTTGTTTTTTAAAAAAAAAACATCCTTTGGTTATGAATCTAGGCAATGTTTTGAAAAATAAAACTTGTCACTTCTGAGGTTGAATTAAATTTCTTGACAGATGATTTTGGGTTTGATAGGTGCAACTTTTATAAGAACCTTGTGTTATGGGTTTAGGCCAATGTTGATTCACTACTTATTCTCGGGGATGATTACAAAGTTGATTTCAATGTGGTTTTGAATTTTTTGGATTCTCATGTTTTCAAAATGCTCCCACTAAGTTCACAAAAGGTTCCCATAACATTTTCATGGTGTCCTCCTAACTTGTCAATGAGTTCCCAAAGCTCTCAAAGTGTTCTCTTACATACTCTCAAGAACAACAATAAGAAATAACATAAGAAGAATCACAACACATTTATGTAAAGGTCATTTTACTGTTGTCATGCGAGATGCTTTTATTTATTGAAGCTTAACGCTAGGGCCTAAGGCCTTAGAACTTGTAACCTTAAAATTGAAACCTAGGAGCTTAGAGCCTAAAAAATCTAAACCTAGGACCCTAGCCCTTACCTAATCCTATGACTAGAACAAAAACCTTTGAGACCCATTGCTTGACCAGGTTTGAGTCCACCTGTTGAGTCTGGTTCTAAGGCTGGGTTCAAGTCCATACAGACCTCTTGGGTCCAGTTCTTGGCCAGGTTCATGTAGACCCTTGAGATTTGATTCTTAAATCTAGATGCAGATTTGAACTTGGACCCAATTGAAAACCCAAAACTAACCAAACAGTGGTTCAAACTGAGGACCACTGCAAGAATACTCTACTGTTGGGCACTTATCACCCTAGACTTCAATCTATAGCCAAAACTTTGTTGTACTAGAGAGCAGGTAGGGGTTAGTTACTTCCAGCCTCTAGCAAGCTTGCAGTCAAGCCTGATAGCCAAACCTTGCCAGCTCCCTTGCATTAACAATTGTTATACTGTATACAATCTTGTACAAAACTTATATGTTGTAGACTCAGCAAGGCTGGCTGATTAGCAGCATCAACAATGAGTGAGTGTGGGTGATTAGTGGCTGATTCAGCATGAGATTTAGTGGATTTCAATGGAGAATAAGGCCCACTTTAGATGAAATTCCAGGGTCCAATTTCCTAGGAACTAGTTTGGACTGATTTGAAGCAACTTGAACCCTTGAGTTGGACTGTACTGGTGGTCCCTAGCCTGATTCTTGGTTCTCCAAATCAGGAGCTCTCCTTTTAACACTGTTTTTTGGTCTGAACCATTCTATTTTCCCTCCAAAACAGGTGTCCTGTAGGTTTAGCCTCAATTTGCCACTTTTTGGTCTTTGATGACCCTCATCTAAAGGCCTTGGAACCAATTTAAAGCTTTCGACCAATAAAATTGCTTGAATTCAGTTGTCCCTGGACCTTGGACCCTTGTCTAAAGTTACCCTAAGACCCAACAGCTCAGTTGTTAAGTGTTAATATAAACCTGTTCCCTCATAAAATTTCCATTTTAACTTGAGAAAATATATATGTGTTGAAATCTGTGCCTGCTACATTCGTGTGGACTATGCAGTGTGCACAATCTGGACCTGCAAAGTGGGCCAACAAGATCAGTTTTGGGGCCTTCATTCATGATTGGGTAGTGTACCAACTCTGGTTAAGTTCCAACTTTTGTCATCAGAACTCTTCATTGATGATTGGATAGGGTACAAACCCTGGTTAAGTTACAAGTTTGTAATCACTGCTCATTCAAAGATTGGGTAGTAGTGTGCTACTAACTCTGGTTAAGTTACAACTCTCTGATTTGGCCCACCAGGAATGCCTGCATTTCCCACCCCCTAGCCTAGCCTAGCCTAGCCTAGCCTGCACAAAATCTCAGAAACTAATTAATTTTGTACCATGACTTCAAAACCAGAATTTGACAGGCTGAGGGGCCCTCCCTCTCTGGTACATTCATTCACTTTCTGACTTATGAGGAAGCCCACCATAGTCTGTCTATCCCCTAAACCTCACTATGAGAAAGGAGAAGGGTTGGGCAGCTACTGGCTTTGGTAGAGAAGAACTAAGATTCACTGGTTTTGGTTCTGGATATTAAGAACTAGATCCAAACCAGGATTGATTTTCAAAACTCAAAACTCTTTTTATTGTCAAAAGAATTGGATCTGAAAGTGGATTCTCAATTCTATATATCTTAGGTACAACTGATGTTTTTGACACTTCTCTGCTGAATATTTGTTATTTAAAAAATTGAGGTTGAGCAGTTTCAAATTTCATTCTTTAGAATTTCGATAATCTAGAATCAATTGAATGCAAAGTACAATTCTCTTGTTTTGTGTTCATAATAGTAACTCAATGGTTGAGATGATAAGTAGCTTTTCAGAGTTCAATTCTCAACAATTTGGAAAGCTATCAATAAAATTTCCCCTTTTCTTCAGCTTAGACCTTTTGTGAATTGTTTTGTGATGAAACCTTCAGTTATAACTAGAAACAGAAGCAAGGTACATTTCAAAAAAGAAAATTAACAGCTATTGGAATCAGTGGTTAGTTGGCAGTTAATCACCAGTTCAAGTCCCGATTAGTAAGAACCAGATTTTTGACATGGGATTGATTTTCAGAATGAGAATGTAAATTTTTAGAAAAAAAGAAAAAGAACTAGACTCAGATTTCCTGTTCAATTTGTGCAACTAGAACTGGATCCGGAACTGCAACAATTCCAATTTGTTTTAAAGAACAGAAATCTGTCTTTTTTTCATAAAAGTAAAGAACTACCCAACACTGGTTTTCTAATCCTCCAGTCCCAAGTGCAAGAAATGCTTTCATCCAAATATTTATAATACTTTTGGAACATTGGTTGAAACCATTGTCGGGTTCTTATCAATTTGTTATAAGATCTAGTTCTGGGTTTTTGAAAAATTTCAAAATAGAAGAAAAGCTTCAGTTATGAGGGTTCATAAAAAATTGAGAACAAAACAACCACTGAATCCAGATCCCAGGTTTTTTGAAAAACTCAAATAACTGGCAGAGAACAAGTGTTTCAGGGTAGGTTCTTTGATTGGTTGTTTGATGTTTTGGGGAACTGCCATTTGGGGCCAAACCCAATTCTTTGATTTCTGGACAACAGCCAAGTCAAGGTTATCCGCACACTGCTCCAAAGTCCCGACCCAAGAAGATCAAATATAAGATCAAATAATAACCGTAGTCACATAAAATAATTTGGAAAATGGATAGTTAGAAAGTTGAAGTAAATAATAATCGTAGTCGCATAAAATAATTTGGGAAATGGATAGTTAGAAAGTTGAAGTAAATAATAATCGTAGTCGCATAAAATAATTTGGGAAATGGATAGTTAGAAAGTTGAAGTAAATAATAACCGTAGTCACATAAAATAATTTGGAAAATGGATAGTTAGAAAGTTGAAGTAAATAATAACCGTAGTCACATAAAATAATTGGGAAAATGGATAGTTAGAAAGTTGAACACTTCATAATTAGTAAGTCTTAATTCCAAAGTTTGTGGTAAAATGTTAAAAAAAATTCAAACAAGCATAATTGAGCTAAGACAACTAAATATTCAACTCCATGAGAGTAAATTAGAGACTTGAAAGTATGGTAATAATGTTCCACCCTTTTGATCCATTCCTAAAACCTTACCTTCCTAATGCATGGGTCAAATCTTGGGCATTTGTGTAAATAGAGGTTTGGATTATTTATTGGATCTCAATGTGGATGAGTTTAATTAACTAAAGTATATGATGATAATTAGGCTAAACAAGATTAATAAATTGTGGAAAATTTAGTAAGAAAGTTCATAAGTATCATCTTCCAAACATGTATATGTTGAGTTAATTTAATGCCAAGGATTCATTGGTAGAGGTTGAAGATTGTATTGATGCATGTGGAGTTTCAATCATGAACAACCACAGTAATTTTACTTGTATGAATTTGCCAAGTTTCAACATATGTGGGCCATGTGATGTCATTAACATTGTGCATAGTTAAAGTTCTTGGCTATACTAATTTGTGTGAAGCCTGTCAATATGTAAGAACCCATGGGTTAGCTAACAAAACAAAAAAGTGTTTATCTTGAAACCCCATCAATTGGAGTTTATTTTTTGGTTTGAAAATTGGGAATTGAATTGTATGTTGTAGGATGTCACACAATTTGTTGATGCCAACAAGATTGTTTGTGATTAGGATTATAAAATAAAAATTTGGAATTCAATTTGTATTCTGTAGGATGTCACAAAGTTTGTAGATGCCAATAGAATTGTATGGGTTAGGACTAGAAAATTTAATACAAATTGTGTTGAATGAGGGAAGCTTAATTGGAACTATTGCCATTAGCACTTCGGATGTTTTGAATGAAGAATTGGTGTTCAAGGAAGAAACATAGGTCTGACTCTTCACCTCAAAACATTGGTTGGTATTCTTTGAACACTAATTCCTAGCATTTTGAACCATTCTTTATCATTGCAACATGAGAATGGTTGAGCATTCTTCCTCCATTTTGTAAATTCTGCAAGTCTGAGTAAATACCACATCCATTTTAGGATTCTTCTTCTCCTTTAAATATAATTTGGTTCCAAGTGCAAAACTAAATGATTGACAATCTTTTAAGACTAGGGAATTAAATACAAACCCAAATGGCATTCATTCCAATCAAGCTCCCCTCATTTGACACAACCTTTGCAAATTTTGTAACAGTCATCCCACACAATCTTGTTCATATCCACATACTTTGTGAATACGTGGATTTTGGAAGCAAACACATCAATCTCAACTCATATGCTTTTGAAATAATGTTTTCAATTAGAAAATTTATGAGTTCCTAGGCTATGTAAAAGCTTTTACACAAAAATAATGAAACAAAAAGGGGAACAAGAAAAAAAGAATAATGCCCTCATTTACCACAAAGCTTGAGAAACCATGTGGCACAACTCCAAAAACCATGCTCATGTGGTTTGTTCATGATAAGAAAATCAATTACTTAAATCACTGCAATGAGGTTCTCAATTACCTTTTACAATCAATTAGATATAAGAAACTTAGTAAGAATAATGAATCACCAAGTACAATAATCAATCAACAACATTTCATATGTTCATTAGACCTTCACTTAGATCTCATACATGACTTGGTCCTCAGCTCCTTGACCAACAAAAGGAGCAGGGGAGCTTTGAGAAACTTGTTAAATAGGGAAAGTTTAGCATATGTGTAATCAAGATGCTTAGTAAATGAATCAATATTGAGGAAGAAGGGTGGATACAAAACATACAGTTAAAGGTTTAGGGTTAGTTCATACCTATAAGTTGCGAAACATTGATAAACATGAGCACATTCTTGGACAAACATGGGTGCTGCACAAGCAGTTGTCATGTTCATAGGAAAAAACATGCACTCAAATAACATCTCATGCTTAATTCTTAATCATGCTCAACATCTCATGCCGTTAAGAAACACCACTGGTCCTGGATGTGTTGCTGTCAAGGCGTGCAAATGAGCGCATGATCTACTAGCTCAAAATGCCATAATTAGCACTGATGCCTCTTAAACCTGAAACCTAAAAATCCAGTGGGGACATTGAGAAGACAAAGGTGCTGTTATCACCAGAAATGCCACACAAGAACAAAGGCTAATATTCAAAGCAATGAGAGCAATTGGGCATCCCCTTACTATGCTCATTTGCTCTGCCAACAATCTTTGCAATGAACTTGGTGGACATGCAGCAGTTACCAGATGACCTGCAGATTTCATGGAAATGCAGAATGGAACAGCAGGATATGTGCTGGTGATGATGGGGCCCCAGATCACCAGAGACTCACCATGCTGACACTTTTTTCTTCTTCTGTTTCTTGATCATGACCCATGAGTTTTGTGTCTGGCACAAACCCATGGCTAACATTGCCTTTTTCAATGATCATTTGAGGATGGGTCTGGATCTACCATGAACACACGCACTTGATTATTCTCTTCAATCTATTCACGTTGCACCTGCTTTTCCTTCCTGTGTTGTGGAACACTTGGTTGCAATGAGATCCCAATTGCGAGCAGCATAACTGTTGTATAGAGCTTCAAAATAGTAACCCTCAAAAATTGCCCGTGTCCAATATGAGAACTATTGTTTTGTGATGTATGCTTCTCGCATCTGTGCATCATGTCTTCACCAAGCACCAAGCACCAAGCTAAGCCATCCACACAAACACATTTTGGTCACGGGACATTGAATTGGTGGATCTTCTCTGCCTCCTGTAGATGGCCACCCAAGATGATAAACCCACCATGTGGACACATAGTGTCGCACATTGTTGCAGATATACTGTAAAATTATAACCAAGGTAATGCTTTCTTTCCATCCACCTGGTTTGCATGGCTACAAGCTGACAGAAGACAAACAAAGCGATGTTATCTATCTCTACACCTACTTCAAACATCAGCTCAAATGGATCAAGAGCTTTCTTCCTTCACATGCCCATGCAATTACATCAACCCCCTAATCCACTTGTCTTTCTCTGTGTGCTGAAGAATCGGTAGGCTAAAGCCCTCCTTTCAGAGCAACTCACAGAGTAGCAGTGAAGTCAAAGAAAGTGTTGAAAAGAGTGCGAGGGACATTTTTGTTGCAGCTGCGTCAGACTTTGCTGCTGTCGGTGATAGCTTTGGTCCTCCAGGAACCTGAAACGAGATGGGAGGTTCACTGACTTGCAAAGTAGGTGCTGTGGCATCAGCAGGAGCTGGGAAGAATGCTCCCGGTACCACAGTCAACATTGAGTAGTTTGGGGATGTAGTTGACAAGGTTGGTTTATAACATTGATTCTCTGTCCACAAACAAGCCAACCCCAAGAATATGAGCTTGTGAGAAAGAAACCTCAGTCAAAAAATTTGTGAATATCAAGACACCCACTGACAGGTGTTGTTGATGACAGTGATTGTTGTTCACTTAGAAATCTTGATGTAGTACCAAAACAGACTAGCACATGCAAATGGGTACTAGCATGTGGCAGTCAGTCCTACAGTACTGAATTTTGCAAAGTGAGGACCAGATGTGTTTGTATAATGAAGTCAAATCATAAGGAAGGTTGCAGGGCATGCTTACTGTGAAGGAAATCATATACAGTAGCTGGAAAATCAGTGATGATGCCATCAACATTATAATACATCACCAGAGAGTTGATGTGCATAATTGGGTCAGCCCGATAATCAAAGGCAAAGCTTGAGAATTCATTTTGTGCAAAGTAGTACAAAACTGTCAAATTCTGATCATGTGCCTGCTTCACCACTTGTGTAGGTGCTGCCAAAAAATAAGTAGGATTTTTACTTGCATCATCAGTTGGATCAACCAGCTGGGCTGGAATCGTAATGAATCCTGCAAAGGTTTTGATTTCCTGCAATACAATAGCCACCACATTTTGTAATTCCAGCTTCCACATGCGTATCTCTGCTGCAGACAGAAACTTACAGTAGTAGTAGGAGGAGGAGGTATTTGCACAGATGCCAAGGAAAAAAGCATGAAGGTAAGAAGGATTAGCACCACAGACCTGAAGCACAGGGAGTGTGACTATGTCTGGGTTGTTACCATTTGATGGCACATGGTATACTCGCTGAAGAAATGGCAGCGACTGCTGAAACGCAAGCAAGACTGAACTGTCCTCTGATGCTATGAGAACCTTGTCTGTCCCACTTGTCAGGTTTGCATTTTTAAGAGCATTAATCACCGCATCCACAACATCCAGGGAGTGAGCCGTGCGTAAGTAAACTGCATTCTAAACAAACAACAAAACAACAACAACAAATTTTGTGAGGAAGGAACACAATTGCTTTGAAGCATCACATAGAGAACGCATCCAAAAAGCTGATGATTTTCACCCATAGTACACTGTTGTCTACTTATACCCAAAAGAACACATCCACAGTAGCAACAAAAAAGTTATTTGGCATCAAAGCAACAGAACTGTGAAAATCTCCAAAACTATCAAGAATTTATCCTGCATACCTGAATGTCAATGTATATGCCAACGCCTGGATTACTCTTTGCGAACTGCAAAAAGTTGGCTAAAGTCAAGACACCCTCCACATTATCATTTGCTGTATTGCGTAAAACTTCTGGGGCATTTGGGCTGTACATAAGAGCTGGTAAGAGAAACAAATTATTAAAATTCCATAATTCATCTTCTCTAGAGCAAGAGAAGAGGATGTGTTTGCCCTGTGATTTCTAGCAAGATTTTTGATAATCAGAAAAGCTCCTGAAAAGGAGGAGGATGTGTTTGTTCCCAGGGGTCTTAGTCTCTATTACCTCGAAGGGTACTGATGTCTGCCCATGGGACATCAAATGTGAAAACACCGGATGACCCATTCTGAAAGCCCGCATATGAAGTATAGTAAGTTTGCCATAAAGCATGGTTGGTAAGAATATCAGTGCTTTTGATGAGATTTGCATCTTCTCGACAGATGGGTACACCATCGCTTGTAATCTGAATAGGGCAGTCAATGTAATCAGACCCACCATTGATTGCTCCTGTGTACGCAAGCATTGTACAACCTGGGAAGTCGCCGCTGTCACCATTGTGGGAGATGACTAATTTGTTTGAGTTTTGTTGTGTCTTCTCAGATCCTTTAATTCACTCAGCAAAATCCCCACAACTGAGTCATGTCAGAAAGCAGGTAAATGGTAAAAAACATTGTAAATGATATGACAATTCTGTAGAGAAGCGAAGGAGGTTCACAAGTTGCCAGCATTGAGCTTTGTTGCGTACCTTTGCTTGCAAGAGATAGTTTGTAGCCAGTTGTATAGCAATCTGGGACAAAACAAAATGATCAGTCATGGAGACTTTGCACATCTCCTCATTGTAAAGGAAACCATACAAACCCACAAAAATCAAAGAAAAAAGCTGGTGATATGAATATGTCCTGGCACAACAGCAGCAAAGAAAACCCCTACTTATTGCTTCAGATGCGGTCGATGGGAAGTCTGTGAGCACCCCATCCACAGAGAAGTCAGCCTGGCCTACATATGCCAGATACTCTGCAATTGGATCAAAACTGTAATTGAAGCTGTTGGGATACTGATCATTGGCAAAATCATAGGCATAGACTGCCAGCTTTGCCTTGTGTGCATCTTCAACAAGGTTGGTATGTGCTTGCAAGTATTGGGTTTTGTCATTGATTGGCCATATGAGGTTCTTGGGAATGAGTATGCCGGAGGCATATGTCCTGATCTCCATCAGATTTTGCAGCAGTGTTCCGTATGTTGTGTTTGTACTTTGTTCAACTGTGTTGGGGTCCAGTACCTTGAGTATGAGTGAAGTTCTGCTTCTTCGTGCAGTGGGTCCAATCAACCTCAGTATACCCACCTCTGTTGCTGACAAATATGCTGGAGATGACGGTGATGCCAGAAGGTCAGTAAGATAACTGGCCAAGCTGTTTTTCCCAGGATGCTGTTGGAAGAAAGATGGATACTGCAGACAGGCACAAGCAACCTTATTAAATGCATGTGATCCAAGTAATATGGTATTCATATCACTCTAGCCATCAACATCAACACACCTACTACAACACCCACTATGAATTGTCCCAGATCTGCAGCAAGCAGATGTTTCTTTCTCCAACAAGAATTGAATTGAATATCTGACAGCCAGGTTTCTGCAATTGAGATTGCACTCAGTTTTGTTTGTGGAGGATCAAATTTTTGAGCCAATACCTCAACATTCAACCAGAAAGTTGTAGGTGAACTTAGATGTACTCTGCCTACAGTGTCTGGGGACAACAGAGGGAAAACTTGATCAAAGAATGGGGAGCGTGCAAGATTTGGCTGAACAGCTGCAAAAACAAGAGTGTAGAAACATCCATCAGGCACCAAAGACATGCAGCTGGTGATGAAACACAAATCAGATATAGAATGATGTATTTTTTTGAACACAACTCTCCGCAAGGTTGATTCCTGTACAAAGAACATGGCTTTCAAGCTTTCTCTTTAACACTTCTGAAAGTCCTTGCAGCACTACCAGGTGGGTCCAAATTGTTCCACATGTTCCCATAATGTATTAGAAACATTATCATGTGAACAAATCAAAGACTTGTAACATTAGTAAAACTTTCGCTCTAAAACATGAAAAACCAAGCACTGGTTACACTTACTATGGTTCCTATCCTATTACTGTGACTGCACTAAGATTTGTACTCAGCTGATTTGCCTCACAAGTTTCAATCAAAACATCTCTTCAAATAGGTCCTGGAACTGAAGGATCCTTAGCGGTAATCTTGTAATGATTCTCTTGATGCAAAATTTCTTGAATAGACAAATTGGTCATTGAGGAACCTGGAACAGTTTGCTTTGAAAACAACAGTCTGCTTTGCACCCACTTGTAACATGAAAAGGAGAGTGCAGAGGGAGACTGAGACATACCAGTAGTGAAATTCGGATTCAGCAAGTCTGCTTGCATGTAGTCCACTGAGAAGTATCCATGGGTGGGCACACCATTCACGATGTACGTGCTGGACACATTGTAGTTGGCAGAGAATGTACTGGTTGTCAAGTTCAGACCTGTACGGCAAATCCCTAGATTATCCTTGGTGAGCTGAAGATCACACGAGAGTGCAAGAGGCTGTGAACTCGTGTTAAGTGCATCTTGGTAAGCAAATGCTGTTTGATCTGGATAAAGGCCTGATGTACCACCATTGGCAATGATGAGAGGAGCTGCACCTGCATGATGAAAAACCCAGCCAATGATCCATCCCCCATGATTTGCAATTCAGAAACTGGGACATGGCAAAACCCCAGATGCTACCTCCAATGCTCAACAACATTCCTGTCTAGATCCTGGATTACCAAAAGCTTCACAAAATTGTTCAGAAAGATGCAGGTTCATTCCAACTGTCAGAGCTGAAAAATGGTCATGTCCGAAGCTGATCTACGTAAAACTCCAATGCTCATTGCCAAATACAAAGCTCCAAAACCCCCAAACCAAACAAGCTTCCCAGCCATTGACCTCAAAGTTCTGCAATGCAAGTCTCCCTTGGCCCCCCGAAACATGGAGAAAAACTTCTCTATGAAACAAAACTTTGCTCTCATAACAAGCAGCTGAAAGCAATACTCCACAGCAGCAGCATTGCAGCATTGCAGCATTACAACCTATACAACACAATAGAAAGGAACACTATCATCACCAACGGAGGTCGATTCTCATACCCGACAGAGTATTCCGGCCTATAGTCAAGTTGGAATCGAAAAGCACTTCAGCTTGTACTACTGACAGCAATGCCAACAGCAGCAGCAGCAACGAAGACGAGAAGACAGAAGCTACGGAAGAACCCATCATGGTTTTTACAACAACGACAACAACAACAAAAAATGCAAGAAGAGAAAGCACTCCGAGATCCACACTACTGGAGACTCGAGACTCTGGAGTCTCCACTGAATGCAACAACAACAACAACACAAAATGCAAGAAGAAAAAAGCAGTACAAGATCCACACTACATGCATGCACCCGTTTTCACAGCCCTAATAAGCTACCACAGCAATACTCCAGCTGCTGCTGGAAGGCGAAGTGTCAGCTTCCACGGCCATCACCTCCACCAATGCAGCAACGGCCAGTCCCCTTGTACTACAGAACTCCTCCCCTCGCGCGCGCGCAGTCGAAGACGTCGACGAGCGGGGCTAGCTGGCTGCCAGAGAAGAGGGCCGGGACAGGACGGGACGATGACGGGACGGGACCCCTGAGAGGACACCGGGCCTTTCCATGTAAAATACGGCACTCACCCGGGGCCCGTCCTTCTTTATCTCCTTGCTAGTTTCCAATACCGTACTTTCTTTATTCTTTCATTTCAAAGTACAAAAGAGTTCCCGAAATGTCAGGGGAAAAAAAAAAAAAACAAACAAAGGAACCAAAAAAACCCCCTTTAGGAAAACAAGGGGTCAGGGTTTTTTTTTTTGGTGGCGAATTTTCGCCACCTGGCGACACAAAAAAAAAGGGCTGGCGAATCCAACAAAGGGATTTTTTGAGAATTAAAAAAAACATTTTGCCATATCTCGAGAATAAAGAAGTTTAAACTCGCCAGATTTAGACAGTGTGTTCCATTAGGTCGCCAGAACTAGGCAGGATTTCAAAAAAGATCTACTAGTCCACCAGGACAGTCGCCATTTATTGCTAATTAATGCTCAGGATCCTCGCCAGTACACCTACTTCAGGAATTTGAAAAAAAATACTCTGGCCTGTGCCATTTACATTTAAAAAGTATCTCAAGGCAAAAAGAAGAATTATGGAAATTCAAATATTGCACGATGCAAAAATATAAACTTCAAAAAAACCCTCTCAAAGAAACCAAATCCTTCATGATATTATTATAACTCTATAACTAATCTCTCAAGTTTCAACACAAGCCAAGATATGATCTTTTAAAAAATCCTCATATATAAAAAGACCTATTGTTACCTAGGGGCCAAAATCCCTTAAGCTACTGTACTCTATAATGAATCTAAACACAATATCCTTGCTTTGGTAGGCAAGGCCAGGAAAAAAAAAATCACTCTCCCCGAGTTCGAAGTACAAATAGGCTGTATAAGTTCGGTGACCCAAAACAAAAGAAGGAAAAATAAAGGACCTCCTTCCCCTACATATTATACCTTACCTTAAGGTCGGTTTCATCATTAAATAATCCTCAAACTAGTGAAATAAAATTTTGTGAAAATATGAAGTTGACATGTTGAAAATCATCATAATTATCACAGGCTACTCTCTGAATAATTTCACTACTTCATATCACAAAATTAGAGTAGATGATGGAAAAATATATAATTTCAGAATAAAAACAGAATTCAGTTTTTGAAAAAAATAATTATTTGTTTTGTCAATGTGGAAACTGACCCTAAGCTATGGTACCTTGTAGGCCCTTACCAAAAAAAAAAGCCACCACCCCCTTACTATCATAACCAGGGTTTCTTTTAGTGATTTTCTTGTGTAGGCAAAGTGGCGATCATCATTTTATTGATTTTTGGCAAAATTAAAAAAATAAAATTGTGTTGGATATTCCTTTTGTTCTTAGAAAAGTTCCCTAAAATTCAATAAAAAATCTAAAAGTCGAAATGTTTCTGCACAATGTTCAAGTAATTAGCCAAGATATAAAAGGATTTTTTATAATTTTTTACTTTTATAGCTGGTCTATAGCCAAACCCACTAGATCTTCTGGTGGATGATTGCTAGTACAACATCACAAAATGAAAGAAAAACCACTGGTGGTGATCATCTAGAAAATAATTTAGCCAAATTTGGCTATATACTAGATATGAAAGTAGAAACAAAAAATCTTTCTATATTCTTGCCCACATACTGGAACTTATCACAAAACTCTAGGGATTTGGAAAATTTTGGTGAAAATCTGGCAAATTCGGGCCAATTTTTCATGGAAATTCCTTCGTATAGGTCAAAAATGTGGTAAAACTTTGCCAGTGTTGTTTTTGGGGGCCAATTTTCATATTTTTTCAACCTGCAAAAAATGATTTCAAATTTTGACACATATGAAGGATTTTTGTTTCGAAGATGCCCCTGATTTGCCACATTCAAAAATTAAAAAAAGAATTGCCAAATTTCTACAACATGTTCCAGAAAATAGCCAAAATATAATAGGGTTCTTAAACTTTTCTACTTTCATGTTTGGTCCATAGTCAAATTTGACTAAACCTTCTTGTGGGTCATAGCTAGTTTGGCTACACAACAAAATTGGAGAAAAGAAAAAACCTTCCATAATTAAGGTGTTTTATTTTACCCAAAGGTCAAATTTGATTGGTTTGTTCATCCTCATTGGAGTGCCAAACATTTATTTGGTGGTGAAATTTGATTAGTTTATGAATTTGTCTGGAGAAAAAGCTTGGAAAAATGTGTTTTTTTAGTGTAAAAGTTATTTTTTTATTAGCCAAGATTTATAACTTTTCACAACTCAAAAAATTGGAAAAAAGAACTAGCCCCCCAACTAAGGTTCTTTGTGAGGTAGGTGGATTGGCAATTGTCAACAAGAAGACTTAGCCAAATGTGGCTACAGGTTATAGAGGAAAGTAGAATTATTTCGTAGCCCTGCCATATTTTTGCAACATGCTAGAAGCTATGATGGTTTAAAATTACCAATTTCAACTCTTTTTTTTTCCCTTGTAAATATGGTGAGTTTGGGACATTTTTCCAAAATAAAGACACTTTGTAGGATTCACAAATTTTTTAAGTAAATTTTTGTCACATGGTGACAAAATTTTGCCCAAAAAAAAAGAGCTTCCCTCAACCCCCAATGATAAAGTTATTTTAGGTTGGGGATTTACTTACTATGTTTGGAAACATCTCCAAATTCATGGTTAAGTTATCTTAGTGGGATTTGATGTATTTCATTTGGTATTTTGATGCAATTTGTTGTTGTTGTTCTTTACATGTTAGTGTTTTTTTTCAATTTTGTGATCTAGCCAAGTTGGCAATTATCTACAAGAAATTCTAGCCAAATTTGGCTACAGACCAAATGTGAAAGTAGGCTACTATAAGAATCCTATTGTATTTTGGCTACTTGGAATTTAAGTGTTTTCCACTTTGGTTTAGCTTGATCTTTTGTTGTTGAAATTTTTTCATATCAGGTTGAAGGGTCCAAAGTCCATGAAACATGAAAATGGACATTAAACCTACATTGCAAGAGTAACTTATTGAACGTTGAGTAATATTCTTGTTAAGAACTCAATAAAATCAAAATACTTTTTTTGAGGAAATTGGGGTGCATTAACAATTATACCAACAACAAGTTGCATTTTTTGGAGGTGAATTTGTAATTTTGAGACCTAAGGTGTGGGACATATTGAATTTTGTGTTACTTTTGTCATTGGAAATTCAATAAAAATTCAAAATCCAGTTTTCAGTGAAAATTGGATTTCAAACTTGAAAAATTCAAAATTCAGTTTTTAGTGAAAATTGGATTTCAAACATGAAAAATTCAAAAGTCAGTTTTCAATGAAAATTGAATTTCAAACAAGAAAAAATTCAAAATCCAGTTTTTAGTGAGAATTGGATTTCAAATGTGAAAAAAATTCAAAATTCAGTTTTTAGTGAAAATTGAATCTCAAAGATGAAAAATTCAAAATCCAGTTTTTAGTGAAATTGGATTTCAAATGTGAAAACTTCAAAATTCAGTTTTTAGTGAAAATTGATGAGAGAAGGTGTGTAATGTGTACCATTTTACTTTCAAAATTCATACAATTGGGCCAATGATAGAGGAAGAAATCGGCACATTTCTAATTGATTCACACTATTTGTTTTAAGCCAAAAAAATGTTTCTTCTAATCAACAAGATTTTCAATGCTATTGCTTCCAAGGATTTAGTGTTGATTTACGGATTTCTCTATTAAGGAATGTAGTTTGGTAATGTTAGAAAGCCCTCGGTGAATAGGGTGCACCAAGGTAGTTTCCTAATCATGTTTAAACTTATGGTGTCAACTTTCAAGGTTATTGAATATTGAACAATTTTTTCAAAAAAATTCAATAAAATCAAAACTAATTTTTTTACAAAAATTTGGGCTAGTTCTTGGTATTGTTGGAAATTTTTTGATGGGTAGATTTCTTGGAGGTGATTCTATAATTTTTAGACCTAAGGTGTGAGAGATATTGATTTTTGAATAATCTTTTCACTTTAAATCACTTAAAAACTTAATATATTTTCTCACAATTTAGCTCTATTACTAGGCTCATGTTCAAGCTTGGGTCAATACCATAGGCCACACTAGTTGATCCGTTTAAAAAAAAAGGTAGTTTTCTTTGTTTGTTTCTCATGTTGAAATCAACCAAACCGTAGGTCCTCTAGTCATACTCTTGGTGGTAGAAGGAAGCCCTTGGTGAGTAAGGGTGTATCGAGATGGTTTTGTTATGTTTAGACTTACAGTGAAATTGTTATTGAACATTGAGCAAATTTTTCATTGAAAATTCAATAAAATCAAAACAAAAAATTCTAGTCAAATTAAGCCATGTTTTTGTATTGTTGGAAAGCAATCAACAAGTAGGATTTTGTGAAGGTGACTCTGTAATTTTTAGACCTAAGCTGTGGGAGATCTATTAAGGAAGGCTGTTTGTTTGTTGTGTAGAGAATTCCCAAATCACAACCTTTCTTTCATTGTGTTCTTGGCACCATTCCAATGCCTTCAGTAAATAAGGGTGCACCAAGGTGGTTTCATATTGTTTAGACATATACCTAATGAAAGAGTTATTGGATATTGAACAATTTCATCATTGAAAATTTAATAAAGTAAAATTTACAAACTTTAGGGAAATTGAGGCAAGCTCTTTATATTGCTTAAAAGCCCTTGATGATTGAGATTTTATGGAGGCAATTAATTTAAATTTTTGTTTTTTTCCCACAATTGGGTTCTATTGTTAAGGTTTTGTTCACACTTGAAGGAATTACATAGTCCTATTGACACTTGGGCTAGTAGCACATGCTACACCAATCTTTGTATTAAGGAAGGTTTAGGGTTTGGTTTGTTTGTTCATCATGTTGAGATCTCCAAAACTGCAGTGCCCCTAGCTGCACTTTTGGTACTGTTGGAAGCCCCATGATGAGTAAGGGTGCACCGAGGTGCTTTTGTAATGTTATGACCCATAGTGCAAGAATTGTTGAATATTAAATAATTTTGTCAAAAAAATTTCACATAAAAAACTAAGAAAAAAAAATTTGGGGCATGTGTTTGGTATTGCTGGAAAGCCCTTGACAAGTGAGGTTTCTTGGAGGTGATTTGTTGAGATATGGAGTTTTGAGTAATTTTTGTCATTGAAAATTCAAAGAAATTACAAAAAGGTGGTTTTTGAAGGTAAAAGTTGTTAGGTAAGGAATTCACATTTGGGCCAAGGACACATGCCACACTAGGGGATATTGATAATTTAGGAATGGGTTAGTACATGTTTCCGTTAATCCAATTGTGGGATAAGATCTGTGTTTTGGAGTCCTACTGCACCTTGCTGGCTTTCAATCCTCTTCATGATGAAGGGATAGGGGTACATTTTGAAGTGCGGAATCAATATTTGCAAAATAATGATGTTTTCTTCCAACCCAACTTCTTAATGAACGTTGTAGGTGTTAAATTTGTGTATGCTAGTAGCACCCATCCTTTCTTACTTTTGTATCTAGCAAATGCTATATCATCTATGTGAAGAAAATCAATAAACAACGTCCTTTATGGTTGCTTTTTCTTAGCAATGAATTTCTTCGGGTGTGCCAGAAAAAAAAAAAAAAAAAACCCATTAAACTACTGGTCTCATAAAACTCATGAAGAGTTCCCTCTCACATTTTGGTTTGAAACCCGCTGCAAACATAAAACCTAATGGAAAAGAAAACTTTGTTATGCTTACGGGCATCACATAATGCCAAAGTTATTCCCTTTGCTTCCTCTAGCATTCATGTGCCAAGGTTGTTGTCTGTCACCTTGGACCCCTCTTTCTTCACTATGCCTCCATCATCATCATCATCAACTTTATTGCCTGCAACTTTCAAGTCCCACCTGATAGACACTAAGTTATGATAACTGCAGTGTGCATAGAACAAACTAAAAATTGCAGGAGGTGGTGCTTTTCAGAATTTGCCTTCACACATGTTGTACACCCATGATTTAGTGTACCAACATGTGTTGAGGGTCTTTTTAATTCTCCACCTACTTGTTCATGATGAATGTGCACATGTAAGATTCATTATAGATCAAGTTAAACTCTTTCATTTTCAATGAAATTGTCGTATTCCAGGGTTTTCCTTTTCAATTTTGCTAAGACTATGTAGCCAGATCTGGCTGTAAAAGGTATTAAAGTAAAACATTTTCAGGCATCGGTATATATATATTATTGGCTACCTACTGGAACTTAATATATATATTCTGGAATTTTTAAAAAAATTTAATAGTTTTGGTAATTAGTAAACCCAAAAAAAAGACTTTTTTTTTTTGGGTGTGGTTTTGAACATGATAATCTCTATATGGCTCTGGGCAGGAAAACATTGGTTTTAATGTGTTAACACTTGTGGAATCTTGATGCAATGAATTGGTCCTCATGTTGAAATGTTAAAACTTCAAATGTAATGAATTTGTCATGTTTTTGCTTGTGTTAAAAACTTTCAAACAAGTTTATCATCATAATAGGCAACAATTTTTCCATGGATTTTTATTTGTGTAAAGGCTTAGAATCAGGAACCTTTATTTTCAATTTTGTGATATTTCAAAAAGGGCGAATCGTTCCCATTAGAAAGAGAAAGTAGTCAAATTTCCATTAGGAAAAAATAAATCCAAAAAACATTGTTGGAAAGGAGAAAACTGCTTGGACAGTGATGATTGTCATGGTTTTCAAGTGTCAAAATTTTTGAAAAACAAGTATCATGATCTTATTATGTGTTAAAAAAATTCAATGCAATGAATTGTCATTTCTTTTCTGTGTTGAACTTCCAACACAATACTCTCCGGAGGTTGGAAAAACAAAAGCCAAAACTTTCTACACAAAAGTCAAGATTAGTACAAATGAATTTCTTTGGAAACAAATACAACAATCTTTCACACTTCCAAAGAGTACACCTGCAGTTATTTAGTTGTTGTAAAGTGTACTCTTGCACCAACAAGTAGAGACAAAAACAAACAGATAGAAGTTGCATGTGGGATGTTTGTGTTTTTGAGGGAACTCTTTGTTTTTTGTGCAGGAGCTGCACGTTTTTCGAAATGGAAGACTCCAATTCCCCACTTTGTCTTTTCGGGCAAAACCTTGTTTTTTTACCCTGTCCGTATACAGACAATGGTTATTAGAATATTGTATACACAAGCATATTATGGAGCATCTGTGGAATAGGCTTGTGCCAAGGTGTGAAAAAAAAATGTCTATGTGACCGATGAGATTGTTAGAACAGGAGCCTTGAAGCTTGTTTTAGGAGTTCTTTTCAGTAAAATGTCACTTAAATTTTGCAATAGCCTCATAAGCATCAGCCTAAGCGTGAAGAAAAAAATTGTGTGGTGGATGAGATTTTTGCCTTGAAATTGGTGCCTTGAATTGTTTTGAAGAGTTGCCTTGTGAACTACGTAGTAGTTAAATGTTGCATGATTTTTTTTTCATGTTACCTATGCAAATGGCATGGAAAGTGCAAGGAGCTTTTAAACAGGAATTTGGAGCTTTTAACACACTGTTCTTTGATCATAATACTGTCTCATTCTTTGTTGTTTGAACTGGATTCAGAATCAAATTTCATGATGCAAAGGAGGAGGAGCTGTCTGGTTCACAGGTAAGAGAGAATTTGCAACTTTTGTGCATGTGAAACACATCCAGCTGCAAGCCCAAAGATCCACAAAATGGAGTGCACAACATATTATGTTAAGACTGGCTGCTGCACACTCTAGCATTCCAATCATGTCAGAGTATCCTGCAAAAAATCTGAAGAAACTGTAAGCAAAATGCGGGTTCATAGCACAATTTGGGCTCCATGAAAGCTGTTGTCTGACATGTTGATGATTCCTGCAATGTGGTGTTTTGACAGATTAGCACTGATCTTTATGACATGTTGAAGACTTCTACTTCCCATGAAGCTCAAGATATCATGGTTGACATGGTTGTTTATCAGTTCTCTCTACTATAGTGTTCAATAGTGATGATTTTCTCGCCAACCCGATTCGCGTCCAGAGAAGACTTTCAACTTGCACCATCTCATCAACCTTGTTTTCTGAAAGGAAATTTCATGTTGTGCATGTTAAGCCAGATAAATTGTTCACCAAGCTTCTGAGAACTGCAAAGCCCTGTTTACTGATATTTATGCTGCTTTTGCTTTGGCCAGATCCAGATTTTCTGTTTTGAGAGGTTATGTGGAGTCAGCTGTGCAACAGTCCTTTGACAGTTGCACTTGTGAGATGCTTGAAGCAATAGCTCTTCTGTTCTTATAGATTTTGGAACAGTGGGTGACAGACAGCAGAGGCCAGGAGGCCCCCATGGAATAGGTTGTCACTTAAAATAGATTTGTCTTTGCAGCAGGGAAAGGAGTAATGTTGAAGGATTCTGATGAAAGTGTGGTTGGATACAAAAGATAGTAACAGGCAGAGTTGTGGGGGGGGGAGCTTTTCGAAGCAGTAAATAGAGTAGCTAGCAGTCTGGAGATGACTAAAGATTTGCTGCACTTGTCTCAACCTCAGCTTCAAACTTCTCTGTAAGGTAAAAATCTTGCAAAGATATGGCCCAGAAACTGAATTTCTAGCATGTTAATGTGAGCTTTGCTTTGATTTGTTTTCCAAGGTTGCTTGTACATCCTTCATTCTAGTCTTTAATGCCACTATGACTTCTGGGTATGAACTTCTTTCTGCCCTTCCTTGCTACTTCTCAACATTCTGGAGCTTTGGTTCTCTGATGAATAGCAATGTCTGGGACTCTGAAGCATCTGCACAAGCTTATTGACCCAAATATCTGGGCAGCCAAAGTTCACTGGGTCTGGCAGCTGCCATGAACTGAATTTAGCACTTGGGAAGTTTTTCCCTTGAGAATTGTGTCTGCTTATCATTTTGTGGTGTATTAGTTACTGATAATTGTTGGAATTCTGGTAAGAATGCCATCTAACAAATGTTGATCTGTTCACAGTTCTGAGTGTACTCCAAATGGGGATAACTGCTTTACTCATTCACATGCCTTATTTCAGGCTGGATGGTTAGTCTCTGTGTCTATCTTCTCATCATGTAGGGACATGAATTTAGGGCCTGCTCAGCAAGTTCAGCAATTGGTACATGGACATGCTGGCCATGGCAGATACAGTGGAGGTTTTTCTCAGCCTTACATGTGATTGCCAAACACTTGTCTCTGGAACACCCTTTTTGTGAAGAGAAATTTCTGTACAATCAAGTAGAGTGTCTATTCACATATCTGCTGTATGGGAATCCTTTCTGTGAGTTCAATTATCAAGGAGTGCAAAATACTAAGGATTATGCAGTGCAGACAGAAAACTTTGCTCAACAGTTTGTTGCAACGCAGTGTCAGGACCCTCGATTGAGCCAAGAGCACCCAAAGTTTGGTTTCTGTTTCACTCTCAGCCCCTTCTATGAAGGCCCGAGCATCCAGTCGTTTGTTTGTGTATCAACTTGGATCCTGCTTGTCAAATTGGGTCTGCTTCAGTGACAACATTGCAAGCTTCTCATGTGTACTATCTCAAGAGAAGGCCAAATTTTATCTGAAGAGAAGCTCAAAGTCATGCACACCCACCGAGGTGCAGAGTGGCACCTACTAACATCCCAAATCTCCATCTCCAACATCCACCACCAAGAGGAATTAGATCAATGCAAGCTCACAGCTTAATCCCCCTTAGCAAGTGCCTTTGCAACCTGCTAGGGTTATGTCGTCCTCTTGTAGGCCCCCTCCAAAGGCTCCTTTGTAGATTCTGCCTTCCCTTTACCAGCTCCATTTGCAAGTTTTGGTCCTATCTTCTCAGATGTGGACAGATTTTGGGATCTGCTAGATTTCTTTAGAGTACTCATACACCTTGTTACAGGGTGATAAAATTCATCCAATTCCTGTGTGGGCTTTATGAGTTTCCTAATTTCCTTCAATTTCTGGCTCAGCATTTGTTTCTTTGTTGGTTCTTTCAGGGCATTACAGCATGGATCCAGTGTGAGGCAATGTTTTTCCCTCCATAAGCCAGGGGTGAATGACAAATTGTGTTTTTGAATAATACAGCAAGGAATTAAGGAGTAGCTAATATTGGGTTGTGTTCAAAAGAGGAATTCAGAAATAATCCTCCTTGTGTGCAAAAATAATGAGCATTGAGCTATAATTAGTAAGTTTTTGTACTAATCTAGCAGTTGGCAGAAATGATTTGGCAACTCTTTGACAAAAGTCCAGCTAACAATTGCACATAGATACTTCCTCCAAATTAGACAATATTCTTTCCTTTGCAACTTGCCACTCTAATAATATAAGACCCTAAACTTATTTACCTCCACCATAATTTTAATTCCTGAGGATGTTATCTATTCCTGAGAACATTTGCAAGTTTCAAAGTGTTTGCAGATTTCAGGAGTCTCCAGCTTGTCTGCTACTGCAAGTATAACTTTTTGAATTCAAAATGCATCTGACCAGTTACATGAATTTACATCATTTACATCACTTATATTCATATCATGTATGTTGAATTCATAATATCATATATTGAATATGTTCTATTGATTCCAATTTGAGAGGGAAGGCACGATAAAGTATACCTCAAAATAAAAAGTGAAATTGGGTGATATTTAAGCATGTGATAAAATATATAAATAAAAAATATAATTTAGTTGAAAAGAATGATGATAAAGTATAATCATGCACTAGTACCAAAGTTGAACTCCTACTACCTAGTGTTAAATCTAAATTAACAACTCTAAATTGAAGCTTGTGTGTACTTGGAGAAGTCTTGCTTTTGGGCCAAAGATTCGCCAAAAGGGGACATAGTTTCTTGAAAACCAACTACTGGGTTGCGAAGTCCCCTTTTTTTGGACAAAACTTAGCATGAAAGCAGCATAAAACTGTTTCTTATGAAAGGGTGCTACTACATTTATGTTAGCCAATGCTTATAGTTTTAAGAGTTCCTTCAAATAATGTGGACAATTAAGTTGACCTAGGTTTACTAGTGTTGTGTGAGAATATACTCATTTTTGCATTAATTAAATTCCAACTATTGCTTGAGTAAACAACATAAGGAATATGGATTTTAGAATGAATTAGTGGAAGGTAGAACTGCTTATCACATATCACTTCTTTAGATCTTCATAATATATGCTTCATTTTGAGTGATGCAAATGTTATGAGAGTGTTACCTCAAGCTCTAGAAATCATCCTTGAAGTGCAAATGAAAAGGAGCAGTAATAAAAAATAAAAAGAAGAAAAATAAGCTTTTCAATCCACAAAACATGTTTTTTTCCTTTTTTCTTCTCTTTGCACCCCTCTCACTTTCAAAGCTTCTAACTTTGTTATTTTTTAAATGATTTAAAGTGCTATAAAACACCCACTTTAGTTTTACAAATCACCTTTGAACTCTACTAGCAACATACAAGGAGTTTTTTGGGTGATTGAAAATGGGCTTTGTGTTATTTGATGGTTTGTTTTTTTGAGGTCTTGACCCCCTCTACTTTGGTGGGCATTAACTTTCTCAATTCTAATCCCTTTTTGATGATTTATAGTGTGTCGAGTGTGCCAATAGGAGGGGTTCAAGTTTGTTTGGACACCAGAAACAATAGAGCCCTCCCTTTGCATCTGGCCTACCTTGAGCACTTAGGTCATCACTCATGGGTTGTTCTACCCTATATCCATGTTTGTTTTTTTCTTCAATTTAGTCAAGTAGGTAGATTTGTGATCATCCACAAGATGTATGAACCAAATTTGGGTAAAAGTCAATTAGGAAAGTAAAACAATTTTAGAATCCTTCTTTGTTATGGATACCTTTAAGAATTCATTGTTGAAATATGGCCATTTTTTCACTTTTTGTCCCTCAAAATATAGTGACTAGTTTGCACAAAATTTTCCAAACAAAACCCTTTGTACCATTTGAAGTTCTCAATAGACCTTTTTTTCTTTCTGGTCCGCTACATTGCGAAATTTCGAGAGAAAGAAATTTTTTTTTTACAAGATTTGCACAAAGATGTTCACAAATTAATCTAATAATATTAATGTGACTTAAAAGGAACCTTAAAATGAAAAAGGTTAATCACTTTTTGCCTTCAATTAGCGATTGATGATGAAATGTGATTGGTCATGAACATGCTAATCATGCATTGCTCGAAATAAAGTGTGTTTGTTTACTTTGTTTTATGCTTGCAAGTTTTGCATTCATGGAGAAAGAGGAATGTGGGTGCCTTGTTTTTCCTAATTTGGAGGATGAACTTGTTGGTAATGTTGTTTTAGTTTTAGTTTTTCATGATTTTTCATGGGATCAAGGTGTCAATTGGTGGATTAGATTGCAAAAGGATGAAAAATTCTTGTTATTTGAAGGTTAATGGTTTTGTTCAAAAGGATAATGGAAGGAAGACAAGGAAGAAAAAAATATTTTATGTTTGGATTATGTGTTGGAAGGAATATAGTGCTAGTGTAAGTTGAAATGTAGGAGAGATGAACGCTTTTGGTGCATATTATTATTCTTTGTAATTCCATTCCATTGAAGACATAATGTACTACATAGTAGTTTGTGTCATAGGTTGGTGGTGAAAATGATGCAAAACTGAAAGGATTCGTGAGCAACTACCTTTTATGGCATTTTGCAAAGTGAGATGGGACTTATGATGTTGAGGGAGTGAATGCCTTGGTTAGCGCTCTGGGATGGGGATTTGAAATAGTTCATTTGTTTAGGGTTGGGACTAAAGTTTGTGTTGGCTTTACCTCAAGTGTATGCATGGCTAGTTGCACCAAGTTTTATTGTTTGACTAACATGTGGATGTCAATTTTGTGCCCAATTTAAAAAGAATCCACATTCCATTCTCTGAAATGCTTGGAGGGAAGTGTGATAGCTATGGGATTGACATGTTCATCACCTACTTGAGAAAGAAAAGTCTAGTAACAAATTGATGACATGGAAGTGTTATGAAAAAAATATACATGGGAGAATAAGAGTAGGGGTTGACAATAAGGTATTGACGTTACAATATAAGGAAACCACTATAACAAAAAAAAATTCCTACACCAAGCCAAAATTGCGTAAATTTATATTGAACAATTTTGTAGCACATTTCTAGGAAAAAAATATAAAATATGCCTAGAAACTTTCCCTCATGACATTATCATGTCTGTCATAGACTTTGTAGAAAATTATACTTTCATGAACTTCAATGAGGTCTCAAAAATGCACTGGCATTCATTTTGGTCCACATTTGTTATCAACGGAATGATGCCTACATTGAAAATCTAAATTCAAGTGCAAAAAAGTTTATTATTGAGTATCAGTATTATCTTTTTGATGACATTAAACATGACATGTTTGTCTAACATTGTTTTGAGTTGCATTGGGCACAATTAACTAATCGTGGCTTATACTATAATGAACACCTAGTGTGGTCATATGGGTGTGTCCAAATGTATGTAGTACCATGTTGCATGGTATGTTCTTTATTTGTATGCTTTAACTTCCATAGTGGTTTATTATTCTAACAAAATTCAGCTAAATACTCTATTATTTAATGGATCCTTAGTTAATTTTTGTTGTTTTGTGTTGTTATAGGTATCAATCCAAGACCAAGGATCCTATACACTTGCCCCATGGGTGTAGGATGGTGTGGTCTTACTTTGGTAGTGGTCATGGCAAATGTGTCCATGATGGGGCTAAAACTATCTTGAAGCAGGAGATTCGAAAAGAACAAATGAATACGAATAACAAATGGCTTTAGTGTGTTACAAATGTTGTTTATTTTTGTCAACAAAAGTAAGCTATGTAGCATGTAGCATACACAAGTGTTAGGAAGGATGTCATTTACTATTTCCTCTTAATCAAACCTGAAGATGTTGATTGGTTAGCAAGTTGGGATTGTAAGCAAATTCTTGGTTGTTGATCCATGCATTCTATGGCATTTGTTTCTCATCGAGATTGCATTTTGTTGAAAGTGAGGCAATTGGCATGTTTTTACCTTGAATGTATGGATGATAATTCAGAATTTTGTGAAACTAAGACCCATGTCATGTCTTGGAAACTCTTGATTCTAGACTCTTTCAATGTTCTACAGGTATAGGCTATAATATTTTAACTTTCATTTGTTATGTTGTTTCGCCCATATAAGTAGACCCACCTTAATGATCCCATAAAAACCCATCAAATAGAAAGATAAAAAATAAAACCCATGGTCAATGTCACATTTGTTTTCCTATGTACATGTCTTTCATTTTTTACACTACCTTGTTTTAGTTTAGTTGACATTTATCTAGATATCCTAGGTTTTGTTAGAAGCATCTTTCGTTTCATTCTAATAAATTTGGCTCTTGATTATAACTTGAAGGCATGTACCATGATGAACAATGTTGAAGGTTCTAATTCAAAATTTGAGGTTGGAGATGATAGTGATATGGAGTTTTAAACTACAAATGTTGAAATTGGTGATAATTTTGTAATCATTACCAATGAATTAGAAAATGACAATCCCTTTTATATTCCTTTATGCAATAAGCCCTTGCATAAGTGCCAAGAGACATTTGAAGACAAATGGGGAAATATTTGGTACAAGGGGGATATGATCATTGGAGGTGTATGGCACCAAAGAATGGTGAACCATCAAGGTACCAACATTCCTTATGTTGATAGATTCTGGTCCAACATTTGTATACTTCCACTTGGTCATAATTTCAAAATTTCCAATGTTCCCATGTGCAACAAGGAAGGGTGGTCCAAGGTTCTCTATGGTTCTTGAAAGGAGGGAGAATCTCATAGTAGTAATAAAAGATAGAAATCAAACAATTACTTACACATGGGGTGATTAGTTCTTGACCTTGCACATTTTGTTGGGTGTACACTATAAACCTTAAACCCATTGCCTTAAACTCCAATCCTTTGATGCTCAAGCAAAAAATTGTAGACCAAGTTATAATTATTATGAATCAACATAATTTTTAGGCTTACAACAAAAAGACACAAGGAAATCAAAATTAATTTCAAGAAAACAAGTACAAAAAAGATGCATTCTATGGAGACATGAATATTAACTTTAGGGAGGGTTCAAACCTGAAGAAAGGTAGAGTCCATGCACAAATTAGTAACACGCTCCATCAAGCATTTCGTTCGTTGCCTTTTCTCCTTTCACATTCCTCCAAGCTCTAGTCACTTTGTGCCTAATTATGACAACAATAGTGATGGCAATGGGAAGAAGCTAATGTCAAAAACCTTGCAAGTGGGATAAAGAAAAGGACATTTCAGGGTAAGTTTGCAATGTAATGAGCCATTACATGTGTAACCATTCTTGAATAACACACTTGTCAATTTTTAATTTCATTTAAGATTAAATGTTTTTCATATAATCTACATAATATAATGTAATATACATTCAAGAATGACATATAAAAATATGAATCAATTATATCAATATTTGAAGGTGACAAAGGACTATTAAACATTTGTGACTAGTTTTGAAGTCTTGGGTAAATCACAAAAAAATGATTAATGTTAATTTAGATTTGTTTGGAAAATTTTCATATTCATGTAGGTTGAATAATTACTAGACTTTACATGGTTTTAGATCATCATTGGAATTGATATATAAATAAATTATAAAATTTGGAATTTGTAATTTTTTTTCCAATAACTCTCGGATAAATATAAAGATAAGTTGTAAGATTCAAAGAACTAAATTTTATTATAATAATATATTATATAAGTCAAATATGTGATGAAACCATAAAATTTGTGTAATGGTTGCATGCCATCTCAATTTTCAATTTCAAATCCTTGTCATTTTGAAAGGAACAAAGGAGTTGGGTGTGGTTCATTATATTATGGATTGGCCTTTCAAGCAAAATTCCAACCTTTGATCCCATTCCCACCATTGAAACCCTACAACCTAATATTTGGAATGCCATCGGGCAACCAAAATGCTATCATGTAGCCTAGTAGATCTATTTGTTCACTTACTTAATTATTTTTATTGGCACCTTAAATTAGGGATTTATGTTCCCAAAGGTGTTGAAATTTTTCAGCAATTTTATAGAATGCTACAAATCTTCATTCTACATCTTATATGCAATTTGAATTTTTAAATTAAAACATGGTTAGGGCCACCAAAAGTAAATTTTCCATGTTTTTGAATCTAGCACCCATAACATTTTTTTTGATATGAAAAAAAAGTGCATTTCATGTGTTCAACTTGTTAAATTATGTTTCAAACCCTTTCATAATTCAACATATGATTAAAAATTCATAAATTGAAGTATGTGAACTTACTTTCAATCTACTTTACCACAATATGGACAACAACCAATATTTGGAAAGTAGATTAAAAGTAATTGAAATATCAAGTTGATACAAATTTTGAAGCCTTCAAAAACATCTACATATCACATTGTTTATACCCATGTATTTAAAAATATCAATGCAAAAAAGTTTTACCTACTTATATTGGTTTTTTTTTTCACAATTAGAAAATTGAAATCTTGAAGACTATTTTTTTGGTATACTTTTACATGCTATAAAACCCATGGGTGTTTGTGAAAATGTGGAAACTAGGAAAGAAGACTTGTCACTGTTAGCCAATTGGGAAGGACTTTGTTTGTTGGGTATAAAGATAAAAAAAGTTGTCACGAGTAGAATAATGGAATGAAAATATGTATTTTCAAAGATAACAAAGGCTAGACTTAGCAAATAGCTAAATGAGATTTGTAGATTTACCATGTGATTCAAAGCATGAATCTATGAGGACATAATTGTTTTATGAAGATTGGGAGAGGCCACATATGTGACCTAAAAATAACCTTAAAATGAAGAAAATTAACCATTTTTTGCCCTAAATAAATGATTAATGGTGAAATGTGATTGGTCATGAACATGCTGATCATGTGCTACTCAAAATAGAGTGTGTTTGTTTGCTTTATTTTATGCTTGCAAGTTTTACATTCATGAAGAATGTGGACACCTTGTTTCTCCTAATTGAGTAAAAATCCTTTAAGGTGTATCACATAGGATGAAAAGGGCCTAGTTTTTATTGTAGTCCTCTTTTACTCTATATTTTAATCCCCATAAAAAAGAATGAATCAAAAGTTATCAAAAAATTTAGAAAGATTATATTTTAAATCATTATGTATAATTTTAAATTTCATCATAATCATTTGTAAATGTGTTTTTACATGGTAAAAAAGGACTAGATAAAAAATACAAAAAAAGATGATGTTACGATAAGATTTTGGTATTCTTTAAAGAATTTGCACCCATTTTGGAGGATGAGCTTGTTACCAGTGTTGTTTTGGTTTTGGTTCTTCATGATTTCTTGTGTTTTTGAAGTGCTGATTGATGGATTGGATTATGGAAGGATGAAAAGTTGCACTACTATTTGAAGGTTGGTGGTTCCACTCAAAAGGACACTTGAAGAAAGATGAGGAAGAGAGAAGAATTCTATGTCTAGATTATGTGTTGGGAGGAGTATAGTGTTGGTGTAAGTTGAAATGTAGGAGAGATGAATGCTCTTGATGCATATTATTGTTCTCTGCAATTCTGCTCCATCATAGACACAATGTAGTATGTAGTAGTTTGTGTCATAGGGTGGTGGTGAAAGTGATGTAGAACTCAGAGGATTCATGGATTCATGAACGACAACCTGTTATGGCATTGTGCAAACTGAGATGGGACTTGTGGTGTTGAGCGAATGAATGCCCTGGTTGGCGCTTTGGGATGAGGATTTGCAGCAATTCATCTGTCTGGGGTTGGGACTGAAACTAGTTAATCCTTTGATGCCTCAGATCTTGGGACAGTGATGGGATTCCTTGCCTGTGAAAACTTCCGGGATTTGAGAGAGAGTAGGGTGCAGCAATGCCGTAAGGTAGCAGGTGATGCTCAATGAAAGTGACTCCGGAACATTCTTATTCACCTAAGCTTTAGGTCTTAGAAGTCAGGATTGTGTAAATTAATGCAGTTCAAGTTGTAAGCTGTAGCAGGTTTAGATAAGAGTTCTAGAATAGAGAGAGTGCTCTTCATTTTTATGTTACCCGCTCTTTTGGCCACACTACTACTACTATTTCGGCTGCATCTTAAAGATATTCTACTGGTGCTGCAAAAAAAATTTGTTAGAGAAAAAGTTTTACTCTCGACACACACAAGGAGCCAGTTACATGGGGAACTATCTCATCGGAAATATTAATATACGCTGCCAAAATTAAAATGGAGCAATCGCGGTCGACAGTCACGAAAGTAGTTAGAATTGGAGCGCAATCTTACTTTAATCAGATAATTCTCTTCAGACCCAAGTATGGAAATGTAATGTGCGGATAATCTAATTCGCTGGAAGTAAATTCAGCCTGTTTTGGACGCGAGCACAATACACATGGGCCGGATGCAGATTTCCTCTTCTCCACGCCGCGCCGAGTACTGGTTGGCTTCGCTGATCTGTCTGCGCTCATGTGTATAATTTAAGATTTTGCAAGCTTATAATGGTAATAGTCTTGATACATGGTCAAAGTCCTACGGATCAGATTACATTTATGTAGATTAGTTCGCCTTTGCATCAGTTCAAGTATACGCGCCGGCCCAGCTTTGGCAGATGGGGACATGAAAGACTGACTAGTAGTAAACTAGTGTCGAGCTTCAGTAGCTGCAAACGTGAGATGGTAACTCCTCCTGCAAACATCGACTTGAACTAATCACGATACAAACATATTGCGATAGATCGAATCGACAGCGATATCTACTAGAAGCAACCAACTCAGGTACTCTCTTACATCGCACGTGGTCTGATTTTTCCGTTTAATTTCTAGCGTGGTATCAGTCATTGGACCTGCATTTTTCTTCTGCATCAACTGCTCTTGGCCGCTTCTGATCAAGATCAAGAGGCAGGGGACGGCCAGCAATATTTAAGGAAAAAGCATTGACACGAGATCCGGTGAGCAGCAGCTGAGAGGGCCTGTGGATTGCATTGGTGTACACATCTAAGAAAGGCATCTCAGGACTCAAGATTACGAGCGGTTCAAGCCTTGTCGAAGAAAACAGCCAGATGGATCTGAAGGAAAAAGCTGGCAGCCAAAGAGACAAGAAACTATTAACCCGGTCCGCTGGAAGATCATCTACATGCAAAGGAAAAGAGCGAGGAGCACCCAATCTGCAGTCTTAGCTAGCCGGACTTTGTTTCTTGGTCAGATGGCGTGAGTTTGCTGTGGATAGAAACTGTGTGGACGCGGGAAGTTACCTATTCTCTGACAGTCTGCAAGACTAATGCAGAAATGGGTGCATTGCAGGAAAAGAACCCGGACTGTATTGAAAATGCAGCGCTCGTATTCAGCGACATGCAGGACGCTTGTGCTGCTCATCACGCACCTTGTGTGGATGAGCGGTACAATGGTCTTCGGTCCTGTGGAGGCCGCCGTACCGCGTCAAGTATTTGAGTCTGAGTACTCTTCAGGTACGCATCTAGCTTCATGTACCTCCGTTTTCTCTTCAGAGTAAAACATTCTAGATAGGCCGATGCAATGTGCATGAGTTATAATAGCATTCTTATGCAGAAGGTCTTGCTCCGTTTCAGTTTCTTTAGTCCACACTGAACGTTGTACTCCCCTGTGTACAGCTTTGACGTCGAGGTATGAGGAATCACCGCGTTCAGAGGTCTTGACGCAACTTGATAACTCCTCGGTGTTCTCGAATGTAGTGAGCCGCGTAAGTACTCCAACTTCAACTCATGTCAAGTACTGTCCGGGTTTCTAGTAGAAAAGATACTTGAATCTTGGTCACGGTACATATTTTTTGGCTCCCAGCTTGTGAGTGCTGGAAGCTTGAACTACAGTACCACATGCACGTCATGGTCAAAGTTAACGTTGTTCACAGAACTGTAGGGTAAGAATGCTTTCATCCTGAATGCAGTATCTAATTCCTGTCTTTGAACAGTTTTTGAAGCACTTCTTTTTGCTGAACAGGTTGATTCCGAATCGAAGACAAAGTATTTTTTCACTAGACGATGGAGATCATGGATCATAGCATCTCCACCACCACCTCCTCACCCTCATAGGAGCCCTCCTCCTCCCCCTTACAGGAGCCACCCTCCACCTCCTAGGCGTCACCCTCCTCCTCCTCATAGGAGCCACTCTCCACCTCCCAGGCATCACTATCCTCCTCCCCCTCAAAGGCACCACCCTCCACCTCCCCTTCATTACACGAGTCACCCTCCTCCCCCTCAAAGGCGCCACCCTCCACCTCCCCTTCATTACACGAGCCACCCTCCTCCCCCTCAAAGGCGCCACCCTCCACCTCCCCTTCATTACACGAGCCACCCTCCTCCCCCTCAAAGGCGCCACCCTCCACCTCCCCTTCATTA
>Ga0116227_10002176_pt1 | contig 44790 bp, 31 predicted proteins | sample S1TSphgellanicum_FD_89693 | JGI IMG/M metagenome (GOLD analysis project Ga0116227, IMG submission 89693) | Host-associated microbial communities from peat moss isolated from Minnesota, USA - S1T2_Fb - Sphagnum magellanicum MG | ecosystem: Host-associated > Plants > Peat moss > Unclassified...
AATGTTTTAAAATTTTAAAAATTAAAAAAAATTAAAAAGTTTTTGTTTTTCTAAAATTAAAATTTCGTAAAAAAAAAAAAAAAAAAAAAACATCCCTCAAAATGGATTAAATCGCCAGCCAAAGTTTCAAAACCACTAAATAAATAAATAAATAATTTTTTTAAAAAAAATATTAAAAACCCAGTGAGACTCATCAACTTCCGAGGACGAAGCAAGAAGGAAAGAAGGAAGGAATGAATGAAAAGAGGTCTTGGGAAAGAAGGATGGAAGGAAAGAAGGAAGGAAGGAAGGAAGGAAAGAGGTCTTGTGAAAGAAGGAAGGAAGGAAAGAAGTCTTGGGAAAGAAGGATGGAAGGAAAGAGGACTTGAGAAAGAAAGAAAGAAAGAAAGAAAGAAAGAAGGATGTGCTCCTTGACGCCGCCGCTGCTTGCCGCGCTCAATTTCTTGATACCCGCGCACCGTTACAGTACCCACCGCGGTTACTGCTCTCAACCAACTACGCTTTTACTCCGTGTTCTCTTCTCTCTTCCTTTCTTCCATTGCTCCTCCTCCTTCTCCTCCTCTTCTTCCAGCTGCTGCCGCGCCCATCGGCGATCTTATTGTCATTGCCGCTCCTGATGGATGCTGTCGACGATCTGACTCCCTTGTGATCTTGCTGATGCTGAATGCTGTGTGACTGTTGCTGCAAGTGATGCGCAGGTCAGGCTTCTCATCTTCTTCTCTTTTTTTTCCCCCCTTGCAAAGCTCTTTTTGTTTTCTTGTTATTTGTAATATTATTTTTTGGCTCGTGCTCCATGTTGCTGCTCTGTTCTCGTTTTAGATGCGTGTGGATAATGCGTGTTCTTTGTAGACAGGGAGATAGACTTCCGTGTTACAACTGCTGGGAGGTTTGTGTTTATGTTTTTTTTTTCCCTATCTCCCTGCGGTCTTTGTTTTTTCTTTTTTAGCTCTGGATCTACAAGGTGCACCGCGTTTTTTGGCGGCTGCTGTTTGCTTGTTTGTAAGGGTTTTGTTTGTGATTTTTAGGAAGTAAAAATTCTCCTCTTTTCGGTCGTGTTTCCGAACTCTCTTCTTTTTTTTTCTTTTTTTTAAGCCTGATTTCTTCTGCTATGGACTTGCACTTGCACGGTTTTTTTTCAGTCTGCGGGTGGGTCCGTTACGATGCAGAAGCAGCTGTTGATGCTTTGTGGAGTCCCTCTTGGCATATTTCTGTTTTTCTGTATTTTTTGTTTGGTGGCATTTGGAGTGGCTGATGTGGAAATGTGTTTTGGAGCCAGACAACTCTGCTTTCTGCTTCTTTTTTCTTTTGTATGAAATTCAAAAAGGGACGTGATCTATCAGGTTTCAGTAAAGTGGAAGATGATATGACTGTCAGAGAGTCGCGTGCCTCTCTGAAAGCTTTCTCATGTTGTCGCGAGATGAGATGCAATGCTGCGGGGACGGGCTGCTTCTCACGCGCCGGTTTACTTATTACCACTAGCATCTGCATTTGCGTTTTTGGAAACCTTTTTTCCTTGTCATTTTCACCGAGTTTGATGCTAGTGCACAGTTCATGATCTCCGCGTCTCACTCCATTTTGTCGTGCAATGAGTTTGTAGGGGAGAAATGGATGTGGACTGTGTTGATTTAGGATCTGCCTGACTATCCATCTAGTGAATTTGAAACAGACTACTGCTGCACTGGAAAAACAAAAATAAATAAAATTCTGGTACTCTACATGGGAGACTTGTGGATCAGAATGCTATGTCTGATCAAGACTGTCTTTCCTTGTGAGTTGAATTGGAAAATTGTTCTATTGGCAATGTTCTAGATTTTTAGGAATTCTATTTGAAGGATTCAACTCTTGCTAGTCTATGAACAAAGAGCATTGTTAAGAGTGGAATGATGCCTTCTTTGCAAGCTTGATTGTACTCCCATTTTCAGAAGCTCAACATTTTCTAGAGTGCTTTGTTGCTCAATGAGAAGTTTTGTGTTGTCCCAAAAGAAAGGATGACATTAGGGTGGGCATTATCTTGTTTTCCATGTGACCTCTGCAGTGAGTTCAACATGAAGTGCAGTGTGGAAGAAATGGGCTGTGGTTTTACTGGTGTTGTCTGAGTTCAGTTTGAGTTGAAGTAAAATGTGTTTGCATCCAGAACAAGTCTTATGGTTGCAAGCACCACCTGCATACAGCAGTGGTGTGGGCACCTTAACTCTCCAGTGGGTTGCTCTTGGAATGTTCAAAGACTAATTTTGTCTTTCTAGAGGTACTGTTCTTGTGTTGTGTTTTTGGTGATTTGGATGATAACTCTTGATACTTCATGTCTTTAACAGTGGTAGAATATCTTGAGATCCACCATGGGAGTAAGTCATGTATGACCTTCTGCAGATGTCCTACAGCCAGTCATTGTTATCCTTGTGAAGGTGATAGTCTGGTACACCCAAAAGGTTATGATTGCACTTGTTCTTGTCCTGTTTGTTTTCATTCGGGTGTGCAACTGACACCACCTTTGTTTTGTTACGTAACAAGCTTTTGGGGAGTTTGTCTCCACTCTTACACTTGTATTTTTTCCCATCTATTAGTTGGATGTAGGGCACTCAAACTTCAAAGCCACCAGTGGTGTGTGTGCTCATGGATATGTCATGGTGGAGAAAATCACTCCATGCCTCTCTATGCCTGAGGCTTTTAGATGTTTGCTTGTAGAGAGGCATGCTAAAATGAAACGAAGCTTTCCTGACGAGCCTGTTGCAGCTTCAATGAGGAGACTATTGACTTGTTTGATTAGTTATGTTTCTTGAAGTGCAAGCTGAGACCAGGACTGAGTCTTCCATTTCTCTCAGGAATGCAACAGAAACTTAGGATGCATATTTCTGTAGAATTGTTTGGCATCAGTTTTCAAGCAGATTCTCACTTATCTACTCTTGACTGTCTGGAGAAGTCAGTTGGGAGTAATGGCAATTAGTCTCTGCCATGCATGATAAAGGTGATGGTCTGCTACTTTGAGACTGCCACTCACAAGGTTATATGACTACACTCTTTTTTGTCATGTTTGTTTTGGTTTGTCTAAGACTGATACAACATTTGTTTGGGTATCTTACCTGTATTTGTTGAGTTTCTCCCTGGAATGACATTGATATTTGTCTTGCAGCCTCCCCTTGCAAGTTGTAATTTGTAAGCATTTTTTCTTGTTTGTGTTCTTTGAGCAGGATTGGAATGTGCAGACACATAATTGCACAATAGAAGATAGTGCAACCAATTTGGTGAATTGAGACTTGTAAGCCAGTTTGCAAATGTGGCTCCTATGTTATCACTGATGGATGAGGAAACATCGAAATACTTATGGCAAAAGGGAGCAGATTTGCCAACACTGGGGTTTTGAAAGTTTAGGTCACAACCATATTATTAGTGGGGCTGGAATTCAGCAGGGTAGGGGAAGCACCCAGAGCAGGATGACTTACTTCAATGATTTCCAAGGGGGTGTTAGAGGTGTGTCACCAAGGGTATTGTACTTTGTGATTGCAATCCTCCTTGGTTATATTACACTTGATTTTCTTCTCCACCACTCAGGAAGCTCAGAGTGTGTGAAGTTGATCCTTGATGCTGCACAAGAGAAACCAAATTTAGAAGAAGTGGAGCAGGAGGATGCAATATGCAAATCTGTTGAGGGACATCTGACTACAGAGCCACAAAATCCTGATGAGAATCCATGGAATCAGATGAAATGGATTGGAGAGCCAGCCAGGTGTAAAGTGAAGGGGCATTTGATTGAAAGCTTGGATCCTAGAAACAACTTCAGAAGAGGTTTCTCGCTGCGGTTTGCTCCTGATGTGGAAGACAAAACTCATGTGCTTCCTTATCTTCTCGGAAGTAAGGTGGATCTCAATAGGAGAAGCCGGCGTGTTTATCTCGATCTTGGAGCCAACTCTTTTCGTACAAGCATCATGTGGTTTATGCGGATGTACCCCTGTGACTTCTCTGAAGTGCATGCCTTTGAAGTTGACAGGAACTTGCTGAGGATTCCAGAAACAGGCTTCAATGAGAGTGCTAACTGGAAGCCAGAAAACCCATGGGCAATCCGGGTGAATGAGGTGCCAGGTATTCCAGCATGGATGCTTAATCGCATGACATCATACAACTACTTTGTTGCAGATATTGATGACACAGCTACTGAGTCGATTAACATAACCCGCTTCATTAAGGAGGACCTTATGCTCAGGGCATCTGATACAGTTGTGGTCAAGATGGATATAGAGGGAGCAGAATGGCCAATTTTGAAGAGATGGATGGATGATCCGGAGATGGCAGAAATCATCGATGAGATGTTTGTGGAAATTCACTACAAGCACCCCTCAATGCTGCAGTATCATTGGGGTAAATTTGACCACACACGGGAACAGGCCACCCAACTTATTGCTGGCCTTCGTTCCAAAGGATTCTTCATCCATGCTTGGCCTTGAAATTAGGTGATATGGAGAAAGTGGATAGAAGGAAGATTGTTTACTTTGATCAGCAAAGGAGAAGATCGAGAGGTTAGTGTGTATCATCTGATGGGAGCTTGGGATTCTTTACTGGTTTTGTGATTGCCTGGAAAATATTTGCTGGTAGTAACTTAGATCAGAAGCAGGGGTCCAGGTCAACTGATTTGTAATTCTAAGAAGAGCCTCTCTGCGAAAAAAATTCGAGAATGTTTTGGGTAGATATTGAGATTCAGTCCCGGGATTTTTGTTGTTGGTAGAACATAAGATGAATGTTGAAGACAGAAGTTGTTACCAACTGTTTGCATCTAGCCTGCAGTTGTGTGTGGAGGATAGATGCAGAGTTAAATGGTGAATTACAGTTTTTGATTTCTGAAAAATGCTTTTCTTAACCCCAAAAGGTGTTGGCAATTTGATTGCCCCATTAGGGATTCATTGTCGTCATGGGTAATTACTACTCTAGTGACAAGTTGAGTTCTGGCATGCATGTGATTGTGGATTTATGATGTTTCATATTCAAGAGGGAAGAAATGTCATGCTTGCAAATGATGATTTTGTGTCTCAATCATTTACTCGTGGACCAGCTGAAAAAACACAATCAAATAGGTGGAGTTTGGGGAAGGGGGGGGGCGCTCAGACAGTGCAGGCAAGTCCGAGCCCCACAATTTGAGAATGTTCCCCTTTAGGTCAAAGTTATCATGAAGCTGAAGGTACCTCAATCTTGAGGCTTACAAGAGCATGGTCCTTACGCCTACTCTTTATGAGGGAGAGGGATCTGACACTTTTACTTATAGGGATCTTACACTCAGGCATAAAATTCTTCTTACCCTTGGGAATATGCATAATATCCCTCCTCTTCTTAGGAGGAATATTATTAGTAATCCCAAGAGTGAGGAGAATCCTATGCCTGACTTACACAACACAGCCCTTTTGCTTACTTTTGGGAAAAGAATGCAAACCAAACAATGTTGGGTACTTGACATTTTATTGGTATTGCATCAAACAATGGGAGGATTAGTTTACCCTTTTGGTTAACTCTATGCTTGAAATTTAGTTTTATACATATTGTTTAATTGTATCTGTGTAATTTGTTTCATCCATATGATGTGTTCTTAACTTCATTTAGGAACATAATTTGATCCATCAAGCTTTATCCATATGGCCAATTGATGGTGTGAATCCTATGGTAGATGGGATGATCATGTCATCACCATCATGATTACAATGATTATAAAATAAGAAAAATTCAAATGCATTGAATGCATAAACAAAGGGGATGAGTTGTATGATGTTCACGTTGGTTACAAAAAGTTTTTAAATATGACTTCTTTTGACATCATATTGAAGGCATTTGCCATGTTCAACTGGAAAACAACTTCATTTGAGTGAAAGTCTAAGGTGCATTTCATATTATGGATTGTTATTTCACATGGTTGCTATTTTAAATTGGTTCAAGGAAAAATGTGTTGCAAAGGCATTGTGAAATTGGAGGCTTAAAGCACAACTTGTAAATTGAAACAACATTTCCCTTATAACAATGGAACATATTCCACCTAAAAGCTTAATCATGGTTAAGAGGTGGGCCACCCCAAGGACATTTGCAATTTGACGTGGAATGTGATGTTGTGTGATATGAAAATAAAGTTAAAATAATTGTGAGAATCCATTGGTGGAATCTTTTAGGTGAAAACAATTTCGAAAGTATTCAAAAATTATCCTAGAAGGACCACTTGCAAATAAATTTGGTATGCATTGGAATGCTAGCTTGAAATCAATCACAAATTCAAAGTCCTAATCTAATTCGTAATCTTCCAAGAAAAATGATAAAAAATCATATAATTCAAGATGTATATCGATGAAAGTTGAGACGATGTCGGAAGACATGGGTGTAAAAGAAAATGGTGTTAACATAGTATTCCCTTTCATGTCCAAAACTACAAATAAAATGTTTATGAGTTAGAGGATCATGTTAAGGAAAAAACACTAAGTTTAAACTTGTCACCAAAGCTTGGGCTCATAGGAAAAATTGTTCCTACAAGTTTTTTGCCAGTTACCTACTAATAAAATTTGAATCAAATTTTCATTTCCCTATGTTCAGGGGCCCCCTTCAAAAGGGCAAAAACAAAACACCATTGGGGTAACAAAAAGAACAAATGCCAAGTAACCACATCATAGGGGTAATGTGTTAATTTATCCTACATCTAGGAAAACAAAATGCCACTTATACATTGTGTTAAAAAATGATAAGGATGTAGCTATAAAATCAAGGATGACAAAAGCCTAAATGAAAGGACCCGAAAACACTCAATGTTGAAACCTAATTAATTTGGATTAAATGAATTAAATGTTTGATCAAAATGATGGTGACAGGCTAACCCTTGAAAGGTAAATTAACACCCACGTGTGGGGGAAAAGGCTTTAAATGGAAGTTGTAGGTGTGTTGGGAAATGCGGGTAAGTTGGGGGGTCTAATCATGAACATTTATAGGGGCTGATAAAATGGAAAGGGGTTAACGTCTTACATGTGCATTATTTAGGGGATTATGAAAGTGTTGGGTTGGGACCCCACGTTCACATGAAAGGTTAGAGGTTAATTGGGGGAGCTTATGGGTGGTGTGTGGTTTACATAGGAAAGGGGGTGAAAAATGGGTTTGTGGTGGTGTGTGAAAAAACAAATGAGCAATGTACAATATGAAATTTAATGATATGTGATGAACTAAAAGACATGGGACATTTTGTGCCCATGAAGAAAGAGGTTTATTAAAAACATAATTATGAATAAGCCCCATTTTCTTAAAAATATTTATTACAACATGACAATCTTAAACCTACAAGGCCAACCACACAAAATTAAGTGAATCAAAAGGAAAAAATAAAAAACCAGTGCAAAAAAACAAGTTTTATTTCTAAGATCATTGAACCCTAATTTTTCCATAACCTTGGACACCATTGTCATTACTCTATTGGGTTCAACACAACCTATACACTTTTGAAAACTATTGTGAAAGGATTAAGGGCCCAAAATTTTTTAGACTTTTATTCGTTGGACTATCCAATTAAAGTAGCACCCAACCCCAACAACAAAAAACACCCTAAATTCAATCCTTTGTTTAAAAGAAAACCTTAGAAATGTATGATTGGTCAATGATTAGCCACTATGTGTGTGATGTTCACACCTATAACACACTTTGTGATTTTTATTTATTTTTCTTCCTATGTTATCTTTCTAGAAATATGGTTGAACCTAAGCATAATTAGGACCATGGTTGAATCTCTCTTTTCATGGCAAAAACCTTTTGTTGTGCTTTATTTGTAGTTTATAACTAAATTCTTTTCTTCTCTCAAAGAAAGAAAACTTCTAGGCTTGGAAAAACATAAAAAATGAACCACCACAAAACAAAAGCAAAAAAACACAAAACTCCCTTCCCTTACACTCATCACCTTTGTTATTTTGTTACCTATTGATGTTGTTGTTCTTGTTGTAGTCCTCCTCCACCATTGTGCCAAAAAACATTTGTTGTCAGATTTGGATATCTAGCTTGTATGTGTGTTTTCTTTTGTGTTGCAACATCAATCCATGAATCCAATCTATCATATGTGTTGAGGAAATTTCAACCTTGTACAAGTACCTACCTGATATTTGTCTATGTTGTCTTTCCTCTTTCTTAAATAATTTGGGTCCAACAATAAGTCTTTTAATACTTTAATGAGCATTAGAATCCATGCCTATTCCACTGCTGATCAAAGCATTGGAATGTTGGAAAACTTTGTGCCCATACAATGTTTAGCATTGGGGAATGTGTACTATGTACACAAAATTGAACTTGGTTTTTGAATTTAAGCTCAAAGATTCTTGAATTTGAAAATTTGTGCTATAACTAAAACCAAAAGGTTTAGTAATTGGAAGAACCAATCTCAAACCTTTATCTAAAGAACCTCCAAATAAATTTTACATTGTGAAAATTGGGACAAGAGGTTTTCTTAAAAGGTAAAACCACACAATACTAATAATTAACACATAGATGTCACGTAGATAATGTTTTCATTATTATTTAAGTTTCATCACATTTTAATCATAACTTATCCATTGCCATGGGTTTTTTTCTTTCAATTTCATGAGGTAGGTGGATTGGTAATCCTTTACAAGAGCAAATTAGAAAAAACTAAGATTTAAAAAAAAACTCTACTACTATTGACATGTACTCTAAATATTATGATTTCAACTTTTTTTCCTTTAGATGTGGCAAATTGAAGGCTTTTATCCCAAAAACTCCTTTGTAAAGTTGCAACTTTTTTTTCACCAATTAGCAAAATTTCATCCAAAACAAAAACAAACAAACAAACAATGTTGATTGCCACCTTATCTATATCTTAACATCAAAAAAATGAAATCCATGATGAAAATTTATTTTAATGAAAGTGTTTATCATATGACCATCCATTTATTGAATATTATATTCAAATAAGTAGTGTAATTAATCCTACAAAATATAAACAAGAATATTGCCCAAAAAAATAGATTTGTTTAAAGTTATTATGATAAAAAAATTGGGAACATCCTTTGGATTTCATATTTCATTGGACAAGTTTTTTTAAAAATTTCTCTAAAAACTTACATGTTTTAACTTGATCATGAATTTTGTAATTTGTCAAGATATCAAATATATACTTAGTTTAAATTTTACATATGTGGTGATGTATTTGATTCATCACCAAGACATGCTAAATGTTACCGACAATTGCACAACCTATTGTAATAATGATCGTTGAATCAACTATCTCAAAAATTGTTTTGGTTAACCAAAATGTTGAGCAAGTAGGCAATACTACATCTTTATTACAACAAGTAAAAAGTGATCACTTTAGAGGTTGATAGTCTTTGAAAAGATGTTTTTTTAATGCTTATTATAGTCTCCTCACCAACCAAATTTACATATTAATATTAGTGCTTGTTTTGTTTTGTGATCACACTTTAACCATCCCAAACCATGGGGCCCCTTGTGATTTTGGTACCATCAAAAAGCCCTCAATGAGATGGTGTGCACATTTGTTGTTTCACAATTAAAAGTTATTGAATTTATAATGATTTTCATAATTAAAAATTAATTAAAATCTACAAAATTGATTTTTTGATGATTGAGTTTTTTTCCAAAATCAATTTCTTAGAGTCTTGAAAAGGTTTTTGGAAAGTTGTGTCCCTTAAAGCCTTGAAGATAGTTGTAGTTGGGCCAGCACAAAGGTCCATTAATATAAATGTGGATAATGTGATCAATTATGTTATTATATGTTGCACTTGAATTTCAAGCTTAGATTTAACAATTGCTTAAATTTTAGGTTATGTTATATTTGACCTTCTTAGATTATATGCAAAATCATTAATGGAAGTTATCACCATGGATCTTTGGATTACTATATGTTGTCTATAATTTGTTTGTGGACAACATGATTGAAAAACATGCACTTTCTTAATGAACAACTAAGAAAACCTATATAATGGGACAAAACACAAATCAAATTCCACAAAATTCACAATTGTGTTCTAGTTCATATTTGTTCCACATTTGTAGCTTCTAGACCCTTAATTTCAAGTTCTACAACTACTAAAACCTAGTATCCCTTGCCCCATAACTTCTTGTAATAAAGGGAACTTCAAATTACAAAGAGGTTCAACCCCTTTAAGAACCTAAACAAGATTTATAACTTGAATTTTTCTTTTTATTTTCCTTCCCTTTATATTTTCCCCTTCAAAATCACAAAAATAAAAATGGAATTTTTTTGAAAGAACCATTCAAATATATTCACATGAAGTTGTTCTCCTCTTATTTTTCCTTTCTCTCCATTAAAAAAATAACACCCACAATTTATAAATTTGTATTCCTTGTTCCTCTCTATTCTATCCTTTTTTTCAATCTTTAATGTTTGTTTGTTAGCATGAAGAAACCCCCACTTCAAGAAGTTCAAACACCCTCCTATCATCCTATTGTGACACCTCCCCTTGTTGCTTATAAAGGATCTCCATCACCATCACCTTAACACCCCTTTTTGCTTCCAAAAGTCACCTTCACAAAATGCTTAAAAAGTGGAGAAACTCTATTCAAACGCTTGAGGTAGAAATCATCCCCCATTATCACATGTCATAGTCCTTAATTCCTTTACCATGTTGGCATCTTGGTTGATGTCAACAATTTTCTAAATTGACATTGTGTCTAATGTGGAACTTTTAACACCTTATCTACTTTTGTGCGCTATCAACAATTTCTCAACCCTATTAACATTTCAAGTGCAATTCTTGATAATTCTTCTACATATCAAAACTTCACCTTTAACTTACACATAAGCTACTACATATACACATTAATATTGAGATAAATGATGCATTGGCTCAAAGGGGATACTCTTCTTTGAAATTACAAAATATGAAATTAAAAATATAGTCCCATATATAGGTTGTTGAGTAAACTTATAATTTAATTAATTTTAGAATAAGTTTATGTTTATACACGCACACACACAAATCCAAAGTATTTATACATATATATAATTTAAGATATGTATTAAAAAACATTTAAAACTTATTAGATGTTAGTACATTCAATAAATAGATTAGTAAGTTCAATATCTTCAATCAGCAAGTTAGTAGATGAATTAATAACCAAAGTTTATACTAAAATTTTAGTTTTTAAATCAATTTTCTAATCAACCCCCATAATTTCATATGTCTAAGTTTTAATGGAAACTCCGTTGGTTCAAAATTTGCTAACCTTGCTTATAGCAAAACAGATTTAAAAAGGCATTAACATAATTACTTTTGCATGCCCCAATTGACTATGCAAATGATCCACCTTTTAAAGAGTAATATTGATTTTTTTAAATTCCAAGATTACCAAAAATAAAAGTTCAAATGAATATATGGTATTGAAATTGAATGAAAAACATATATAATTAAATAAGGTGGCTAAAATGCGTGCACAGTAAAAAATAATAATAGGGCAACAAAAAAAATTCTCTCGTCTAATTCCCCCAAAACATTCTTGTTTAACACATGTAGTAAAGAATTTTAACACTTAGTGTCCCCCTTGGACACATTGAGATCTTTGTTTTGCAAGTCTATTTCAATAGCTAGAGTGCTCATGTGATGTAGTTGGATATAATTAGAACTTAAATGTACAATTTGAATTGTTGCAAGTAAATGACAAGTGGGGATTTTTGTTTCAATTATGTTTCCAATAGTAAAGTGATTTTATATTGAAGTTAGTTATGTGCAAGTTTTGTGATCACAGAATAAAAGTATTAAAATTGTTTCAATTGATGTCAGATTGAAATTTTTTTATTTCAAGAAATTTTGATTATGGAGCTATTTTGGCATTATGTTCATGTTTTTTCATCAAACTTTAAACCATGTTTTCATTTTGGGGTTCCATAAGTTGGATTGATAAATGAATGGTGTAGGTTGCTTGTCCTTTACTTGGAGGTTGAAATATAAGAATGGGTACAATGTGTTTATTGTCATAATTAGCTATCCATTTTTGTTCAATTTCTATTTGGTTTTGCATATGTTTATTGATTCAAATCAACTAATTGCATGCAACAATTATTTTTGAAACTAGAAAGTCGTACACCTATTGTTTTAGATATAATGGTTATGGCCTTGTTTACATTGATGTGAATGCCATTGACATCCTTTCCAACCATTATTCACTAGCACAAAGTTTATATATTGATCTATATTGAATCTCTTAGACTTGCACAAACATAATCAACACTTGAAACTTTTGAATATTCATAATAATTTATTCAACTTGTGAAATCATTTCAAATATATAAGCTTGTACTTGTTGATAAAGATATGTTTCCAACAAATTTGGAGTGATAATACATATCAAACATGTGCACCATCACGTTCATAATATTGAGAAAGCATACTTAGCTTGTCATAATCCTGAACAATAAAGATTAGTGACATTTAAACTAATGGAATGGTCATGAATGAAAGATCATGTTTGAAACTAGTTTTTTTAAAAACCATTTGGACACATAAATTTTAATAAAATAAAGATATGTGAAATTTAGCTATGTGTGCTAGGATATATATATATATATATATATATATATATATATATATATATATATATATATATATATATATATATATAACAAATTACCCTCAATTTTCAAACAAGAATTTAAAATGGGCTTGAAAGTGGTCTCAATTGTCAAGGAATTAGAATTTACAAAATAATAGGCCATGCACAATATGTTAAATAAATTTTAAATTGTTATTACATTTTCACCATGAATTTTTTACTTACAATTCAAGGAGGATTTAAATTAATGATATTCTAAATTTGTGACCATGCAAATACAAACAAATTATTTCAACCATCCCCTTGGCCTTGTGATGTTAAGTTTTGTGGCATAATAAGGAAATTCGTTGGATTTAGATCTTTGTTGAATGGGAGTCATCATGGCTCAAGGTGAACATGAATATTGAAAAACATGTGTAAGTTCCACTATTTACAATTGTGATTTTGGATGAATGATACTTATCATGGTACACTTCAATTTATTTAATGACCATAGTTTGGTGCATATTTGGATACTAGAGGCCAAATAAAATCTAATGGTGTTAAGGTGAAGATGAGTTTCAATGAAAGGGGGAACCTTGGTTCATGCAAATATAAATTCCTCAAGACTTACTAAGATTGGTTAAATGAATGGAAGGCTTGAGACATGTTAGGATAGTAAATCACAAAAAAAGATTTGACAGTTAATTCATCATGGTTCCTAATTAAAATAAATCAAGAGGTGTTTGTTGTTCATGGAGATCCAAATTCCTTAGTTTTGCAATTGAATTTGGCAATGTCCAATTGTGCATCAAATAAATCAAAATGTTTAACGAACTTAGCTTTACAAAACCAATTTGCATATTGATTTTTTTTTTTATAATCATTGACACAACTAGAATTGAAGGTTACTATTTCTTCACAAAATTTTAGTTTATGTTTTGTGTACATTCATGACATTATTATAAATATTATGTCATCGTCGTCAATCAATGGCCATTAATAGCCAAGTAGTTGAAAGTCATAGTTGCTTTAGAAATGGTTGTGGGTTCATGTCACTAAGATACCTTGGGGTAGGTTTGGACAATTGTGTTGTCATCATAATGAAGTTAGAAAATCACACATAAAAATTTAGTGAATTAAGGTGCATTAAGCATGATTATGCACTTAATCACTTCAATGGAAAACTAGATGTTTCTTTTTTTGGGTTCAAATCTAAATAATGTTTTATTTTGTGGTTTTGAAACTTTCATGTTGTTTTTCTTTTTTTAGCAAAATTAGTTGGACTTTCACTAAAAAAAGAAAATTTCTAAAATTTTCTAATTCTTTTGTCACCAAGTGGCAAAAAATTTCCACAACAAAAACCTTGAATTTAAATGTTCAATTAATTATATCCTAATGAATACATTTTAATTTGTGAGGAAGGAGCTATTGATCTTTGAATTTATAAATAATTGTTAAATGAATGAAATAATCTTATCATATGTATAAAGTGGATTGAAATATGGAAATGCACTTACCTTTTGTAAAGAAATAATAGAAGCTTCAATGAGATAGGTTTTAGCCATCATTTTGGAATGGAATTTTTGTAATGAACTTTGCATTGCCTCATTGTCTTTTAGTTTTTGTAACACATTTTCATTCTCCAATCTTAGCTGGTGTCAAATCCTTATATCAATAATCACCAATGTGTATATGATTTTGTAATTGTGCACAATGTCATGGACATCTCGAGTTTCAAAGTTCCAAAATGGTACATCAAAATAACTCACCAATTAAAACCTCTCCATGATATCCTTTTGATGGCAATGTAATTGTTGAATCACAATATCAATTGTTGTGATATCTTTCTCTAGCTTCTATACCATATCATGATATTGTGCATAAGGGTGTGAACTATTATTAGATACACATTATAATATTAGACTATAGATATTCATATTAAAAAATATAATCACTTTGATGAGATGATTATTTTTGTGACTTTATTATATTACATTTTACTAAAATTGAAAGGATTAGTATTGTTTATGTAGTGATAAAATTCATTAATAGATTACAAATATCATATTTCCAACAATATCAAATTTAGAAATGATATGAAACTAAAACATAATAAATAATATCTTACTTGTTTGAATTCAGTACATTTCAAAAATTCTTCTTGCAAAATATTGCATCGCATTTGTGTTTCATAAAGCTTATTTGAAAATTGTACGTTCTTTTGTTCAACCTTTTGCAACTTGTTTTTTAAAGTAATCATATTGGTGATCATTGTTTGCAAAGAAATGTTCAAGGATTGAGATAATATATCTTGTCAACAACATGGACAACGGGCCACATCAATAGGGTTTCCATTGTTGGAGGTATTCTTTTGGTGTGTTGTTATATGCATAGTCACACACTAGTAGACATAACATTCATCACAAAACATCATAATTTATCTATCATCATCATTAAAAATTTGCATTAAATTTTATAAATATTATTTTTCTTCAATTCATGTTAAAACATATATTAAGCATGTGAGAATTTCAATGTACCCATAATTTAACATATTATTAATTCAATCACTTGCAACTTGTGTTTAGAGTCAAGACCTGGCAACAAAATGTATGGCCACAAGGTGATAGAAGAATGGGCGCATATTTTGGAGATTTCATGAATTCAAAACAAATAGGACATATGTTGGCCTCTATTTCAGTTGCTAGCAAGCTACAAACCATTCAACAAACATTGAAATTCCATCATATAAATATGGAAAAAGAAAAATCTTGTGATTAAAATTTGAAATCATTTGTGGCATTTTTGTACATGATATTTCCACACATGTAGGAACTACACATGTTGGTTTGTGATTTAACTTTGGTAAGTCATTTAACATTCATTTGAATGGCAATTTGACCATCTTACTTATGGAGCAAGAATGAGTAATCAATTGTTATTAAAATTAATAAAAACATTTTTCTATTTTTCGTCTAATACTTTGATAAATTCAATTGGTTGAATTTAAACAAAGTTTTATGTTCATATATAGTCTTTGGTATTTGATATGAAGAGAATACACAAGCAAACATCAAATAAGAATTTACAATGACCTTGTTATTGAGTTTTCATAACATCCTTGGGTTGACATTTCACAATGCCTTTCCATGATGGAGTGCTTTGTTGCACAACTCTTGTGTATTCAACATGTAATTTAGAACACCAATTGTTGTGTTTGAAAAACACCGATGATATTATGAAGTAGACCTATTATATTTCATCTTGACTTCTAATATTACAAAATTCTTACACATTCTTGAGTAATTAACAACCCTAGGTAGTTCCATAACTAATTAAATTAAAATGTTATGGATGCATCGACTTCAACTATAAATTATAAACTTGATATTTCTTTGTAATTTTATTCTTAGTTGTGATCTCAACCCAATAGCTTATTGGGAAAAAATACTATCATTATTAATTCATGAATAAATCCATGGATCCAAGAATTTGGACTCTAAATTTTACGTTCTTTGTTTGACAACTAGACATGTCAAAAATGTCATCCTATGAATTGCACAAGATGGGTAGATGAAGAGGTAAAACATGATATTATAGGCTTGCTTGTAATCACACATTATAAGTTGAAAAGTTTCTAATTTTCCACTTGTGTAAAGTTTACAACAAACGTTTTACTAAATAGATTACATTGGTTGCCATGAATTTATTATATATTTTTCTTAGATATTGTCCTTATTGTAGACCTATAAGATTAAAGAATGCCACAAAAAATCAAGAGGTTAATTTCCAAGCCATAATGCTCCATAACACTCAACACCATGTTGTCATATTAAACAAATGAACCACATTGAATAACCATTTTTCTAAACAATCCAATGTGTCAATTTCTTCTAATTCTTACGAAAATGGACATTTAAAAACATACTACTAAGTACCCAAACTTTAAACTTGGGCTTTACATTGTTATACACTACCAATGATAATAAACCAATGGAAAAAATGAATTGATTTTGTGAAAATTGTGTTCCATTTGAATGAAAATATTGAATTACATTGCACGTAACTTGAAATGAGTTCAAATTTGATTAAATCAAATAAAATTTCCTAAAATTAATTCAAATCTATATAATAAAAATATTGATGTTTATAGGTTTGTGTCATTCATACTTACCTCTTCCAAGGCCTCATTCCTTTCTTCTATGCCCTTCCATGGATATGAAAAGGCAAGTTGACATCTGCATTTTCATGTCATTTATATCATAACAATTTAATAAATTAACTCTTTCAAGTGTATCTACTTAACCTCTTTCCCTTATGCACTTACATGGACATCTAACAGGCATATTGATGAACTATGGGAACCATATCCAAGCGCATACAAGGAAAAAACTAAAAAATAAAAAGAAGAGAGGGGAGATTTTGCTCAATTTTTGAACCTTCATTACATTCATAATGTATATAATTTTATTACAAATGTTGTCTACCTATCTATCTATTTGTATTGTTCTTACTTATCTATTTCAAGCTTAATTATCTAATGTCTACCCCTCAATATGGACACCAAAAGGCACACATGTTATGTGCCCTTTCATGTGTGTAATATTTATGTTATAAAGTTTTTGAATTGTGTTTGTGTTTTTTATGTGGGAATTGAAACATCAATTTAATGATAGATTGAAACAACAATTCAATATGAAATAGAGACAACAATTCGATAGAACATGGTGAATTGAAATAACATTCAAAAAGAAATTGGAACAATTGTAATTCAATATGATCATGAAAAATTGAAAAAAGTTAACATGGTGATGAAAAAAATGAAACAACAAAGAAAAATTGGAATATAAATTTAATCAAACATCTAGAATCATGATGATGATGTTTTTTCCCCTTTCTTAAGTGTAACATCTAAGGGAACCACATGCATCCCACTTCTAATGGCATTAATGGTTATACATCATCAAGGGAAGGGTTGGGTAATGACATTATTCTAGTTTTATTTGTTAGAATCATGTACTTCATACTAGGAGGTAAGTAGCCTAAAAGTTGAAAACGTTTGGTCACAATTGTTAGGAAACATAGGATTCTTCTTTTCTATTCATCTATTCATTTTAAGGTTTTTGGTGAAGTTTGGGTTGTGTTTTTGGTGAAATTGGTTCATGTTATTAGTCATTGGTGTAATGGAAGGAATGAAATCATGTAGTTTTGGAGGTTGTGGTTGTTAAAGTGATTGAATTAGCCAACTTAATCTCCCCATTTTTATCATACAACTTAGAAATTCTTATATCATATGAATTTTTGGTTCATCATCAAGGTAGTGATTTAGTGAAACCATGTGCATTGGGAGTTTTGTTGATTGCCAAGACTCATACTAATGTGCAAAAAATTGGTTTGAAAGGATGCATAAAAAAAGTTATTTATAAAAAGGCAAGAAACTAGATTAAAAAAATTTGAATATCATCATTTGTTCTTATACATGCCTTTTGAATTCCAACTGGTAGTCCAAAAAAATAATATGAAAAAACACCAAAAGAGGAAAAAAAATTAAAATTTCAATAAAAAATAGTCCTCTTGAATTTTTTTTGCAATAACCAAAAAAGAAAAGAAAAAAGAAAATTTTGCAAGCAACTAGATGGTATATGATTAACCAAATCACATGTTATAACTTCACATAGTTTTAATCAAATTCAAAATAATTGAAATCATAAAAATTAAAATTTACATAAAATAGAAAGGATTACAGTATATAGATGCATGAGAATCTATATATTTAAGATATGTACTTGTTTGTTTGGATGTGACCATGCCATCCTACCACTTTTGGTGTAGTTAGAAAACCTTGAATGAGGCGAAATGGACATTTGTTATTTCCCAATTTTCAAACCAAGAAAGCAAAACTATTGAATTTAAAATGATTTTCATTTTTGGAATTTTTTAATTAATAATTTTTATAACAAATAACTTTTAAATGAGCCCACTTCAAAGGGAATAATATTGGGATGGGTGACATTATAGGAAGTTAGGTGCAAGGGGCCCACTAATAATGATAATGAATATTTGTAGGTTTAATTGGTGTTTAAATAAATGATCAAAGAATGAAAAAATCATGAAAAAATGGAACATGAATAGGTTAAACACAAATAAAAATTGAGAACCTAATAGGCATATAAATAAATAACATGTTTGATCAAACCAAAGGTTAAATCAAACTATTGCACATCCGCTTTGTGTCATTATTCCAATGGAATCATTAAAGATCATCCATCCCACAACAATTTCTAACTTATGGTCATTAATTTCAATGTTTGATGAAATTTAGCATGTACATTGAATGCAATTGAAATTTCCTTAAATTGAATTCAATTATGATTACATTCAAATTCAATTGAAGAAAAATGGGATACAAATTCGACCATAATGTATTGGAAATTTGGTCATGAATATGGTGTTGAAAAATAAATTTTAAAAGGAAAAAAATCCAAAATGGCACTTTTCCATTCCTTTTGCCTTAAGAATCAACTAAGCAAATTCCAATTTGGACATCATCCAAAAAGATGCTAACTTTGATGGATCATCATCATTGAAATCTTTACTATGTATCATTTGATTTTTGGATTTAAAAAAATAATGGAATGTCATTTAAGTCTCAAGTCTTTCAGTAATATGGGATTTAACCCATTGACAATTTTTTCTTTCCATTTTGTTTAACAACATTGGCCTCATTTCAACTTCTATTGTTGCCTTACCACCATATTCAAAGTGTAATAGTTTTAGTTTTATTGTTTAGTTAAGTCATAATTAAGTTAGTCTTAAACTAGGTTAGTGTAACTAATTGTGTGTTAGTTTGAAATTAGTTTAGGTGTGAATTGGGTTGAAGATATTTCGTGTTTGGGATATAATCCCAAGTTGTGTGTTTTCAAATCATTTTTGGTGATTTGAAATTCCAAAACACAAAAGGCTATTTCTTATAGTTTTATGTGTTTATGTAAGTTTATGTTTGCACATTATTTTGTGTATTTGTTTTTTTTCATGTGTTGAGTTTGGATTCCTATTTGTTTGTAAATTAGTCATATTTTGGTTTGGAGGCAATGTGTCATTTAGGGGATGTTATGTCATTAATTTATGTGTGTGTGGATAACAATAGTTGTAAGTATTGATATTGTAACGCATGACAAATAGATTGGATTTTCATAATTTCGTTTTTTGTTCCAATGTTTTTGTTTAACCAACAACCTCTCCTTCCAAAAGTTTTTGTTCATGTCAATAACAATGTCCTTTTTCAACAATAGTTGTCATTAGAATTAAAAATGACTTGTGACATGTTGCCACCTTAATCTACATGTGTATTCCCTCATTTCAAACCTAATAAATAACCAAATCATTTTCATAATTTCATTTTTGAACTTTATAGCATCACACCTTCTCCAACATGTATTTTTTTATGTAATGTTTGATGTTTATTAAACTCATACTCTATTACATTGGTAGTTTTAATTTTATCAGATGGTGCAGTCACAATCAAACGAGTCAAAAACCATGTCGAATGATTGCCAAAAAAATTTCAAAATTGTAATTTTTTTAGATATGTTTTTTGCGGTGCCACTTTAATGCCATGGTAATCATGGGAAGTTGTGCTAAATGACTAATATGAATATTGAAGAACTCAAAATAAAAATTTAAAAAAAAAATTGGGTTTTGGTTTTAATAAATGACCTTTCAACTTGAACAACAATTGCATCAAAAGCAATCAATTTTGTAAATTAATAAGCTAAATAATTTCTTAATAATGAAATTTTGATGTGAATTGATTACCCAAAATTTAAAAAACACTCACAATTTGAAATTTTCAAAAATTAAAAATATGTTGAACAAAATTTTAAAATTTCAACAACTTTTTACCACATGTAAATGGGGTGTAATGTACATGACATTTAAAGAAAATTTTTATTTTATGATACAAGGAAACAAATAATAAAATAATTAGCATTTTTTCATACAATTTGAAATTAGGATAATTTTTCAAAACGAAATGCAAAATTTGGTAGAATTTATTCACTTTTAGAAAAAAATTAGTTATTCATCAAAAGTTAATACAAAAAATGTGATGTATTGAGGAAATTATATGTATTTTAATAACATATTGCAAAAGATTTCATCCAAAAAATCCTTATTATGAAAAAATGAAAATGACCAAAAAAACGACTATAGTCCTTGAGTCTTTGTTATCATTGGCTCACTTGATTGTGATCGCACCCCAAAGATGTTATTAATAGTTGAAATTTCATTTTTATATTACCCTTAGATCTACGACTTAGAAACATTTAAAATATCTCCAATGTGACGATTTAAAATGAACATGTTTAGAATAAAATGGATGAAATACAACATCTTCACCCCATCACAAATGTTCCAGGCCATAATTTGACAATAATAGTCATGTAAAATTTGTTTTTTCATAGGTTCATATATTGAAAACACATATTGAAATTTTTCATAGTTTAATTTTGCAGCTTATTTATGTGTTTCATAATGTTTTAAACACACAACATTCATGTTTAAATAATACAAACCTATGGAAAAAAAAAACACATAACTATTATTGATAAATAGTGATCCAATTTTTTTGTGAAACCCACAATAATAAACATTGTTATATTAAATTTTACAATAGAATGGTGTGAAAGCCCCTTATTGTGCACTAAATATGACCATGATATTGTGACCACCACGAACACATTTTTGAAAAAGTGATTATTGTGGATTAGTCGACAATACTGACCCCGATGAATAGACTTAAATAACCTTTTAGTTCTTTTATGTGAACTCTTTGATGTTTATGAGTCAAAATGGGTGAACATTAAATTCACTAAACTAATTTAGTATTAAGATATATTTATTGTTATGAGGTGAAGATGTTTTAAATAATATGAAATTGAATTTGGACCTGTAAATATACACATGAGACAACAACTTGAAAAGGGCCATATAAATATGATTAGTTTTAATTGGTCAATCATAATGATTAGCACAAGTGGTGGATCTTAAATAATTTCTCACTTTATAATATCCAATTTTTCATGCTTATGCGTAGGATGACAAAATAATCAACACTTTACTTGGATGTAGTAACAATAATAGAGGGCCAAATGAGGGGGGTGTATAAGTGGACAGAATTATCCAAAAGTTCGATGGAATTAAAAATAATTTAACCATTGCCAAAGCTTATTGTGTACTAAGGTAGTCAAAAGTCCAATTCAAGAACATAAAAACCTGATCATGTTTACTTGATTATGTTAGAGTTTTCCTTAAAGTCACCCTGTCTTCACCCTCTCTTTGGGGCTCCTTTCACCCCTTATCCGCAAAGCAAGGAAGTTTTATTCAATCCGGGTATGAAATGCTGAAACTCAGCATTTAATGCACAAGGTTCGAGGTAATTATAGTAGTTGTACATGTAGGATCAGTGAAAAATATACGCAAAAGCACTGGAGGCGCTCAGGAGAAAATAAAGAGGTGTCAAAACAGGATGAAACTCAGTTTACCACAAAAGAAAATTGATGCATTTTTTAGTTTCACCCCCGCCCCCCTTTGAAGACTTATGTTAACTGGATTATATTAACTGGATCATGTTAACTGGATGATATAAACTGGATTATCTTAACTGGGATATATTAATAGGATATTAACATGTTTACAGCATTTTATTGACTAGACACCCCCCCATGCCCCACCACCTGCCTGGCCTATTAGCCGCATTTCAAGGCATGTCTTAGTCATCCAATTTCCTTTATCTTACTCATCCACTTTCACATCTTAGTCATCCCAGTGGACTGAGAGAAACTCTTCCAATTTCGTTCATATGGCTTCTTCTCTTGGATGTTTTTTTTTGGATGTTTTTTTCCCCTAGTTTTCTGCATTCGTTCTCTCTTGTCTCTCTTCCCCTTCGTCTGCTTCTTCTTCCGCTGCACAAGACGTGCCGTAGTGTGTTCCTGTGTAGTAGCAACTGGAGCGTCCTCGTCGGTCCTTAACCATCTCTTCTTCTATCTTTGATTTTGTTGCAGGCCGTTTCCTCGGAAGAATACTATAATAATAATAATAGAACTAAAATTTTCTTTTCTCTCTTTTTTTCTTTTTTTTTGGGGGTGTTTTATGGGTTCTCGTAAACACGACAACTTTGTTGCAAATTTTGTGAAATGGCAAAGAGGTTGTTGGGAGTTGATGGAGTTGCTGCACACATGATTCCGGGATTGGTGAGACGGGAACTATATCTTCATCATGCCACTCCTCTGATCGACCCACGAGGCGTCGTCTTGCGTTGCTTGGGAACTTCTTGTAGTAGTAACAGTGTTGAGCTCTGTTCACATTCTCGTAATCGGCGGCACTGGTTCCATCAGCTCTGCAGCTGCTTCATTAGTAGAAATCAGTCCACAACGAATTGGGTATCTTTCTCTTGTTTTTGTTTTGTTTTTTTTGGTTTTTTTTTTTTGCACGTCTGTTTGTGTGCTTTGTGCTTTCCATCCGTAGAGTGGCGGTGTTTCTGTCTTTTTGTCTTGTTTGTTTTCTCTTCTTCTTCTTCTTCATTCGAAAATGGTTTCTGGAAAATGGGTTTCTCGAAATCTCTAGTAATTTAATTTTTTGGGTCATTGGCTGCTGTCCGGTCATAATGTAGTTTCGAGGAGCAGAAGACTAGAATCTCGACATAATTGTGTTTGTTTCTTACACAAGTTCAGTAGAACTGTGGCAATTATTTCTGTTGCAGTTACGGTGTTCTTCCACATACAATGTACATGTTGTAGAATTTGCTCAGGCAAAATGCTTCTTTCTCAAGGAACCAAACCCTCTAAAAGACACGTAGGGTTTCGGTGGGAGGGATTGGCAGGCAGCCATTAGGCCATTTTCTCAAGAGAGGTCAAAGGGCAGCAGTTCCAGGTTGAACTCAGGAACAACAGGAGATGGATTCAACAGCTCTCCTGTTAATGAAGAGGAAACCAGCACAGAGTCATGTGCTGTACGTGATCATGATCCAGGGAGCCCGGTAATGAGCCAACAGCCTCAGGACAAGCTGAACAAGAAGCTGAAATCTTCCAACTCTGATTCTGCAGGCCAAACTCCAACACCTAGTCTGAGCAAGCAAATGAGCACCCGGGATTTTATCAACCGCCAGCGCGAAGAAAGATTGAATTATCATGCACAGGTAAGTACATTGAAAAAAACCACACTGGTTCTTTGAATACTGGCCAAGAATTCCATTACATGCTTTGAGGCCACGAAGGCCATCTCCGCATGATGTCTGAACTCCTGGTATGAATGAGTTCAGCAAGTTAATGGCAGCAGGGTTCAAGTCATTGTTCTGCACACATTTCCTGAAGCCACCTCGTGGGTAGGTGATCATGTGGAGCTTCGAGGTGCTCAATTGCATAAAAATGTTGTGTTGTTTACAGGGATTCAAGTTGAATACAGAACAAGACTCGTGATGGGGAGGTGGGCTCCTCTAGAGAGATGATCATTTCAAGGAAAGGAGGTTGTTACATCATCAGCAAAATTTTGACAATGGGTGATATTACTGTATACATATGGTTTGAGGCCCAGTTTCTTGAGGCCTTCATGAAATAGCTCTTTTTCTTATGGACATGACATTGAAGGTGTTCATCATGTCATGTCATGGATTGTACAAGCTTGAAGTCTGAGAAATCATGTGGAAGCAGTGGGTGAGACTTAATGCAAGACAGTTTCGGGTAATTGCAGTTCTTCAAAACGGTTCTTAGTGGGTTGGAGGTTTTGTCTCCTTTTAACTACATTGAAGTTCTTCCTTTTGCAAAAGGTTCATTTGTAGTGTGGGCATCAATGCTAGGCTGCATTTACATAGACGACTATTGTGTTGAGTGCCTATGTGCTGGACTAAATCTCTTTTGAAAATTTGTGGACCTTCTTTCGTGTGCGAATTTTATTGTAGCCATTAGAGTTCTCCGTAAAGTCACCATGTCTTCACACCCCCTATCCTCTCTTTCAATGGTATATGCAAAGTAATGAAATTTCATTAAATCTCAGTATGAAATGCTGAAACTTAGCATTTAGTGCACAAGGTTCCAGAGTAATTATAGTAGTTGTACAGGTAGGAGCAGTGAATATATATGTAGCAGCAGTGGAGGCGCTCAGGAAAAAGGAAAGACAGGATGAAACTCAGTTTACCACCAAAATTGGTAAAACAAATAGTTTGGGTCCCAATTATTTTTGTTTCGTAAAATTTTCATTTCCAGTTACACATTTGATGCCTTATTATGCCAAAACTGGCTGTTCTCCCCCCCTAATGGCGTGACTTTACCCATAACACTATCGTATTTCTTAAAGCAAATGAAAGGGTACATAGCAGTGTTAGTGTTGGGCAGGTATCATAGTACTCTAAAGAGGCCGCCGGGTCCATATATCTAAAAGCCAGATATTAAAGGAGAGCTTCGATAAGCCAGGTCTTTGGGAGGTTGAGGGATTCGGAGATTAAATACCAAACTTGTATAAATGCCTTCACAATCAGTGTAACACTAGCCAAATGTTGTGATTTTTGAAGTTTGATATAAGCCAATACCAATATTGGTTTGGTTTGTCATGATGACATTTTATCTTCATTGAAATGACAGATTGGGTTTGAATATTTTCTTGTGATTGAAGGGGAAAACATGAAAATAAAAAAAAAACACAATTTATCTATTAAGGAAGGTAATTTGTATGTGTTTGTCATGTTGAGATCTCCTAAAAGACCAACTTAATGTGGAGGATATATTGAATTTGGAGCAATTTTTGTCAATCAATTAATTTGGAAATTGAAAAAAAATTCATCATTTTATAATAGTTCTCTTTATCATTGGAAGTTCAATAATAATTCAACAAAATCAAACAAAAATTTAAGAGTTCATACTTTGGCCAATGGGACAAGCCACACTAGCATGTCTCAAAGCTTCATGTACCCTTTTCCATGCATTCCCAATGACATCCCGGCATGATATTGCCTTGGATATGGCTACATGATATTAGCATTTGTTTCAACAATTGATTCTATGTTTCATATATTTCATAAATGATTTTTGAAAAATACTTTGAACAATGTGCGAAAAATGAGAGGTTTGAAATGATGACTAGATTCAAAATCCTGTGTAATTAATTAAAACTATATGTCCAAAGTAAGGTTACTTTTTCTTAAGAATCAGTTTGAAAGTCAAAGGTTGAAGTTGCTTGTGGTTGCATTATATAATGGTTATTTTGTAAACCATGTGCAAGTATCCATGTATATGTACATACCCCTTTTGGATTTCCTTAAAGACAATGAATGACATTTTAAAGAAATTAACAAAATGGGAATGATGCATTCCATGTGGGGTGATCAAAATCTCTTCCTTATGACCACAGGGCAAAATAAAGAAAGACAACCAATATTTTCTTATTTTCTTTGAAGGCTAAATTGTGGTGGGGTTGAAATTTCCTAGTGCCCGTAGCATATTGAACAATGCACAAAAATCACAAGGCACAAAATTTCAATTTAAAGAGTAGAACTAAATGTGTGCACACACACAAAACGTAAACCTCAAAACTGTACCTTGATAGAAATCATGAAGCATCACCAATCCTTGCTAGAAAACCTTCAAATCACAAAGCTTCACCAATCCTTGCTAGAGAAAAGCTCCAAATCACAAAGCTTCACTTGTAGTGATGATTAGAAGCAACCTCACTTGCTTTAAAAACCTCCAACAATGTGCCCCAAAAAAAAAACTTGTTAGAAACAACCTTGATTCCTCTCAAAACTTTTCGGTACAACCCACAAAAAATGAAAACCTCACAATCACAAAACTTCATCTTTGAACTCACACACACAAATGAAAACCTTGTTTAAAACAACCTCACTTTCTTTGAAAACCGTGAATGATGGCCCACAAAAAATGAAAACCTCCAAATTGCAAAATTTCACCTTTGAACTTACGAATGGGTTTTGCAACAAACATCACAATTTGGCACCAAACTTAGATGACCTTGAGTTTGGGTGTAAGAACGAGTGTCACAGGACCCCATTGAATCCTTTTGTATAATTTTTGCAGCATCTATTGCGTGTCAATTGGTGTGTTGCTGCCAAAACACATGGCTTTAGCGCTTTGTTTACTTTATGGATAACTCTATTGCATAACACATGTTGATAAAAGAGCTAACATTGGTTTTAACTCATATGTTCAAAAATTATGTACCAAACAAGTTGGGTATCAACAAGGGTATCATTGAATTACCACATGGGCTAATATGGATTATCATAAGAGTAGTATTAACATGAATATGTTGTCTTGTCAATTTGATATTTTCTATCCATCTAAGCCTCTCGAGGTTGTATTGTTCAGTTGAGCTTGCAAATCTTCATCAAAGGAGTTAGAGTGAAATTGCTCCATGTCAACCCACAATTGAGCCTTCAGATGTTCCTTCATCAATGGAAGGAGTTCTCATTTGTGCCCTCAAAAAAAAACAATCAAATGAGAAGCCCTAAACAGATAGGACCACAAATAGGTAACAGAACTATTTTCCTACTGAGTAGTACTTTTATTGGCCTTGCCTACTACCAAGGCAAGGATATTGTGTTCAGATTCATTATAGAGTATAGTAGCTTAATGGATTTTGGCCCCTAGGTAGTAGGTCTATTCTTATATGAGGATTTTCGAAAGATGATATTTTGGCTTGTGTTGAAACTTGAGATTAGTTATTATAGAGTTATGATATCCGGAAGGATTTGGGTTTCTTTAGAGGATTTTTTTGAAGATTATATTTTTGCATGGTGAAATATTTGAATTTTCATAATTCTTCTTTTGCCTTAAAACATTTTTTAATGTAAATGGCAAGGCCATAGTGTGACACACCCCTTGTTTACCCAAGTATTTACCCATGTTGGTATGGTATATAGGGTCATAGACCGACTGGTATCAAATACCAGACCAGTATGGTATGACCTACACAAAGATGAATTTAACTCTTTTTTATCCACCTAGTGATTAATACTCTTCAATCAAGACCCAAGAGTCTTTTGGTGGTGGGAAGGGGGTGAGAGGGGGGTTTTCACATTTTTTGAACCTGAAAATATGATATTGAGACATACCAAAAAAACAATTGTTAAAAAAAGGCCCTCATTCGCCATTTTTCAAGGGAAAAAAAAAAATCATCAAATTTCTACAACAGGTTTCAACATGTAGCCAAAATATTTTTAAAATTTCTTTTTTGCTTTCATGTATGGCCTATAGCCAAATTTTGGCTAAATATTTTTGTGGATGATTACCAGTTTGAACACATCAGAAAATTGAAAGAAAACCAAAATAAAATAAGACCCAAGACTGAAGACCATTCAATTCCTAAATGGTACAACACGATACTCTAGTAAGTTATTATAGGTAACTGCAGGGTGAAGCCCACAAGTGTGAGGGACATACCCAAAATGCATTGTCAGACTTGCCTTGTTTAGGGTCTATACTAGTGTCTAAAATTGGTTTGAAATTTGGTTTGGTTTATTTTGTTGTATGTTCCAAACTAGGGTCTAAAATTGGTTTGGTTTATCTTGTTGTATGTTGCAAACTAGTGTCTAAAATTGGTTTGGTTTATCTTGTTGTATGTTCCAAACTAGTGTCTCAAATTGGTTTGGTTTATCTTGTTGTATGTTCCAAACTATTCTCTCAAATTGGTTTGGTTTATCTTGTTGCTATTAAGGAAGGTAGTTTTTTTCATCTTGTTTTGTTGTGTTGAGATCTCTCAACCTACGCCAGTGTCCCCCTTGCATTCTTGGTACCCTTGGAAAGCCTTCAATGATCATGGGTTCCCCCAAGTGGTTTCGCAATCTTTAGAGATCCATAATAGCATTTTTGTGGTGTGAAATTTTATCAAAATACCAAAAAAAGAGAAGGAAAATATTCTTTCAAAAAATCCTCATTTCCTGAAAAAAATTGGCAAATTTTTCTTGTTTTTCATTGAATTTGTTTTGGCACATTTGGACCTGATTTTAGTTTGGTAGTATTTTTCAACTAGTTCTTTTACTATTTAAACAGGTTCTACAAACCAGTTTCCATTTAATGCTACATCCTTCTTGGGATACTAGCCAGCGACGCAACATCAGAAAATTGAAAAAAATATCATTGCCTATGATACAAAAGTTGTTGAATTTTGAGTCATTTTGTCATTGAAAAAAACTCAATAAAATCAAAATAAAAAACTGTAAGAAAACTGAGGTGTGCTCTTTGCTGTAATTAGAAGGTCCTCAATGTGTAAGGTTGTATCAACTTGATTTCATAAATTTTGGACCTAAGGTGGTGGAGATATTGAATTTTAAGTAATAATTATTGTAACTAGAAATTCAATGAAAAATCAAAAAAATAATTTGATTGTAACATTGAATGAATTTTGAAAGGGAAAATTGTACACGCTCGTTCACCTGAGTCTAAAATCTAAAAGTTTTGAACATAAATGGAACCAAGAACCTGGTTTCAATTCCAATTCCAAAATTGGCTTCAAAAATTGAACCTAGTTTCAATTTGATTTTTACTAAACAAAACTGGAACAGAGGGTCCTAACCATCCAACCCGAGTACCCACCCAACACTAGTTCAAACATGGTAAACTTTTGGTGGGAGAAATAATGTCTATTGCTAAGCATTGAACAAAATTTCCAAGTGGATTTGGAGGGCACCTTATAACAAAATGTCCCTCCTAGAAAATATGAGGGTTTTACATCTATTCCTTAGGAGTGGGAAGGAACTCATGCCTACTTATAGGTGTAAGATCTGTCCCACTCTTCAGGAATAGGCATTAAAACACTCCCCTCTTACACCTCATGATCTACAAATGTTTGAGTTCATGATCACATTTGTCTTGTGATTTACATATTGGGGTGGGGGGATAACCTCAGTGGCAAAGCTTTACACCCACAAATCGAGTGCAAAGCCCTGAGGTTTGGAGGTGTAAGCATGGCTACCGAGGCTTTCCCTTGCATAAAAGTCGTGTGGTGGACATTCTCGCTAATGCGATGGGCATTACATTTTCTATAATGCATGTCATGCATTTGGTACACCTAAATAAATACATACTAGCCAAGTTTTTATGATGGTTTAACACTCCTCCTAGGCCCCTTATTTTGGGAATGCCCTTGCCCTCAAGTTTTACCATACACACATATAAAGCGTATGGTAAAACCCACACTAATTACATTATTTTTAGACACGTTAAAATTTTCAAAAATAGTTCTTTTTAATGAAACAATTTTTGGCAAGGAAAGTAAAAAATTTGTTGGAATAATTGGGGTGTATTTTATTTTCAACATGGAATCTTCAAAATAAAATAATTATTTGACATGAAAATGTTGAACTTGCCATGATAAGTGGTTACATGATATGTCATGTAGGTAGGTACATGTATGTACCTACCATAGTACGTGGTTATTGGGTAAGTATCTAGATTTTGCATGTAAATGGTCAATACATACTTAAGGGCAAAAGACAAGATTTTTGAAACTTTCAAGCAATCAAGTTTTTGTGAGGAGAAGATGATGATGATGATGATAGATTGTTGTTGAGTCATTAGAAGAAACAAGGAAAAAAATTTGTGAAGAAAGGATTGAGAAGGCAAACGAGGGAATGTAAGGGCAACATTGGGGTATGGATCTTTGTTATGTAGGAACATTGTTGGGCATGGGTGGTGAGTACGCAAAAACATTGTTGGACATGGGTGGTGAGTACGCAAAAACATTGTTGGACATGGGTGGTGTGTCAGGCTTGCCATCATTGTTTCACTATTGCAACGATCGAACCCACCATTGTTGATTTGGCAAAAAAGTTAAGTCTTTTTTTTTTGTTTGTTTCTTGATTTATTTATTTTTTGACTTTTGTGTCCTAGTGTTTTAGGGGTAGCCCTTTTTGTGTGGCTCCCTTTTTGCATCCTTTGTCGGTTCAAGATGCCATTTACCCCCAATGTTCTAACCTTTACATTTCATGCGACCTCTCAAGGCATGTCAAGAGTGTTCACCCTCATAACAGCATCATCTCTTAGGCTAACTAAGTTGTTTTGTCTTTGCAAATGTCTTCTCCTCCTATGCTACAACCTAGTTTTATCCCCCTTACTTCTTGGGGTTGGTTTTGGGCTCAATTTAACTTCATTTTGGGGTTGTTTGAAGCATGTTTTGTGTGTTTTCATTTGTTTCATAAGATCCTTCGAACCATCTAGGATGAGGTCAAGCAAGCTTTTCGCTTACCCCTTGATCGAATTGCTTAAAATCTGATGGACGAATTAGCATGGTTCCTTTTCCTCTTATTGCTTCATTGGTGTTTACATTATACCTGAAAAGGTCGTTTAGGTCAATGAAAGGTTTTTACCCACCTTAGGAGGTTTATGGTGGGCAACTAGTCTTCTTTTCAGGAAAAGTCCTCTCGTGCTTCTCATGTTCCCTATTCCCAGTACTCACTAGACAATTGTTTGTCTTTGTCACTATTTAATTTTGGGTAGAGCCAAAAAGTATAATCACATGACTAGAGTTCTTCAACTCTTATCGCTAGCTATTCCTTCGGAAGACACCGTTATAACTTTACGTCAACTACACCCCCTTCCCTTAAACCATGTCCTTCCACTTATTTTTTACTATTAGCCTAAGCACACCTTTGTCCTAGATAAAACTTTGTTTGCATAGGCCTTAGCCACTACTCCTTGTTTGTTTTCAAATGGGTTATATGGGATGGTTTTCGAACATCTTTCAAAATGTTTCATACTAAAGGACCCATCCGTAAGGTTTTCGGATGTCGCAACCCCACTTTGAGGGAAGTGCTAAGATGAAATTCACACTCCTGAAATTGGGACTTGGGAGTCCTCCAAGACTCCTGAAACTTTAGAGTTCGATTGTAGGGGTCAAAACACCTCACATTGAGGTGTTCAAAAATGGCCTCGCATGGACCATTTGGACATCTACAACACAAGTTATGGCCAAAAGAAGGGCCAGGAGTCAAACTGGCAATTTGACTCCCGACCACTAAAAGTCGGGAATCGACCCGACCTTGGTGCGTGCAAGTAGAGTGCGACACATTGTTGAAAAGCTCTCAAGGAGAGTTGCAACTTTGCTTCAGACCTCATCCCAATTGGAGGTCTAAGCAAAGAGTTATGGTCGTTCAAAGTCCCAAGAGTCCAAACCGGGACAATTTCGGGACTCCTCCTTGGGAATCTCGGGACAAAAAACCATTCGAATGTGGGTGTCGCGGAGAGGCGTAGAGTATACTATATGGGGGAAGGTGATGGCTTCCCCTGAGTCCAAGTCGTGGTGAGTCAAGTGAGTCCAAAGTTGCCCATGGCTTGTCCTAGCACCAAGGGTGCTCCAAAATGCGAACTAACCAACTTGTTGGTTGGTTTGATGCAGGTTCAAATAAAGTGAATAGCTTGTCCCTTTTCCTAATCCAATCTCAGAGCTTCAACATGCCCCTCTACCCCTTTTAGTGCTGAAAGCTGGGAGCATGCCCTGAGTCCTCCACAATTCCGCAACTTGAGTAACTTAGTCCCGACTTGGGACTAACTAGGGACTTGGGAGCACGTCATCAGAATTATTCCAAGTTATTGCTATTATTAACTATGGTGATATCCTTAGGTTTGTGGCCCTAATGTTTAGGGCTAGCAGATTGTTGGTAATGGCGAAAAACACGAAAGGTCTTTGTTTTATTATTGTGGGCAAAATGTTTTTTTGACTTATTCATCAATTCATTATCCTATAGGTTTTGGGGTCGTTTCAAGAACACCTTTCCCCACATCAATTTAGAGTTTCAACCTCTAGGTTGTGAAACCATCTTTTTTGGCATTAGAACCTTTTTCAACCTACACCCTGATTATATTGTGATGCAAATCAACCTTGAAAATGCTTTTAATGGCGTTTTTCAAACTACTATTTTTAAAGAGCTTCGAGATGTCGGGGGACCTTTAGTGAACATTGTCCCTTTTACTAGGTTATTTTATGGTGTATGTCGCAACCCCACTTTGGGCAAAGTGGGAGAATGCAACTCCCACTCCCAAAAGTGGAAACTTGGACTCCTCCGAGACTCCCGAAAATTCAGAAGACGATTTGAGGGGTCAAATCTCCTCGCCTTTTCTCGTGTTTTATATCAATGGAAAGCTCTTGAAGTGTAGATGTCCAAAATGGCCTCGCATTGCCCATTTGGACATCTGCAGCCAAAGTTATGGGCAAAAGAAGGGCCGGGAGTCAAACTGACAGACTCCCGACCACTAAATGTCAGGAATCGACCTCTTCCCGACGTTGCCTCAAGGAGTGCGACACGGCGTTGGAAAGCTCTCGACGAGAGCTACAACTTTGGTGTAAAGCTCGTCCCGATCCGAGCTCGGGGCGAGGAGCCGTCCAAAGTCCCGGGACTCCAACCCATGACAGTTTCGAGACTCCAACTTGGGGCCATTCGGATGTAACTCTGCGGTGAGACGCAGAGAATACTATATGGGGGAAGGTGGTGGCTTCCCCCGAGTCCGGGCCGTGGTGAGTCAAGTAGTCCAAGTTGCCCATGGCTTGTCCCAACACCCAAGGGTGTTCCCGAATGTGAACTAATCCATTTGTGGTTGGTTTTGGATGCAAATTCGTGCTTGATCTTCTAATCCATCTTCCTAATCTAATCCCGGGACTTCTAGCACGCCCCTCTACCCCTCTTTAGTGCTGGAAGTTGGGAGCGCCCCTCAAGTCTCACTTTTCCGCAACTACACATAGTTGGACCCTCAAGTGGGTTCACCCCAGGACCTGGGAGTGCGTTAGTGTTCATTCTTTTATTTACTACAAACATGGGTAACATGAAGAAGGGTTCACCATTATTGAATCATCTTCAAGCATGAGGTAGGGTGACCGCCTAGGTGGTTTTTTATTTGCCCTGGCCAATTATCGAACATTCCTAGATACCATTGTGTGAACCCCCAATTGTGTCTTTCCATCCCTAATGAATGGTACCCACATTATGGGCCTTATAAACATGGTTGTTCCAACTTTGACCACCTTTTGACCTTGTTAGCCCTAATTGGGCTTAAGGTCAAGGTGTCAAAATACAAGCTTTGGAATTCATCAAGGATTTCTTCAAGTGTAGAAATTCTTCAAGGCTACACTTTGGTCACGGATGGCTTACACATTTTGGGTGTGCTAATGGGTTTTTAAGACTTTGTCACGCATTTTTTGAATGAAGTTTTTTTCAAAACGTGGTGCTTATCGATGATCTTCTTATTTTGGGAGATGCACAAGTTGTTTTGGGCATTTTGTTTTCATGTGTCGCTCATTAACCTTCTTTTTTCACTCAAATAGTTCTTCCTCCTTCTTTTTTCTTATCTTTTTTGGCGAGTTTCAACAAGAGAATTTTGTAGGTATGTGGAGACATTATAGGTCCTAGGTCCTGGGTCATGGGTCATGGGAATCTATTCAAGGCCCCTTAGTAGGGCGTCATGTTTGACTACCGATCTCCTTTGGTGGTATAGGTTTTTTTTCTATGGAAGATTGTACCCCATCTACCTTTTTAAGGAATTCAGCTTTGGTGGCTCCATATATGTGCTACAAGTTTCATATATTTGATAGACCCATTTTGGAGGAGCATGTTTCTTAGGTTGAAGGGGCCCACACCTCCTTTAGTCATGCCTTCATGCAGCCCAAAATAGCCTTCTTCTCACAACTAAAAAAATACACCCTTCTTTTGAAAGTTTGGTAGTTACCAACTCCCCAGGTCTACACAGATCTTTGATGGACATCCATCACAACACATCCTTTAAGTCTCTTTTGGAGGATAATTCCATTTCCTCTACTTCTAGAACTCGCATCCACTTTTGTTTGAACAAGGGGGTGGGGCTATGGTTGATTTTTAAGTCATACATTTGTTCGTTCTGCATCGCACATTCTATTTTCACCTCAATAATGCATTTTTGTCGAGATTTGATTCAGCCCTTAACATCTAATCTTTTCTTGTGTGAATGTGGACATGGGTTAAACACATTTGACACGCATTTAACACATTGTCCATTCGGAGGTTAGCAAATAGCCACACATGATGCCATCAAATATTTCATGTATGCCCTTGCTTGAAATAGGGGGCACAATATATGGAAAAAATGTGATATGTTTTTATGTCAAGAATTTCATTACAAGCCGACCTCTGCATGACTCGTAAAGACCAAGTCTCTGTTGCCAATGTGGTGTTTACTAACCCAACATGAAAAACATTGGCTACAAGTGTCATTAGTCGACCAACAGATGTAGCTATGAAACTTAACACCATTGCTAATATCCACAAATATAGAAGGCTTCATGAAGGGCACCATTTTATTTTGATGGCCATGGAAGTGCATGGTGCACCTAGGCGTGATATGGATTATTTCATCATGGAATGTGCTCGTCTTTTCCACAATAGACAATCGGGAGGTCATTTATTTTTGTCTTTTTGCATTCAATTTTTCAAGCAACATGTTAATATTGCTTTTCAACGTGCTTTAACCTCTGTTATAAAAAGGAATATTACTTTGGAAAAATATGTTTGTTCTAGACCTGCTATTACTTTTAAATCTCACAATTTACATGCATGCAACATTAAAAGGGATGTGGGTGAAATAACTTCCTACCGTTAAAGGGATTAGCTTTCCTTTCTTTGGTTCCTTTGGGTTGTGCACCTATTGGCCTTTCTATGGCCTTCCCTTTTATCTTCCATGTGATGGTTCCCACCATCGATTTTTATTCCGCTTAAAGGCAAATGATTTGTTTGTAAACAAACAATAAAAATAAAAACTAAGTTCATTTTGGTTTAACTAAGGTTTGGGAACCCTAATGGAAAGTGTTTCACATCTACTTACCAACCATCTTTCATGGTGTGCTAGTGGTTGTTAATTCACTCTTGGCCTTGGCACATGCACATTTCAACCCCTGTTTTTGCCCCCACTTTGCCCCCAAAACATAAGATAATGGCAAAAATAAATTTTTGGAACACATGTTAACAATTTCAATGGTTGTCAATTTAGGCAAAGGTAAATATTGATTTTTTTGGAATTTTTGAATTTAAAAGAAGTAAATATTGGAAACCATATCTTATCATATTAGGGTTTAATCAATACTCAAATTTAATGTTTTGTTTGTTGTTTGGTTTTTAGCATTTTGTGTTTTTTCTTTTTTGATTTTTAATATTTTATGTTTTTCTAATTTTGTGAATGTAAATCTTGTAATTAATTTGTATTATTCACATTTGAATTTTAAAATTAGTATTTCCAATTAATTCAATGACTATTGGCATTATATTATTGGGGTGTAGTCATACAAACATGTACCAAAAGTAGTTATGACCACTACTTAATTTTTTGAACTTTGAATTGTAAAAAATAATAATAATAATAAATAATTTTCTTTTTATAAAATGTTATTGTGAATACATATGTACATATCATAAAAATTTAGAATTAATCTAATGAGTGAAAAATACATATATGGACTTTAAACCTCTTGTAACCACTACTTCAAAGTAGCTTGAAATCAATTTTGACACTAAAAACACAATTTGAAAATAGATATTAATGACATATTTTTGGATGTTTTTTAATACACACTTTAACATAATAGTATTAAAAAATATTTAAACATTTTTAATGTTTTCTGGAAAGACATATTAAAAAGATACTAAAAATATTCTAAGAATAGAGTAGTGGTCTAAAGGGGCATGTGTGGCTCCTAATAGCATGGTTGGACCCATTTGCATTTTTTCTTTTTGATTATGTTGAGATTTTGAAAGTTAATTGTCACAAGACAAAAAGAGTGGTTCAAGTGAAGAATTTATATTAAAGTTTGAGGTACCACTCATTTTCTATGTAATGTCCATTAGTTTTTTCTTATTGCTTACCAAAAGTTTAGGTCACATAGGATTTGGTGGAAAAAGCTTAGACAATCTACACATTGGGACTTGATAGAAAGAGTTATTTGGCACACCAATTTGGACATGAAAAATAGAAAATATTTATCCCATATCATATGACTTTTGGAACATTTATGCATTTGGTCAAAAAATTGGAACTTTTTGTCAAATCTAGGGCTACTATGTTTAGTATAGCACCATTAGAGATTAAAAAAGCTATTGGGTTAATGTTATATCGATCTACACATGGGGTTAATGCAAATAGTATTGTTGATAGATTCAATGTTGGAGCTTCTACAATGCATAAGTATGTTGATATTGTTGTTGATGTTTTAATTTCTAAAAATAAATTGTTTAGTTGATATATTTATATACATCATGGTCTGTGTTTACTTAAAATTATGGATGAATTTTTTTATGCATGTGGCCTACCTAAGCCAAATAAATGGGATACTATAGTACTTGCATATTATTATTGTTGATGAAAAAGTTGCAATTTGTGACATGGACAAGTTATTTTGGAACTATGTTATTCAGTTCTTGGCAAAATAACATATGGGGGCCAATTTTTAAATTTTATCTATTTATCAACAATTTCAAACATTATCAATTTTAAGAAAGTTGATTGTGGCAGTTGAAGGTTTGGAGGTAAACTTTATTTACTTGGAAATGCAACTTATGCAAGTCAATATTACCTTTTGCATAGTTTCAAGTTGGTTGATGGCAATTTGGATAAAATCATGTTCAACTAATACATGAATGTTGGTATAATTAACATTGAAAATGTTTTTGGAATTTTTAAAAATATGTGGAAAATCTTGCATTAGATCAATGCACATGTTGATCAAACTCCCAAAATTGTGGTGGCTTGTTGTGTCTTTCATAATTATTACCAATTGGCATGGGAATGCCCCTGCCCCCAAGAGGTCCTCAAGTAGATTCTCTCTATGGTGCAAGGGGCCAAGTGCCTCTTGCTCATGAAGGTCAAGTAACCTTGCAACTTGGAAAAGCAATGCATGTTGCACTTTTCACAAATCACTACAAGGAATCCTATCCATTTCAACCCATGCATTTGTGATTTTATCCAAATCAACCATTTTTGTGACTATAGATGTGACTATTTTCCCTGGCACTTTGTAAAAACGACTTGTAGTTGCAGAAATGATTACAAGTGGTTTGTAATTGCAAATGCAACTTATATTTGTGGCTAATGTTGATTTGGATGAAAATAAATATAAAATATACAATAATATCATCCATTTTTACTGGCATCCACAAAATAGATGAAAATATCGTTGTTTCTACATCTTTGAAGGTGGTTCATAGGCCATTGGACACCATGTGGCATCTTTTCAATTTAATTTGTGACTATAAATCCAAGTTGTAAATGCACATGTAATTAAATGTGAAAAAAAATGAGTTGACCAATGAAGTTGATGGATTTAGTGGTCTAATTGTTTTCCCTTAACTTTTTTCAATGAACTAACCATTAAATGTGTAGTAACGTTTGGTAGGTTTGTGAAAATTTCAAAAGACCCATTGCAATTAATGGTAGAAATAGGGTTAGATAGTAGATAATTATATGTATGTGGTTAAATAATAAGTATTTTATCATGTTGATATGTCATAATATTTTTTGATTACTTAGGTAGGCTAAGTAATAAGTAATAGGTATTATGTACATAGGTTATTTAGTAATAGGTACTTCATTGTGTTGAATGAAATAATGTTTTGTTTAATTAATTAAGTAGGTTAGATAATTAATCAATTAATAAGTTATAGGTTAAAAGGTAGTAAACAAGATGTATGTGGGCTAAAAAGTAAATATTTTATCGTGTTGATATGTGATAATGTTTTTGTATTAATTATTTAATTAATTAAGTTATGTAGTTTATTTATCAAATAGATTAGGGTTTAGGGTTTATGTGTAAATTAATTAATTAGATAGGTTATGCAAATAATCTGTTAAATATGCAATGAGTAGGATTGGTGGTAGCTAGTAAATAGTTAATAGGTCATATGTATGTGGGTTAAATAATAGGTACTTTATCATGTTGATATGTGATTTTTAAAATTAGTTATTTAATTAAATAGGTAATGTAATTTTTTTATCCAATAAATTAGGCAGTAAAAGGAATTCACGACCCATTTATGAACATTATATAGTGAATATGTTATATATCATACATCCAAATTAAATTTTTTTTGGTACAATTATGATCTATTATAAGAAATTTTTTATAATATAAATTTTAAAATCAAATAAAATCTTGGGATGTGAAAAATAATAATTTATTTTTACATAAATTTTTTATCATAATTTTGAGATATTATATGTGTAAACATAATAACATTTATAGTTCCATAAAATCAATTAATTATATGACATTAATTAATATTTAAAAGATAAAAATGATATCTAAATTAATCTTTTACATCAGAATAATATGGCTAATGTGAGAGCTTTTATTATATTTCTATTAGAATTTATTTATCATCCATTTATAAATATTATATAAACTATAAATCACACATTAAATTAAATTTTATTGGTAAATTTATGTTATATCAAAAGGAAAATTATGTAATATAATTTTTAGAATCAAATGAAGGTTTAAAATGTGAAAGATATATTTTTACTCATTATTATATTATCCATTTATAAAGCATATGATTGAATTTTCCACAAAATGGTCATTGAAATTGTATTCAATAACAAAATTCAAATATTTTTCTTTTCAAATCAGTTTATAATTTTAAGAGAAAAAAAATGTGTGTGTGTACATTATTGAAAAAAATTTAAGTTTAAACTTTGATATTGTCATTTGGACAAAATTTTAATAAGATATCAAAGATCAAAAATGATGTTTTGTGTAATGTTTTAAATGAAGTAGGTTAAATAAAATGCACATTACTATTTTGTCACAACAAATCATGGGTGGCTTGGTGGTAAAGGAGTTGACCTCCATCCTTGGGCTTTAAAGTTCAATCCCCACAAATGGCATGGATTATGGTCAACGATGGGCGTTGACCAAATATTCCCTACCTACTAAGTGTACTTAGGTTAGGTGCCTTCTAAATGAACTTAAGTAGGCACAATAGGTAGCTTACCTAACAACCTGAAATAGTTAGTTATATTTTAATATCTAAATAATAAATATTTAAATAAATATAAGTGATGTGATTACATTATTTAGTCATAAAATTAGTCACAAAATGATGATGTTAGGTAAGCCAATTTGGATGGATGGAAAGTTCATGTAAGTTGCATCTTTATGTGATTGTCATTGCAACTTGGTGCCATGTATTGTCTTTTGCAATTAAAATTTTATGCGACTTGTCGAAAGTAACTAAACCTTATAACAAGTCACATGTGGTAATTACAACTAAAAATTAGTCATTAATCCAATTGTTTATTTGCAAATTCCTTTTAGTGAATTGGATGAATATCGGCCCCAACCCATTTGATGTTCTTCATGAACACTTTAGAAATATAGGTGAATCAAATTTGAATTTTTATTCTATTGGTCTGAAATTTGGACCACAAGTACATTAAAAAGGTTTTTAGTTCATGCAATTTGCAAAATTGAAAAAAAAATCAAAATCAAAAAATATTCAATTTTGTTCTTATATAGAAAAATGCAAAAAATCTTGCAAAAAACCCATTTTGGATATATATATAGGTGTATTAGATTTGAGATTTTTTTCAATTAATTTAAAATTTGAACCACAAATGTAGGGAATTACTTAACTTGTATAATTATAATGTTGTTTGTTACTATAGTGGTTTAATAATCAAAATAAATGTCTACTTTCATTTGTAAGTGTCTGATTGGGTGAAAATCCTTTAAGGTGTATCACACAAGACGAAAAGGGCCTAGTCCTAACTGCAATCCTTTTTTACCCTATATTTTGATCCCCATAAAAAATAATGAGTCAAAAGTTGTCAAAATTTTCAGAAGGACTATGTTTTAAACCATTACAATTTTAGATTCCATCATAATCATCCATAAATGTATTTTTACATGGTAAAAAAGGACTAGGTAAAAAAGACAGAAAAGGGTGACATTGTGACAAGATTTTGATACACCTTAAAAAATTTAGACCTAATTATGTAGTCTACTTGTTCTACTTGTGTCCTATTGAAAACTAGACCATGAGTACTTGCAAAGCATTTGCTTAACTTGTATAACTTTTATTACTTGTTACTGTTTTACTTGATTAGTCAAGCTTATTGTGTACTTGCATTTGTAGTTATTTAGTTATGAAGACTAATTGTCCTACTTGTGTCTTGTAAAAATCTAGGGCATGGATACTTACACATGGGGTTGTTATACTTGTTTTATTTCTGATGTTACTTGTTGTATTAGAAGGCTCACAATTTCTTACTTGTTACAAATGGTGTTCCCTTGATTTGTACATGTCAAATTATATCATGTACTTTCATGACCTTTAATGCTTATACTTGGATGTAGCCTTTTGTAATTACAAGACCTTCTACATATACTTGTTACAATATTCATGCATAGTTGTGTATTTGGTTTCTAAGACCAATGTAAATTGAAAACCCTTAGATTTGATGGAATTTGATGCATAGCTAATGACATGGTTTTTTATTGTAATTTCTTTGAATAATTGGAATTCTATCAAGGACCATCCTAGCTACCAAATTGGGCTATGAACATTTGAAAATTTAAAGCCAAACCATGTGAGGAGACTTAAAGAACGAAATACATGCTTGTGCAAGTGCCGTGTTGAAATGGTAGAACTAATGCATGGATTTAGCAATATATGATCTATAGCCAAAGGAATACATGGTCAAGATTGTAGTTTTGCTTATGATGTTTGATAAAGTTATCTTCCTATTCAATGTAATGTAGACTATTGCCAATTTTCAGGCCTTACTGATATGTGGACCTCAATCCTATACCCTTTTCAACATTCATAGTGGCGTGATTCAAAATGTTTGGTAGGTACTTGTGCAAAATGTGGCATTGACATGTTCATCACATGTCCTAAGGAAGAGTCCATGTTGTGTTTAAAATTGATGCAATGGAAATGTTATGAGTTAGTTGTACATGGGAAGACACAGGCTAGGGAGGATTGTAAGGTGCTACAACTACAATATAAGGAAACCACAACAAAATGCTTCTTGGATTATTTAAAACCCAAGTTGTCAAAATTCATTCTTCACAACTATGTGGCCCATTCCAAAAGGAATAATGGAAGATTTGCTTTTAAAACTTTCTAGAAACATCTATCATGTTTGTTGTGGATTTTGTAGAAAACTACATGTTCCACTTCTACAACGAAGTACGCAAAAGATGCATTGGCACTCAATTCAATTGACAATATTAATTCATATTTGTTATAGGTGGAACCCAAACTATATCACTAGTCAAAATTATGGAGAAATGTTTTTTTATTGAATACCATTATTACATATTAGATGACATGGAACATGACACACTCTTTGTTTAACACTGTTTTGGACTTCATTGGACCCACCTTATTACCCATGAGATCTACCCAAACGAACATTTGGTATGGTCAGATGGTTATGTGGCACAATTTAAGTTGAAACATATATGGTTTCATGTTGCCACATATTTACCATTTTAGCCCAAATCTTTCTATCTTGATTATAAGGGATGTACATTTGTAATTCCTACCTAGGTGCATGTTGAGTGAATATGTATTTAGGATAGGTAGGTACTTGATGGTTTTGAATGGTTATTAGTGTAGGTATCCAAAACAAGAGATGCCATTCACTTGGGTTGGTTGTAAAATGGTATGGTCATATTTTGGGTCTAGACATGGCAAAGGAGTGCATGATGGTGTAGGAGCAATCTTTGATCAAAAAATTAGAAAAGAGCAACTCAACATGGATGCCAAGAGATTTCAAAGTGTTGCTGATGCGGTTTCATTTTATGAGAGGAGGCAAATGGAAAAACACCTTGCTTACCCTAATGCTAGAAGACAAGTCTTTCGTTTTTTCCATTTGGTTAAACCTGAATATGTAAATAGGAGCACATTGTGGGATTACAAAAACATTGCATGAACATGTTTTCTACATTCAATGGTTTCAACGTCCCATAGAAATGTCACTTTGTTGAAACTATGAGACCTCGCATGTTACATTTGAAATTTGAAATAATAATGCATGGCAACATTGAATTTGGAAAATGGTGTAGGTGTCATGACTTACAATGGGTTGGGAAATGGTTTTCTAACAAGTCCGAGACATCATGCAAAACATAGACAACTCCAATCTTGACTTAAATGACTTGGACACAAATGATGAAGATTTTGAAAGTGAAGCAGCAAAAGTGGAGGTGGGGGACAACTTTATAGTAATCTCTAAAGAATTGGAGAATGGTGATCCCGTTTATGTGGTTTTATGTGATTAGGCATTATATCCATGTGAAACAACATTGAGGATGATTGGGGGAATATTTGGTATGAGGGCAACATGCTTTTATACGGTGTATGGTACCACCATGTATTTGGTCAATGAGGTTGGAATACCTCATATAGACTATTACATGGTTCTTTTTCGGCATATGCATACTCTCATTTGGTCGTCAAATCAAAATTCCCAATGTTACCTACTACCACAAGGAAGGGGCTTCCAAGGTTTTTAATGCTTATAGAAGTCAGGAGAACTTGATAGCAACAATAGAAAAACGAGGAAACTATGTAGAATTTTGTGTTAAGTGACAGTATTTTGCTACCTTTGATGAAATTGTTATAAATCTCAATTTATATAAGGTTCCAATTTGAACATTTTGAAGGAAGAGATCAAAAGAGTGGGAGATTTTTGCCTTTAGGGTTAAAATTCAAGTGCATTGGGACTGGGGGGAACTAACATAGCTCCACTTATTCAAGGTGATATTAGAAATGCCGGAACATAATCTCAGTTCATGGAGGCCAAATATTCCAAGGTTGTGGCATGTCTCCAACATGTTCAAGCACTTGTATGTTTTGCAAAGATTCTTGCATTTGAAGAGGAGCACTATGAGGTACTATCCAAGGTTGGTTATATCAACACAAAAATATTAGAGAAGAAGCTCAACTTCTAGATGATGCCACAAAACAGAATGCATCCCTAGACATAATTACAATGTCTATGGAGTGGCAACAATTTGATAGTTTCTACTCCTAAACCTATCTAGAGTAGCATTTGTTTTGGACTAGAGAACCTTTGACCATTACAATTCCAAAATGCCTTCTTCAAGTAACCATTTCTTTCATTGCAGATCGATGTTGTCTTGGCATCTTGTGGCCTTGTGTGCGTACCATGCTTGTTGCCTAGATGGTTTCTACTTGTAGATTTCTCAAATGTGTGGGCATGCTTCCTATGGTGCAAGTTTTGAACTTGATGGTTAACAAAGTATTGGGTTCAAGATCATGACAAACCCCTAAGCCGCTTACATTGGAAGGTTTATGTTTTCAAGCTTCCTTGTCCTACACTTTTTGGACGGGCTCATTAAAAGTAATTTGATGTTTATGCTTTGAGAAGGTCTCACTAATGTAACTTGGGTTGTGCTTGATGTAGTGCCAAAGGATTGCAACTTGGTGGTTGAAAAGTTTGCATTGCCGAATGAATTCAATGCAAATGATGGCCTTGCAGAGACCTGCATCTAAGAAGGACCACTAATAATTTTGGTCTTCTTCAAGCCTTTGTATGTGTAAGGATCTATAGCCATTTGGATCACAATAGACAAGGAGAGTCAAAATTCAAAAATTCATTTGCCAATTATGTTGGGTGCTAGTCTTTTTTTTTCTTTTTAGGCAAAAAATCTCCAAAAGGCAACATCCTTTTTCTTAAAACAATATTTTGTCACAAGTGTTCTTTTTCTAAACACATTAAAAAAAATCATAAATTACTTTTTTCAAGAAAGTATAGCTATAGTAATAATTACTACTAACTACACCTTTGAAGAGACCTCTAAAAATATGTCCCAAGAGTAGTTTAAAATTGTTTAGGGATTCTCGTCACCCTAGATATCCAGTGGCCGGTGCACTAGTGGGTGCTGGAACTTCACTCTGGCCTTCATACTTCATACCTACCTGAGACATGGTAGGTAGGTAGTCCGGAAAATAGCTGGAGACAGGAGAGATGCTAGGAGCCTTTAAATTGTTTTTCAAAATGGCTAAAAATAAGTGTTTTTATGGTTTTAAAAAAAAGATTCCTATCAGATTTTCAACAATTTTTTAATAATAAATCGCCATATTTCTCTGATTCTCTAGTTTAGCCAAATTTTTGAAAGTTGCTTTCAAAGGATATAATTCATAGCCAAATTTGGCTAAATCTTCTTGTGGATGATTACTAGTTTAGCCACATCACAAAATTGAAAAATAAAAACCCCACTGCA
>Ga0116227_10002177_pt1 | contig 44789 bp, 41 predicted proteins | sample S1TSphgellanicum_FD_89693 | JGI IMG/M metagenome (GOLD analysis project Ga0116227, IMG submission 89693) | Host-associated microbial communities from peat moss isolated from Minnesota, USA - S1T2_Fb - Sphagnum magellanicum MG | ecosystem: Host-associated > Plants > Peat moss > Unclassified...
AAAAGAAAAATAAATGGGGTTTGGAAAAAAAAAAAATTTTTAAAAAAAAAAATAAAATTTTGGGAGTTTTTAAGTTAATTTTTTTTTTTTTTTTTTTTTTTTTTCCATTTTTTTTTCTTCCCCCCCCCCCCCCCCCCCCCCCCCTATTTGTGCCTTTTCTTGCATTTTTTAATTATGTATTTTATATTGGTCTTTTTTCAAAATTGTGTGTTCTTTTATGTGTGTGTGTGTGTGTTTAGCCAAGAAAAGATATTAATTTTGCCAAGACATAGAGGTTCAACCAAGAAAAGATATCGATTATGCCAAGAGGTGAATATTTAGCAAAGAAATGATATTGGTTTTGTCAAGAGGTGGAGGTTTAACCAAGAAATAAAGGGGTTTTGTCGAGAGGTGGAAGTTTAGATTTTAAAAAAATTAATTTGTTGAAAGAAAAAAGTTTAGTTAGGAAAATGCAAAGGTATTGTCAAAAGTTAATGGTTTATCCAATAAGTAAAGAGGTTTTGTTGAAAGGTGAATATTTAATTGATAAAAGATATTAATTTTGCTAAGAAGTAGAAGTTTAGCCAAAAAGTAAAGAGGGTTTTGTTGAAGGTAATGCTTTAGCCAATAAGTAAAGAGGTTTTGTCAAAAGGTAAAAATTTAGCCAATAAAATATATAAGTTTTGTAAACTAATAGAATTTTAGCAAGAAAGTAAAAAGGTTTTGCCAAAAGGTGAAAGTTTAGCCAAGTAAAAAATTAGTTTTGTTGAGAGATAAGGGTTTAGCTAAGAAAGGGTAAAATTTTTGTCAGAGGTAACAATTAGCCAATAAGTAAATAGATTTTGCCAAAAGATAAAAGTTTAGTAAAAAAACATTATTGGTTTTGCTAAGAGGTAGAGGTTTAGCCAAGAAATAAAGAGATTTTGCTAAGAGATAGAAGTTTAGCTAGGATATAAAGAGGTTGTGTTGAGAACTAATGCTTAGTTTAAAGGTAAATTTTTTTGACAAAATATAGAAGTTTAGCTAGGAAAAGATAAAAGTTTTTCCGGGAATTTTTTTTTTTTTTGTCAAGTGATAGAGAAAATATAGAGGTTTAGTCATAAAAAGAGAGTTTAGCCAATGAAAAAATAAAACGGAGGTAGGTAGGGGGATCAATTGTTAGTTGGTAGGTAGGGCCAAGATGTAGGTTAGTAGGGTAGCTAGGTCAATAAGTTAGCTAGGTCAGTAGGGTAACTAGCTGGGAAGGTAGTATGGAGGTCAGGGTTGAAAAAAAAAACAGCCCCAAAAAAAATCTCAATCATCAGAATCCAAAAAAAGTTGACTGATTGGCTGGATGAAAAAATACAGCCCATCCCATGGATAGAACAGCCAACTGGTGCATTGGTGGGAGCTGGTTCACTCTGGCCCTATTAATGCACAATATATATGTTGAAATTTTGGCCACTGGCATAAATGCTAGGACTTGCAATCAAATGTTGGTGCATTCCATCTTTTGGGTTCACTGAAGATCTCAACCCAAAAGATTCAACCATTGGCTATTAGACCAGTATAGTCCATGGGCTGGTTCAGCAGCAAGGTGCTTAATAAAGTGTTTTTTTGGTCATTTACTTTTGGCAGGAAAACCAATAACATTTTATATTTGGGCACTATACTAAATAATAAAGCTAATGTGCCTGAGAGTTTCTTTCAGATTTTTGGCCCAACAGTAGGTAATGTTTTAGAATTTTAGGCAAATCCAAAAATAACAAATTAGTGTCTAACCAGACCAGGTACTAGATAAATTGTTGTGCTCAAATGATAAAACATTTGAGCACAACAATTTATTATTCAAACCTCAAGGAAATTATTATTGATTGAAGCATTCAATGTTTCTTATTCCCTCTATGTTGATGATCTATGTCATTATCACTTTTAATGAAAAGGGATGATGGTGAAGCAAAACCTTATGATTGAAGCTCATGGAACTTGTTCAAAGCCTATTCATCATGTAATAGTACTAAGATTCAAGTCAATGAGGATGTTTAAGATCAACACTTCGGTTCCATTACAATTCACAATATCTCCAGTCTTCTGTAGAGCCACCCTGATGTACCCAGCACATTCCAACAAATATTGCATGAAATACACTGCAACTTGCTGGCATTACCAAGGAGAACTGCAGCATTCCTAAATATTACATGAAACACACATTGCATGACAGCTGTGGCAACAGTTGAAGAATGCAAACAGTTTGTGTCAAACACATCACCAGACCTGAACAACTCATGATTAGCATCATATCTACACAGCCTCTTCATAAATGGCCCATTTTCAAAGTCAAAACTGCCTGATTAAAACACCTACTGAAGTCAAGAAACTTGAAGGAGTCAGCTTTTGCCCCCTACAAATTCTACAGTTCTGTGAACTTGGCCAAACTGACCATCGGCATCACACCCAATCTGCAAGTTACTGTTCAAGACACAGGACATCAAGCAAGCATTTTCTTTCCACAGGCAAAGAATGTGTTTCCTGTCAATGCCCATTTCAGGGACCCTTGAGGATTCCTGCCATTCAATGTGGATTTACCATGCAGAAACCCCTTCACATTCCTCTTAATGGCAGTGAGGCCTTTGTGACCATTCTCTCCCATTGTAAAAGCAGAATAGAGCTCCCACCTAAACTTCTCTCAAAATTACTAGGTTGCTGTCACCGCAAACCATTTCTTCACTCATTGGAATGCTCTATTTAAAAGAAAATCATTGACTTCCACAATTGGTGGGGCCCCAATTCTGACCATGGGATGGGTTGTTTTCCCTCTCTCCCATTTACACTTCATTGTCAGCAAACTTTCATCTGCATCAAGCTCAAAAAGAACTGTTCCCTACACACCAGAACCTGACAGTCATGCTGCAAGTAAAGAAAGCAAATGCTAAGAAAGAAGTGATGCCCATGATGTGGCACCAGTTGAAGATTGGGGGTTCAATATGGAGACAGTCTCAGAATCCTTGCTTGAACTTGTACCCTCATTCATGTTCTTTTGCTTGGCTTCCTTAGCAAGCTTGTCTTTGGCATGCCGAAAATCATCCATTGAGCGAAACTCCTCTCTGAGGAGCCTCTCCAGCTCTGGGTGCTTCTTCAATGGCTTTGTGTTCTTCTCCCTCCGATAAAAGTGGAAGGCCCTGGAGCATTTGGAGCATTTATCACCATTATGAGATGCCAGACCAAGAACTATGCAACAAAAGGGATCTAGAAACAATTGCTAGCACTCTAACTGAATGCGCATTCCTGTGAATGTGAAATTGTGAGATTGCCTGTGAGAAAATTATGTGAAATTCAGTTTGTTGCCCAAAGATTCTATACTAAACATTGCAAATAATGCATTCCAACAGCACTTACGGACTACAAGATTGTTGCTCTGCTATAAATCCTGCATTTGCATGCATTTGAAAGGCGAAGAACTACCAGTATTTCTCCAGTCCATACAGGCTGCCTCTCTTGTATGTGTCCAAAGTAAGCTTTTCAAAATCATCATACATGTCCTGCTTGAACTTCTGCTCCAATCCATAACTGCCACCACAAAATACTCATCTCAAATCTCACTTTCCAGTAACAGGCATATCTAGCAACCAGGTTTGATGCAGAAAATGAGACTTTTAAAATAGTGACAGCACAATGATATCAAACCAAGTGTGATCCAGGAGAATCCAACTGGAGGTACACTAGAGCACCGGGTCTCAAGACCAAAATACTCAATATATTTTATATAAGTATTTTAGTACCAATTGATAATTGATACTAAATTATTAATTTAGTAAAACTGGAGAATTGAACAAATAGAACCAGGCTACTGATGGCACATTACAGGATTTAGAGGATGAACACACACATAGGGAAGATAATTAGCAATAATTAACAGGGATGGAAGGTTTTAAGGAGGTCAGTTTCACTCCCTAGAATTGCAGCTGACCTAACAAATAAAGCCTCTCTGTAACCTCAACTCCTCCATTCAGAAGGATACAAATAGATAAGACCAACCAACCTGTAGAATCTGAAGAGGCATTCCATGCCATAGTTGTATTTAGCTGCAGCATCCTCCTCTGCAAGCTTCACGAACTCCAAATACATGGAACGATTGAAGTTTGTCCGCAAGAAGTAAGACCAAAAGCGAAATAAAGTATTCATCTCCTGCACATTTTCTTTGAAAAACCTGTTAACTTCTCCCTGAATCTGTGAAAGCCATGAAAAGCCTTTTCAAACATCATCCTGATAACCTTCAGTTTTCAATTCTGCTTGTGAAAACCTGCTTCCTTTTAATCATTACTTAAATATCAACCACTGCAGTCAAATACATCAACTAGTTGATGAATAAGTAGGTGCCACAAACAGGAATCAGTAAACTAGACCCTGCTCAGGAATTAGTCATGCATAAGGAGTTCCTCAAGGCTGCTTCAAGAGCTCAAGAATTGACATCTTTTGCAGAAAATCAAGGAACAAGACTTTCAAGTCTACAATCTTTGCACTTCACCCAAGATGTGAGATGACTCCAATAACATTTGAAGTCCAGAACAAGATAGGAAGGGTCCACATTACTCCTGCTTTTTGCAAAATTGGCTGCAGACATAAGACTTACAAATGTTACATCAGAGCTGACTTCTTCCAATTGCTGTGAGTTGATGGTTCCATGACCAATTACTCTCCAATGCATATGTGTTTTAAACTGGAGGAGGTTTGTCCCTTCATAACAAACGTCCCTAACACTGTTGCCCATGGAATGGAATAGGGCAGAGGTAGTTTGGCAGGGAGGAAGAAGATTGGCCTGAAGAATTTCTCTTCATGAAATGTGTTTCTGTTACACTGTTCAACATGTTTGTGGCAGTTTGAACTAGTGCTTCTGACTGGAAAACTAATTTGGTTCATAATAAGTTCACATGCACAGTTACTAACAGTCTGCTCCTCAATCTCTCCTGCGAGAAGAACCCCTTTTGGCCTTGCAGCACTTGGGATGAGAGCATCAGAATGTCAGGTTAAGACTCACCCTCAGACAGGTGTATGGTACACATGATAACCTTGAAACTGAAACAATGACAAAGGTGCAACCTTACCTCACTGCAACCAATGCCCATCCGCTTGCGTTCAGTCAAGCAGCGTTTATAATATTTGGCATACCTGCATCCACCAGGTAATTGCTTGCCACAATCAAAATAGATCTCATACTGAGGATTGAATTCCAACCTATCAAATGAATTGACATATGCATATGCTGGAAGTAAACCAGGTAAGAAGTAAAATGCACAAGAACAAAAGCTTCCAGATACTCCAAAACTGCAAAGAATCCACAATCATGCAGCAATCTGGGTGCAAAAAAGGCCAGCCAGTCCACTCTATTGACAGGCTATGCTGCAATGGGAGAAAACCAGTTGACAGGGGCATACTTTTGTTGCTTAAATCCATTGTCCTCAAGGAGTGCATGGCTTGGGTGTTGAAAATGTGGAAAAGATTTTGGGGCTGATCCAACTGGTGGGCTACAGCCTGGGGTAAAGCTGCTCATAGGCGACATGCCATAGGGGGATGATCCCATCCGTATGGATCCAACTGATGATGACAGAGCAGCACTGCAAATGTCAACATAAAACCATAACAATTAGATGTGACAGAATCAGAAGCTACAGATTTCTTAGCCACAAAACACAAAACACCATAAAAAGAGAAGTATATCCATATATCCAACTCTCAAGGATCCTTATCCATATTCAACAACAGACAAACCTCTGGTCATCAGGAGGAGTGAGACCATAGAAGAACCCCACTGAGTCACCAGGAGGGCTCTCAGCACTAAGCCTACTGCGCTGGCCTGGATCTCGAGAGTCACTTGGGAAAAGACGTTGGTGCTGGGTTGAATGAAACAATTTCTGGTGGCTTCTATTAGACCAGAGTGCCCCATGGCCATCTGTACCACCCACAGATGGACGTCCAGTGGCTTCACCCACAGTGTTGCCTTGTTCAAAATTGCCCCGTTTTGCTGTCTCCTGCCCTGCACCAATGGAATTTGACTTCCTCTTCTGCAACTCCTGTACATCCCCATGACATTTCCCTGATTCAAGCAGTTGAAGGTTCCTTTTAATAAGCACAAATGTATTGGTAGCTGCAGATGTAATCCTAGGAAAGCAAAATCTTGCAAGGATACCTTTTTAATTTAGAGGAGTTGATTTTCAGCTCTCAACCAACAATCACTAAATCCAACAACCTGTAGGAAGTTAACAGCAGTGGACCAACAGACTCCAAGCAAGTTTGGCATGGAAAAAACAGTAAACCACAGAAAGATAAGGAGCTCATGCAGGTGTGCATAACTGATTTCATACCTGTTCATAGTAGTAGAGGCCATCATTGATCACAGTGACAAGGTCTCTGGAGATCCCCTTCCGTCCATGCTCTTTATCCAAACCTTTCCGATCGCCTCGAGCTGATTTCCTTCCCTGTTTCAATATGAACAGTAAAGAAGGACAGAGATTACACAAGTTCCAGGGACTTGCACAACATTGAGAAAACTGAAGCTGACTCAAGTCTAGAAGGAACTATCTGCAGTGTGCAAATGGCAAAATAAATCGCAGTCAAATCACATGCAAATAGCACCAACAGAAAAACCTCACCACATTTTTCTTTCCTCAATAAACCCAGGAGCAGTACACACTCTGGACATTCATACCTGTGTGACTATCATCAACCGTTGCAAATCAACATCATTCAGATCTGAGTCTTCATCCTCCTCTTCACAACTGTATCAATTGCACCACTATTAGGACCAGGGAACACCAACAGCTCTTAACAAACATGAACATACAATAATGACAGGACTGCTGGTCATCTGTCCAGCTACTGAAATTTTGAGCAATTCCTTCCAAGGAAAAGTGACTGTTCCATGGTCCCACAATGCATTGCAGCATAAGAAGCAAATTGCACCACATACTTGCTCCAGGAAAGGTGTAGTAAGCAAGCAACATATACCATATACAGTGTACAATTCATGAGAGCCTGCAATGGTGTTCAAGAGCTGAATCCATACTGCAAGATCAAGATTACAGTTACAGGTCCAATACCACATTGATCATTGAGCTGGTAGCCACCTCGAGGAAAGACACCAAATGATGTTAAACACGTCATAGGAAGAAAACCAGAGGAGAGGACAACATTCAGTCTCTAGCATTGTCAATGAAGAAATGGTTATGAGGTGTAATAAACCTTTTGGTGATTAAGGATGGGCCTTTTGGCATGGAATGCCTTGATGACTCATACTCTTCACCAAGCTGCAACAAGTGCTCATCAGGACTGCCATTAGCTTTAAAGGCAGCAGATAGCCCCCCTGGTTTCCGCTCATCAAGGCATGAAGCGGTTACCCTTTTGTTGTTTGAACCCTGTCGTTTCGAATTATACAAAGAAACTGTCAACCAATCTCCATCATCGGCAGTCTCAGTGTTTACCCCGGCTAATTCAGCGGAGTGTCCATCTGAAGTGTTCACTATACTTGCACTAGAAAATTCTTCACCTGAGGCCCTGCTGCTTCTTTGTTGACCAGCATCCTTCACTTCCTCAATGTCTTCCATAGCATTGTGGATGGCATCCTGGAAATCTAGAGGGCCATGCATAGGTTGCAGAGTAGATGAAAGAACTGCATGCCCCACAGAAGTAGCTGCATCTTCTGGGCAACTGTCTTGAATAAAGTGTGTATCAGCACACGTTTGAGATTGCCCTGTCCTCTCAGCCTCTGGTGCCAGATCTATTTTGTTAGGTCCTTGAAAGAGTTCCACACAACCTCAATGCAAAGATAACACGACAGATCTCCAAAGAGGAGCAAATGGGAACTCTAATGTAATGGAAATGCTTGGTTTGCAAGTGTGGAAATGTGACCATCCAATAGAACCTGCAACATTTGTAACAAGAAGCAAGTGAATCTGGAGTACTCACCTTCAGCTTTTGCAAGCATAACTCTTTCATCAGACTCCTCAGCAGCTGATGTGTAATGTTCAAGAGCTACTGAAGTCTGTTCTGCACTTGGCCTGCTTGTTGATGAATGGCCATTGCTGTGCAGTGCGACAACAATGCTTTCAGCCATGCTAGGTCCATTGTCAATCGCACTTTTGATTGCAGGAGTTTGCACCTCCATTTCAGCAAATGATTTATGTACCTCTTCCCCTTGAACTACCAGAGCAGAGGTCAAAGGAGCTGGAGTAGATGGCCTTGAATTTGTTGGAAGTAGCCAGTTTACCCAACCATGACGCCTCCGCACCTTATCACCCTGTGATACCACCTCAGGAAAATCAAGTACTTCAATATAACATAAAGTACTCATAATACAGCCTTGATCACACATTCAGGCCTACAACTCCCCACAAATAATAAGCAAAGATTCGCACCATGTTCCTCATCATCTCCTCCTCCTCAAGGTCCTAATCCACATTGTAGATGCTTCACTTTCCCAACTATGTGCATACATGCCTGGTCACTGCCTTACGTACACTTTCATGCATACCTGTAATTCAACCACACTGGATTTTTGAAGAGCATCAAGAATGACAGTCCTGTCCTCAGTCAGCATGCGCACCTGCAAGTAATTTGACCTTGAATTACTTAGCAGACCTCTCACTGACTGACCACCACAATGCAGAGCTAGGATTCCAAGCACAAACCTACACATTATTCTTCATACATTGAGCTGATGACCAGTTTTGCAGAGCTGCCCAGAAGAACTGCAATCTCAGAAATAAATCACAGACAACTCCCTTCAGAATGTTCATGTTCAGAAAACTCCCATCCTAACAGCAGTTTAAAATAGTTGGCTCTAGATTAAGCAACCTCTCCTAGACCTTTGATTTGCAAACAAAAGACTCCTCCACTTTACATTTGTCACATATGCTCTTGCCTGCTATGCACGCATACAGCCTTATATTCTGTGTGTGACATATGGTAGACTTACAGTTACATATCAAGTTTATTGGAAGAAGTAATACAAGAGAACTTTGGACCAACAGTTGCTACCAGTATACTCACCCTGTTGAAATTGGCAATTACAGAGATAGGTATAAAGCCTTGATCATCCATCTTTGAGCGAAGAAAAATGTCCTTGCATAAATTGTCCATGCTGCAAATGCATGTGCTAGAATAAATGCTCTGTTAAAGTGAAACATACAGTTTTGGATACAAAAGTGACCAAGGTGGAACACATACAGCTTCTTAATAGCTTGTGGTATCAATGCTCCAAATGAGACATGGCATGATAAATTGGTATGATTCCATGCCCTTGCATGTTATGTCAGACAAATGAATAACAGTGGATCCTAAGCAGTGCAGTCTAGAAGGAATACTGGTTTCACATTTCTATGGTACACAGAAATGCTAATGTACTCTCTGGAGAGCCTTGCCCTTCATAGCAAGTTGTTGTGTTTGAACCTGGCCAGCTGCTGTGATAATCCCTACCAGTAATGGTGGAGAAATGGTTAGGTAGCTACAATCCAGCTGATTTCCAACCACAATATGGTTCCCATGCTGGTTTTGGTTATGGAACCTTCAATTGTGGACTGTGATTAAATTTTGCTCACATGGAAATGTACACTAAACCACTATTTTGGTGAGTATATTGCATAAATTGTCCATGCTAGCCAATCGAATCACAGTTTTCTCTGCTCAGAAAAGAGAGGGACTCTACAAGAGCAGTGTGGCCACAACATCTGGACTTGCCTGAAATAATATTCAATTTGATTCACCAGCAAGACTTGTAATGACATGCTTGAATCACCTCCTGCTGCTGCTCCAGATTTGACATGCCCATGTCCTGCACTTATGCTATTGGCAGGAGTGTAAAATCTACCTACTTGTCCACCTGCAACCCCACCATGCCTGGTGTATTGATGAACAGAATAAAAATATTGCACCCTGCAAATGTCACATCCGCGTGACTTCAATAATGCCATCGCAAGACAGGCCATAGACCTGGCCACTGCTTACAAGAGGAACCACATCTCAAGAGAAAGACAACCATGAGTTCTGGAGACCCATACAAGGACTTGACATGTGCAATTGTGAGGTGCTGCCCTCCTCATCCAATTTTTTTCTAGTTACTTGCACAAAGCATTGATCTGAGATAGCTCTGACACACCTGCAGGATTGGCAAAGGTGGATGGATTGTTGTTGAGAGATATGTTTTGATTTCCAAAATTTCTAGGTCCAGGACGTGACTGGAAAGAAGGGTTCTTGTCCCTTCCACCATTGTTATTTACCCCATAAGGCCGACGTTGATGCCATCCTTGGTTGTTACTGCCGCGACCCTGACAACAAAAGTTCCAACACTTCCCTGAATCACGTTCAATATATCCAGCACTCCTGGTATTTTATGGTTGAATTTGGTCATTACTGGCATAAGATGGCTTTGAAGACATATCACTGCTATTCTTGAAGTGCTCAAGGTGTAGGTGCCTCCACCCTGAAGTTGAGAATATCTGCAGGAGCAAATACTGGAATTGCACTAGTTGGAATGTAACATTCACACAGGTGATCAAGCTCTTCTTACTCACCTTCTGCTTGTTACCTGTGGCTGAAGTCTGCCTGGCATTGCTGCCATTACTTCCCCTTGGGCCACCAGATGCCACCTGCAGACCTCAACACGCATCCACCTGACATGAGACATGTGTTCATGCAGACCTGACTGATCACCAACACTGCCTGGAGGTTCACATTGTCCAAATTGACCAGGTGCACATAAAGGAGACAGAGTTCATGGTAATGGACAAGCAACCAAATCTGGAAAAGAAGAGAATTACACACTGCAACTTTAGGAATCGGAAACCAAATTCTCACAGCCTGCCTACCACCTGCCCAAAAATGTAACTCAACCAAAGCTTTCTGAATAACATTGGGACATGCTTCATTGAACCAACAATTTTCTGCAGATAAGAACATGGCTCCCAGCCAAAGAACCAGGAACAGAAAACTGGTCATGAAGCAAACACTAGGTTGAAAATCAGCCCCAACAAACCTGCTGCTCAAAGGCACCACTATCAGAACCGATGGCAGTGCATGCAGAAGATTTAGTTGGCTCAGAAGGGACCCTAATGCTGTGAGTAGTTTCCCCCAATGCCGGCCACAAAACTGCCCCCATCACGGAGCTAGTTGCAGAAACCTTGCCTGCACTGCTAGTAGGCTTCTTCCATGCAGGTTTAGAAGGTCTCAGAGCCTGGTCAGTAGTCGCAAGATCGTTGTCACGAGCTGCAGCAGCAGGCAATAAGCTTGCACCATCCACAGATTCTTCCTTAGCCCCCGCTGCTTCCGTCTGCTTCACATCCTCACTTGGTTGGCCAGCTTTCGGTGACTGCATCTTACCGGGTCTTTTTTTCGAACTTGCCAGCGACGAGGCAGCAATAGAAGACGGCTCAGCCAAAGGTGTCACTAGTAGCGGCGTTGTCGAAGTCGACGGCTGCTCTGCAACTGCCTGTGCAGACGTTCCTTGACTGGAGGAGTGCTTGCCTTGGATATCGTCTGCATCAGAAACGACTGCGGGAGGAGGAGGAGGAGGAGCAGTAATGGTGGCGGAAGAGGAGGAGGAGGAGGAGGAGCCACTAGTTGGTACAGGGTTTTGTGCAGCTACTTCGCCTCGCACCACTTGAGACCATGCTCCCTTGGGCAACGTTCCTCCATTTTGCGGCCGACACTTGCTACCTCCATGACCATTACTACTGTTCCCGTCTTTGGCTATGTCCGGTGCAGGAGAGGTATTGCCCATTGCCCTGGTCTGAAGGGGAGACAACAATACCTCTGGCTGAAGACTCAGAGACGCCAGCGGCGCAGGAGAAGTCGCCTCCGTCGCAGCCGCCATAGCTGCGTCCCCTGCCATGGTCCAAACCTCAGAAGAGCTGCAAGCTTCTATTCAGCACCTTCTGACTGCGCTGCAATGCGATCATTCCTTATTAATCAACGGATCGTACTGCTACGAGCGAGCAAGCAAGCTTCCGTTCTCATCAGCGCCGCAATTGCATCCCCTCGTGCACACCCACCACCGCTTGCTGGCTGCGCATCCCGTCTCTTGGCGTTTTCCCTGTTCTTCTTCTTCCCCTTGCCTGCAGCTCGCAATTAGCGCTGCGGATCATGGCCTAATCGTGATTAGCAACAGTCTAAGCACAGGGGCAGGCAGAATTTGGGGCTACTGCTGCTGCTACTTTGCTGGGGACACCGCCAAACCCTAATTCTTTCAGCTTGGGGGGTTTCAGTAAGGCTAAGGGACCGAACGGTGGCCGCGCCGCCGGACCGGTGGACAAATTTCTACCCGGCACGGTAAATTTCTACCCGGTGGTCATTTTACAGGTCAAAATTTTCCCTCTGTGAAGGGTGGGTATTTCAGAAGACCTAACCATCTAGTGTGACAATCTCAAGGCTTTCATTGGCTGTCAGTTCTCTAGTTACACACAACAGTAGGCCTTCGACCTCCTTTTCATTAGCAACCTACCAGGTAGCACAAGGTACCACACTGGCCTCTCATTGGGCCAACACCTCCGCAACCCCTCCTTGCCTGGATAAAGTTGTTCTTGCCACTCTCCACGTGGATGAAAATGAGCATGTTGGTTACAATCCTCATCCATCATGGTTATGTTTGATAATGGGCTTGAGCTGCCTGGTTACCCAACATAATCTCGCTGCTTTGGTTGCGGGTCGATTATTTTGGGTGAGCAGGCAGCTCTTGCTGGCTACTTAGTATGTAATGCTGACTTATGTAGGTGTTTCATTTTTATTTTTCCCATGATACCTGGCAGGTATACCTTAAGTATCACAAGGAAAACAATTAAAAATTGATGCAGGTCTTATCACTGGGTGAAGCCCTTGATCATGGGCTTTACTAGATTCGGACCCACATGAGGCAGAGCCAAGCCATGGGCCCTTATTCTGGTCAAGCGTGTGACCTCAAGCGTTACCCTACACTAGTCAAGCCTGTGGCCTAAATAGTGATCCTACACTACACTGCGTGTAATTTCTCATTGCCAAAGGGAAGAAGGGGCTTATTGATTTCATTCTTGATGCAGCAGTTGGCTTCTTCATTCCATGCCAGGGGTTTTCTATATCCTGAGCAGGCTCTTCCATTTTCTGCAAATCTTGCACATCTAATTTTTTTTCTTCACCATCTTTATATGGAGTAATGGCCTCCGATATAAGTCTTTACTGGAATTGGACCAATGCCCAACCAGTGTCTCATGCAAGCGCTCCTTCTCATAATGCCCTTCTCCTTCAGCATTACATTGCACTTAACGACAACAGAAAAATGGTATGGTGGCATCAAGTCACCGATAAGTCCTTGGGTGAGCCTGTGAGGGCAGTGTTTTTTTCCCTGGCGAATTATCACCAGATTTTTACTTTTTAAAAAGGCCAGCTGCCAGTTAAAGGATAAAAGTTGGGCGGGGGGAAGGGGGGTAGAATCATGAAAATTCACTGGAAAAGACCCCAGGGCAGAGTGCTTTGGGCCAGAAAGTTTGGTTACTAAATCATGGAATCACCACCTTAAACCCTAAACCCTTTTCGGGTGTCGCCTATCCAAGTGGAGAACCGTAGATCTCACCCAAAAGTCACAATCCGGTTGTCCACATAGCCGTGTTGGGAGAAACCCTAATATTTTCTCACTGCCTCTCTGTCAGGGTTGTTCTAGAGTCCGGAATCCACCTTGGGCAGCCTAGCTTTCGTTAACGGCAGAGAATTCTCGAGGAACTGCAAAGGGAACTCCTGAGAAGGGTGCAGAATCACCAGCAGGGGCTGATTTGGCCTCCAAATCACCCTATTAGGGATCTCAAATCCCCCACCCCCCCAAACCCCCTTTCAAGTGATGAAGCTGGATTCTGCCCAGGGCGGCCTGTTATCTTGCATTAAAATCAGAGAACTCTTGGAGAACTCCATGGGGAACTCCTAGGAAGACTTCAGAATCATCAGAAGCCTCCAAATCACATTGCAATAATATTTCAAGATATGTATTAGGTAACCGGCAAGAGGAGCTGGATTATTGCCGAAAATAGTCGAGGCGCGAATCCACCCAGACTACTTCGGTAAAATCCGGCTCCTCTTGCCCGTTACGGGGCGTAATCGGTTTCTGGACTAGGTAGTCAAAAACTAAAAACTAGAGGAAAGAAGGGAGAAAATTATATGTTATGTTATAACCCCCTTCCTCTGGACCAATGAGCAAGTGATACATTGGACACTGCAGTCCAGAAACCAGCTACGATCTTGGAACTCGCAACCTCAGGCCAAAGAGGCAAGCAAGTCAGGAGAAAAACATTATCCACACTAGCCTAGCCTATCCCAACCAAACCTGGAAGTTGTGAACTCCCAACCAGGTGCTGTGCTGTTGAATGAACAGTTTGTACTACCAACATAGATGCATATACAGATATGTGACTTTTTGGGCTTCTAATGGTGCATTCATACTTGAAGTTAAGTCAGTGTTAAATGAAAATCTAGGTGGCATCCTAGGTGGCACCCAATCTTAAATGGGCAATAGCTTATTGTTAAGTGAATGTTAGCTTCAAGTAAAATGTTTATGGGGGTAAGTAACTGTAAGTCCTAAATGACTAGCATGGTTTAAGGGGACTCAACACTAAAGTCCCTAACACCAAGTGTGAATGCACCTTTATTCTCAGAATCAAAACATCTGAAATACCTTCCATTCAAATTAGGGATGCTCATTGCTGAGCCCTATTTCTTTCATAACCTCAGCTGAAAATTGCAGTGTAATCTGAGGGGACGTACCCCCATGCAACTTCACACAAAATCCCTTGAGGGAGGAGGGCATTTTGTTGGGATGGAACTTGGGCTGTCCATTTAATGCATCTCGGCTAATCTTAGCTGTAGAGCTGAGGAGTCCCTAGGTTGTTAGGCCGGAGAAGGCCCTCATGCCACAATGGCCTGCCAACTCAAGTTATCCATAAAGAGCTGTCCAGTTGGGTCCCACTTTCACCCCCTCTTTGTTCCCCAATCCCTTGTTTTGGTGTTATCCATAAAGTCTCAGGATATGGGACCAAGAGGGCTCCAAATTGGGATTACCTAGGATAGGATTCCCAAATTCTGCACATCAACTTTTTTTTTTTGACTCATGGGCTGCCCACCTCTAGCCTATACTATATTATGGGGGCTAGGGGGCTAAGGTGATGTTGGTTGTTGGCTATGGCTATCCATTATTTGATTTTGTTATTCACTATTGTTATGGCTTTTGGTTTTGGCTATTGATTATTGTTGATGACTGTTGGATATGGCTATCCACTATTGGCTATTGTTGATGGCCATAGATTATTACTATGGCTATTGATCATTTTTTTGACTATTGATTATTTTAAAATTCAATTTTTAGAATTTAGGGTTTGGGTCTTTAGCATTTAATTTTTAGGGTTTAGAGTTTGGATTTTCAAAGGTTAAATATTAGTGTTTAAGTTTTTAGTTTTTGAGGTTTAATTTTTAAAGTATAAGTTTGGGTTTTTAGAGTTTCATTTTTAAGGTTTAGTTGAATTTTTTAGGTTTGGTTGTAGGGTTTTAAGTTTGGACTTGACAACAATTGAATTTAGGATTTAAAATTGGTCTTTTGTGGGGCCACATGATAAAGTTTGGTTTTAGGTTTTAGAGTTGGACTTTTTAACGGTTGATTTAACATTTAATTTAGGGTTTAAGATTGGTTTTCTATGGGTCCACATGCTAAGGATTGGTTTTAAAGTTTAGGGTTGGACTGTTTATGGGTTGAATTTTAGGGTTTGGTTTAAAGTTTAAGTTTGGTTTTTTGTGGGTTCATATGTTAATGTTTGGTTTTACGGTTTTGGGTTGGACTTTTTAGGTGTTGAATTTTAAGGTTTAATTTTCTTCTTTTTAAAGTTTAAATTATATGGTTTAGGTTTGGGTTTTTTAAGGTTTGGTTTTAAAGTTTAAGGTTGAATTTCTAAGGTTTGAATATTAAAGCTTGTTTTTAATATTTAGTTTTGAACTTTTTAATGTTTGGTTTTATACTTTAAGAATTGAAATTTTAGGGTTTAACGTTTAGGGCTTAGTCTTAAGGTTAGGATTTTTAAAATATGATTTTCACAATTTAGGGTGTAAAAAGAAACATTAGGGTTAAAATGAAAGTATGTACTTTTGTAAAATGTGGTTTAGGTCAAGGGTAGATTAGTATTTAAAATATAAATTAAGATTCCCATGGGGACTATATAAAAAAGAAGTCTTCCTTTTTTCCCTCTTGTTTTCATCATTTTATGTTTTCATTTCACGCTTTGAGAAATGTCTTCTTTAAGCTCTTCAAATAGTGATGATTCCACCTCATCTTCAAGTGATGAAGATATTTTGGAAAACATGGACCAAGATGACCTTGTCATTTTTCAAATGACTAGCAATGATGGCTTCCAACACCAATGACTTGTTCAATTCACATGAGAAGGAAAAAGGGGGGTCAATATGTGAACCCGACTATTGGTGTTTTGAATGTTTTGGGTATGAGGTGAACCACATTAACATTATTCAAAACTTTGACAAATTTTACATTGGAGGAATTTGATAAGTTGGCTTCTTGAGTGGTTTTTACCATTAGAGCCCATGCTAAATCGATAGGTAAGATTTTTATTTCATATTTTATGCTTTCAATTTAAGGTCCTAAATTTTTTGGTTAAGGTTTACGGTCAGGGTTAAGGTTTTCAAGTTTGAATTTTAGGTTTTTGGGTTTAGTTTTGGGGTTAAGGTTTAGGTTTAAGAGGTTTATGTTAAGGTTTTCAAGTTTGAAATTTAGAGTTTACGGTTGATTTTTTGGGGTTATGATTACGGTGTAAGTTTTTGGGATTTAAGTTAAAGTTTTTAAGTTTGAAATATAAGGTTTAGGTTTTGGGGTTAAGGTTGAAGTTCTCACCTACATGAAATTTAGGGTTTAGGGTTTGATTTTGGGGGGTCACAATTAGGGTGTTAAGGTTAAAGTTAAGGTTTTTAAATCTTATGTTTTATTTTGCATCATAATAGGTGAAGTTCCAATTATATTAAACATGCCATCAAAGTTAAAACCTGAACAACATTTCTTGAACTTCATTCTTTATAGGAAGCATGACAATGTCATTATGTATGTTGCTTTAATATTTATGGAGTTGGTCAAAATTTGCATTATGTGATGATGCAATATATATTGCATCATGCATTAACCATGCACTAGAGGATGAAATCCAATGGCCAACACCTATGGAGAAGGTTACTTTGGGTGTGCATTTGTATGAAATACTAAGATGTATTGGGTTTATTGATGGCACTTTGATTAAGTTTCAAAAGCTTTAATAGAATGAGGCACATTGCACATGGTTTAATGGGCGAAAAAAATAAAATGAAATAAACAACATAATCATTTTGAACCATCATAAGTTGTTCATCTACATAAACATTGGTTATCCTAGTTTTTATTATGATGTGAACATCTTGTAACACTTTAATGTTTATAAGAATTGGTGTTAGTATTTCACCCATGGTGATGATTACTTTGGGTACCTATTGGGAGTTTAGGCTATATGGGTGAAGAAATGTTTATTATGCAAATGATAGGATGATGTGAGGTAATGCTAAATGTTGGCCACGTGCAATGTGAACATATAACAAGATACATGTAGGTTTAAGATGTAAGTGGAATGGGGCATAGTTGGGTTGAAAAGATAGTGGAGGTGCCTCATGAAGAAATTTGATTCAACCAAACCATATGCACATTTATTCTAAACCACAATTCTTTTAACTAATTTCCTAGACAATAACCGCATGGACTTCACATATGAGGTTGTTGGTGATCAAATTACTAACCCAACTACACATGGTTGGATTAGGGACTTTTGGTTACATGTGCAAAATAACTTTAACCCCTTATTTAAATTCTTCTTCTATGATAACACTTAGCTGTCTAACTACTTTCAAATTTTTAATCTTTGTGTTATTCAACTTTTCATTGTTAATCTCCACATTGCCATCTAGGAAGGCATCTCAAATTTGGGAAGTTGTTGGAAAACATGATGCCACTATTGCCATACTCCTGGATTGGCTTTGTAGTACTTTTGATTTTGTCATTAACTTTTCGCCATCACTTCCAGATCATGTATAATCTAAAGATGGGTTGGGATATGATGTAAAGGTTATAGGTTCAAACCAACTACATGATGGGGTTTTAAGTATAGGTAGATATATAATTAGATTTTGATGTTTCTTTAACACATTCGTTATTGCATGCCCATTTGTGGCCTTTAAGCACTTTGGCACTTGATCACATTATAATGTTGCTTTCTCCAAACCTTTTTCATTTGAAGCTCTTATTTTTAATTCCTTCAAAATGTCTTGCAATTTATCCTTGAGGGTTTTTTTCACAATGTATGAATCAAGATGAATCACTTGATAGTCAATGTAAATTTGCTTCCACATAATAGTAGGAATAAGTTGAGTAATTTGCTTCTTATCCAAGTTATAGTTTGCAAAATGTAAATTGTAAAGAATTACCATGGTGTTGAGTCGAATAAAGTTAAAAAATTGCCTTGGTACCTCTTCCTTTTGAAGGGCTTTAGTTTTATGCAATGCCACAAGTTCAAATATTTGTGTCTTTAGTAAATTTGGCTTTTAGGTTATACTTGCCCATAATTTAGCCATCTTTGGAAACATGCATTAAAAAAGAATGGACCATTCACATTTAGATCTACATACATAATCATTGTCTTGACAATCATTGGACATAGGCTTAATTAATAATTGTTGCCACCAAAAAAATTAGTGGAATTCAATGACTAGATTTCAACCATTAAATTTCAAGCCAAATTAGTCACTGGAAATATGGTTTACAAATCAACCATTGGAATTAAATCTAAACAATCACTAGAAACATGGACAAGTTTCAAAGATGTTTGAATACCATATTCATAAATGCCAAAAGACTAAGGTGTACGCTTGAACTACAAACATACACACATGTTTCTACTTCATTTAAAAACCGCTAGCTTCCAAACTGAACTTGAATGACCACCTTCTTAGAACTATAGAAATTAAGGTAGGGTTTCAAGGCCATAATAAAATCACACACATCCAAGGTATATAAAAACTTGAAGTACTTATAGTTGGAAATGGACAAGTAGTTTCAAAGGTACATAAATACTCATCACATGTAATCCAATAGATGTTTTACACTTGAAATTATCAAATCTAGAAGATTGGTTTCTAGTGTGTTTGAGTACCTTATTCATCAAGGTTAACAAATGAAGGTATATGATTAAACTATAAACCATACGAACAAGTTTCTACTTTTTCTAGAAACCCCTAGTTCCAAACTAAATTTGAATTACCACATTTTTAAAGCTACAAAGCTTAGGGTAAAGTTTCAAAGCCATAAGTCACACACATTCAAGGTATAAAAAAATTTGACATCCTTATGGTTGGAGATGGACAAGTAAAATTTCAAGGGTACATAAGTACCCATACACATGTCATCTAATCACTAGTAGAAATCAGCCAAAATGTAACCACTTTGTTTGCAACTACATGCAATTTGTAGTCGTTGTGACTAAATTTGGGAGAATTTACAACTATAAGATCGAATTTCAACTATTTTGGTCATTTTTATAACTATGATGCAATTATTGTAAACTTCATTCTATTAGTTGGATGATTTTTAGGTTTATTTCATCCATTAATAGATTGATATGTCGCATAAATTGCAATAATCACCAAATTAGTCACATCGCAAAAGTATTTTATGGTCACACAAGGCATGTTTAATATTTATGTATGTATTAAAGTTATATTTATGATATGTTACATATATCATAAATATATATTTGTATATATATTAATTATGCATATGTATGTATATTGTTCATGTAATGAATCAAAAAATAATATTTGAACACTAAAATTTATTATTCAAATATGAAACTTGATATTTTAATCTTAAAAATTAATATTTCAATTACTAGATTTTGAAATTTCAATATTAGGAGCTATTAATAACTAGCTTGATAACTGAGTCAAAATTTAATAACTAACCAACATTGGTCCAATAGTAACATACTCTTGCACCCCAATTAGCCACAACCTTGTTCACTTTTTCTTTTTTTCCTTTTATTTTTCTCTTCCATGTTTTCCTCCATTTTGTGTGGTTCCTTGGAGTAATTAGATGCTCCCAATTTTGGACCCATCCTCTCTTAGGCCCCTCTTAATTAAGAAAACTAATTGTCCACAAGGGGAGGCATTTTCCTTCCATGGATGAAGCTTCCCAAGGGATTTACTTGTAAGCCCATGTGTTTTATGGAATAGTCAAAGCCCTTCCTGATTATGTTGGGTAAGGTGCCAATGAGGCCATTAAGGTGAACTAAGTGGTCACACCCAACATAATGGGTAAGGGCCTAGCCATTAATTCCATAACATTAAAGTCTAGGATAGTCAATTCAACAAATTTTGATTTCATGTTTAGTAGACATTTTGGTTAGTGTTATCAGTGTATGATCATCCTAGAACATTATGTCATCAAATGTGGTGAAGAAAATCACATAATATGCCACCCCAAACCTCAATGTATATGAAAAGGCATCTTATTTAGTGTCCTTCCAAAGCATGCAACTTGAAACCAAGGCAAAGCCCAATGACATGATCAAGGGCCTTGCACATCTTGAGGTAAGATTCCCCACATAAAAAATTTACGTTGGGTGAGGTTCTTCTAATTATGACATAAGGAAAATTCGAATTAGGTTTTTTCACAAGTTAAAGAGAAAATCAACAAGGAGAATTAAATACATAGAGATTTAAAAGGATACCATATGCTAACAATCTTCACACACATATAGGGATCACAACCCACAATTCCACTTACTAAGGAAAGTTGTTTTTGTTGTTAATTGGAGAGAAAGAAAAAAACTTTCAATGTAGGACAAGTGAATTGATCGATCCTTTTCACATTCCCCCCATGCAACTTTTATAGCATCTTCAAATCAACGTGTATTGCAAAGATGTCACAATTTGGATACTACAAAAAAGGGGAAGAAATTTTGACATGTGAATTGGTGGGTGTTTTCATTTCAACCTTTCATAAAGTCAATTGGTTAAATGACATGAAGGACAAATCAAGCATGTCTTACAATAATGTTTGTTTGGAGTTTCAATTGATGATTGAGCACCACCACCAAATCAAATTGAAGCTCAAAAGTTGTGAAAACAAGAACCTCAAAATAATGGATGAAAAAAACATTGTCTTACCATAATGTGGATTGGAGGTTCAATTAATGATTGAACACCACCACCATATCAAATGAAAATTTCAAAATTGGAAAAAACATGAATATGAAAATAAAATAAAAACGTAAGCATTATAGTAATGCATATTGGTGTTTCAATTGATTATTGAACACCACCATAAGATTAAATTGAAGTTTTAGAGTTTAACATACAAACATGAACCCAAACATGCAAGTGGTTTAAATGAATAGGTTTCATCCATATTGCTTTCTTGTGATGACAACCCTTGTACTTGACCAAGTACATCCATACTACCTTCTTATGATGACTTGCCTTTGAAGTGTGTTTACTTTGCACAAAATATGCTTTTGATTTTGATTGCAAACCTATGTTCAATGGCATGCACATCTAATTGCATTTTTTGCTTCTGGTTTAGTTTGCGATCATCACACAAAAACAACTTTAGTTTCAAGACATGAAAGGTCAAATGTTCCACAAAGTTTATCAACAACTTCAAGGTGTACATGTTAGGGTGCGGCTTATGCAAATTTTATTAAGGTTTCACATACTTGGTTGTGAAATGTGGGGCTAATTTATTGAACGTTTTGAAATTTTGGATGTTTAACAACATGCGTTGCCCAACCTCAAACTCCACATGCCTTTGTGTTTTGTTGGTAGGGTAAAAGCACGGTAAAGTGTACAACTAAAAGTACTTGCTAGTCTATTTGTCAAATGAACAAAAAATAAGACCAAAACCCATCACAAAATTGTTATATATCTAATATTTTTAGTTGAATGATAAATAATAAGATATTTTTTCATTATTATGCATTAAATTTTTAATTTTGCATTGTAAAAGTAGGTATTAAATAAAATTTTAAAAATTCAAGTAACTTTTAAAACTTACTTTTTACATTGTAACATTGATTCAAGTATGTGTCAAATATATTCTATCAAAGAGAAAGTATATTTGTTTTTTGGTGAGTCCCTTGAATATACAATGATCTTTATGCTATAATTTCATACATATATGTTTCATTAAATTTTCTAATGAAAAGTAGGTTTGAACACCATATTGACCAATCAATTTCAAACCTATTTATTCCCTACTTTTATTATTTCAAAGTTTTTGAAATTTTGTAGTTGATTTACAATAAACCCAATTGAGGGCTCAATAGTTTCAAAATGGAATTTAAGTAAAATTTGAATCTACTTTCTTATGTTTTCATGAAAAACTACCTCTTCTTTAACTTGATTTTTTTCAACAACTTTTTTTGTATATTTTACCATGCTTTCGCTCGACATGCTTTTCATATCATTTTTAACATGCTCCAAGAACTTTTTAGTTCATGCAAACAACTTTTCTCACCCCTTGACCATTTCCATGATTTTTTGGAATGGTCCTTTCGTCCCATGGGAATGGTTAAGCCCAAAGGCTTTTTTATTTACTTTTCCCACATTAATTCAAAAGGTGACATTTTGATCACCAAATGCATTGTGAAGTTATAACAAAACTTTGTCAAGCCTAAATGTTCATCCCATTCCCTTTGATCAACATTCACATAGTTCTTAAAGTATTGATTTAACACCCCATTAACCTTTTTTGTTTGACCATTAGTTTGTAAGTGAAATGCCATATTAAAAGATAATTTTGTCCCCACCTTCTAGAACAAATATTTTAAAAATCCATTATAAATTTGGCGTCTTTATCATTTAAAATGAATTGAAGCATCTCATGGTGCCTAACCCACATATCAAAGAATAATTTCATTGAATAAAAAAATTGTTGAAGCTATTTTTGTTAAAACCACTTTTGTCAACTTAGATAATCTATTGACTATTATTAGAACGACATCCATTTTGTTCCAATCTGCAAGTTGAGTCATGAAGTCTATGGACACATTATCCCATGGCTTACTAGGGATTGATAGAGGTTTATAAAGTCCATATTTCTTTTTGTAAATGGACTTGGTATTTTAGTTTTTAACACAAGTGTGAACAAATGCTTTACATCTTCCTTAATTTTAGGCCAATAGAATCTTTTATCTATGACCATTCTTGTGGTTCATTTTTTACTTTGCCTCATTGAAAAGGCATCATGCTCTTCTTGCATGATCTTTATGCGTAGTTTTCCTACTGGCACATAAATTCAGAATTGCTTCCGTTTCAATAGCCTCTCTTTTAAAGTGATGGCTTTCACCTTCCTCTTTTCTCACAACTCTTTAAAGCATTGTTACATGAAGGGGTCTTGCATGTAGGCCTCTTTTATTTTTGACTTGATACTACTTTACCTTGGAAGATGGCTCTCAATGGTTGAGTCTAAATATTCACCAAACTTTCATAAAATCAAAAAAAAGTTACGGGCAATTGCCCAAAGAGGGGTTTAATTTGTTTTTGTGGCAATTTGTGACCAATTTTCAAAGTTCTTTTTTTTCGACAATTGAGGTTTCTTTGTCAAAAAGGTCCACCCAATCCCACCTGAAACCTGAAAAAAGAAGTATTGAAAATCCCCCTCCCCCACTCTTCTTCCCTTTTCCTCAAAGAAAAGAAAAGAAAAGGGCCCACCCCCAACCATATATAAATTTTTAAAGGATTCCTCTGCCTCAAAAGAAAAGGAAAACCCAACAAGCAAACTCAAAGTGTAAAGTTATTGTGTTTGCTCTTGCTCCTATGAAGCTGCCCTCCCCACACCCCAAGTTGGAAACAACAGGAAGAGAAAATGCACCCCATGCATCCCCCATTCCATTCCACTTTTGTCTATCAAACCAATTGCACACCTAATGGAGCTATATCCAAGCCCAGTGCACATAAAGGTGATGCAAGTAAAGTTTCTTCTATTGTTCAATTGCACATGAACCTTTTCTCCACAACTACCTTCATCATAAAACCCATATCCAAGGTCTTTACTCTTTACATCTTTGGTTGAAGCCACATGGTCGTGGGCCGAAATGACTTTGTCCTAGTTTGACTCTAATCAATCCAATCCAGCCTAGCCTTAATTACCAACCACTAAGAAACAGAATTATCAATTACCTAAACTTGCTACTCATGTCTACACAAATGACCAGCTTTTAATTGTGAAATGGGTGACTAATTTGTATGGGGCTTTGTACACTATTCCACTAGGTGATCTCCTTTTAAACAAGTTTCAACATTTGTAGCTTTCTTCAAAATGGTGTTTTCCAAAGTTTATAGAATATTCTAAGTTGGTGCTCAATTGGCCACTATCTTTTGCTTTTACTGTGTCGTTTATTTGGGTAAAGGGTGCTTTTTCAACTGGCTTTAGTGATAGCCCAACCTGTTGATTGGTAGATTGGAATTGAAAAGTAAGAAAAAGATAAGAATAGAATGGGGAAGGGTAGATCAGCCCATCACCAATCGCCTGCCTATGACTGGACACTTATTTATATCTTCCTAATATGTACCTCATTTTGATTGATTTAAAATGTTATCGGAGCGCCACCTCTCAAAATCATCCTTGAAATGAAAAGGAAAAGGAGTAATGAAAAAATCATAAGAAGAAAATAAGCTTTTCAACTTACAAAACTCGTTCTTTTTTTTCTTTTTGGACCCCTCCTACTTTCAAACCTTATAACTTTCTTATTTCTTATTCATTCTAAACAATTTTAAATGTTATAATACCACCACCTGAAGTTCTACAAATCATCTCGGAACTCTAATAGCAACAAAGCAACAACACTAAAGAAATTTTTTTGGTGTTTGGAAATTGACCTTTGTAATGTTTGGTGATTTTATTTTTTTCATTCTTGACCCCCTTTACTTTGAGGGGCCATAACTTTCTCATTTCCAATTCATTTTTTTGACAATTGTTAGTGTGTCAAATACGCCAAGAGGAGGGATTCAAGTTTTGTTTGGACACCAGAAACAATGGAGCCCTCCCCTTGGATCTGGCCTGCCCTGAATCCTTAAGTGTTCGGTCACTTGCCGATCTACCCTAGTTAGAGTTGAGCAATGTAGGCTATCTACACTAGAAATAATTCTCAAGGAATAGCCCATAGAGTCAACAACTTCTGTATTAACATCTGTTTGTTTATCAACTGGCTATTCAATTCATTTTCTAATGTGTCGTGTCTCTTTGCCTTGTGCTCTATCTAGTGCAGGTTTAAAGTTCATGTCATTCATTTCTTTCACATTTGTTATTTGTGTTGATGAAAATTGGTTGAATTTGTTGACTTAATTACTCTAATCTTTATGATTGTCCACCAAGGGTGGAACATATTGGTGATGTTTTAAACCCTATCATACATGAAAACATTAGCATACCCCAAGGGCACTAATTCATATCTGAAAACAACTTATGACATGAAACAAAGTGAACAACCACCAACTGAAGGTACATGACAACCAAAATCTTTCAATCCATCATTTTGTTCTGTTCAGCCTAGCAACAGCCCTCCAAGTTTAAGCTCCTTAATAAAACAAAATGTAGTGTCAAGCCTGACGAAAAAAGTGCATGATTCATTACAGAATGTTGGGGGGTTGGGGCCATGATGATCCTTTGGTTGATGACCATGAGATACAATGTTAGTTGTAAAGCACCAGCATAAATTTTCCAGTGTATGTGGAGGGCACCTTATCCAGTGGAATTTCTCCTTGGCAAAGGGCAGGGCGTTTTGGAAAGCAAAATGCAGGCTCTACCCCTCAGCTCTGCCTCAGGTGGCAACTTATTTCCGGAACACCCCTGCTCCTCAGGCGTTATCCTACACTTACTGGAATAGAGATGATGAGGAACCTATGAAGGCTGGTGGATTGTCCTCTCATGCTGTGCCATAAATTGGAAGTTCACATCCACACCCATGTGTGGTTACTTCTCAGGTAAGCACTCCATCCTGTATATATCTTCCACCCTTGCTGCAGAACGTCACAAGCATGAAGCCCAGTAAGAATATCTTCTCATGCTGCTTCCTATTGTGGTAAAGTCTTTGGCTCCTGACAGTGGAATGCCATCAAATGATCCAGTTGCCAGTTTGTTGGGTGTAGAGTTTGACCACTCTGTCAACTTTGCTGTGGAGAAGAATGAGAGCAACTGCAAGGTGAGATTGACAAGTTGAGACTAGATCGGAAGCTTACTCTCAGACAAGACTGATATGAGTTGGAAATACGAGAATTTGGTTGCTATTTGCCACTTGCAAAGGTAAGAAATACAAGATCTCTAAAACTTGCTCTGGGTTCATCTACTAGCAACAAAGTGTCTCAGCTGCTAAGGAACAAGCTGCTAGGACTGCAGTGACTGGATCAATCATCACCCTCAAGAAAATCAGGATCTCTGTATGTGCCTGGTCACCAGAAAAGACCACAATTACAAGGCAGCAGGCAAACTCCTGATCCAGGCATGAAATCTTTCAACCTTTCATGTCACTCCCTCCCTTTTTCCACTCATGATTTAGTTCTGCAGCTCCTGATCTGATCATTTGCAAAGAAAGTTCACACCACAAAAGTTTTTGCATCTGGTTCTTGGCCAGTAGCATGAGGTTCATGACATTTGTAAGAGAGAGTACATAGCTCCAGTACTCAGACATTGCAATTGGCTACCTCAATTGTGGAATTGGAATTGTGTTCTAAGCAGCAAACGTATTTGACATGACAGGAAAAGGAGAAGCAGAGCTGTACAATATGGGAGCTTCAGGAAGGTCTATTTACAAATGGGACTGGTCTACAAATTGTTTTGTGGGATGTGTCTGGCAATCCACCAATCAAAGGCCATTTGTTTACATGTCCAAAGCCAATGTCTAACTCTGAGCAATGACCCAACAACAGCATTCTAGTACAGGCAATCTGGGGGGCAGGGATACCAGAATTTGGTATATGACAGCTTCTCTCAATCTGGGAATGACTTCCATGCAGCCAAGGCTCTTCGCCCTCTTGGTGGCTCAGCAACTAACAGTACTGCATCTGCAAAAGTTGGGCAGACTGTATTAGCACTTGTGTGCTATGTAGTTGATGAGTTGTGTTCCTCTCACTCTCTCTCTCTCTCTCTCTCTCTCATATTTCAGTGTCTCCACTTTGAACACTTAAGTTTGGAAGCTTTCATGTGGACGTTCAGAAATTCTTGATGGATTTATTACTCTTTACTGTTTCTATCCCTGGAATCTGTTTTGATGCATAGGGTGTCCCAGATCTCTACTTTTCTGTATCCTTTTTTTTCTTACCATTTCCTGCAGGAAGAGGCATGGAAAATGTCTGAAATTGGCCAAGATTGGGTCCTGTCAAATAAGAATACCAAAAGGTCATGGCATAGCACACAATCCAACTTGGAGCTCAGAAGAAGGAAGAGATGGAGTTTTTCTCAGCTCAATTTCACATTACATATTTAGACAACTAAAGAGCACTACAATCTTCCCATAATAAGCAAGGAATGTGTTTGGCTTACACATGACTAGCTCAGGCTGCTGCTCCCATTTAGACAATCCAGCCCCCCACATCTCCCTCTCTCACACAGAGATCTCTCAGATCTCTCTCCCTCACAATTTAGAAGTAGCTGGTGGGTTACTTGGCCATAAGTGAACTCTTTTGTCTGTGCTTCATATATTGATCTGCAAGGCATACCACACATTTCAGCTCAAAACTAGTCATCAAAGAAGAGTGCTTTCCCAAATGGAAATAGGGGTTACAAGAAGAAGAAGGAGGAGGAGGAAGAAGAATGCAGTCATTGGTCAGGCAAACTAGCAGAGTAGTTCAAAGCCTTCTTCCTTTCTTTCTATCTATGTTGCCCATATCTTTCAGAGTTGTAATAAGGTGGTTGCCAACTTTAGTTTTTCCTATATTCACTCATTCTCCAACTTCCTCAAGTTCATCCATTGTCCCACTTTCCACCCCCACAAGGGATGCAACTTCACAAAAGCAAGTTTCAACAAAATCCAAAAGTTGACGGGGAAGGATGTGTGCTTATATATACCAGCTCGATCTAATAAATGCATTTTGTCTTGTGTAATCTCTGTGTACATGTGGGCATGATCTTCAAGCTTGCGCAGGCGAGCTGTTGACAGATGCCAAAGAGCGAAGGCCGAGTATGTTGTGAGTGTTTTCCATATATAAGAGAACCCTTGAAAGCTAAAGCCAAGACACAAGAAAACAGGAAAGTATATATAGCCTTGGTAGTTCCGCCCAAAAACAGGAAAACTCGGAAAGGATATATAACGTCCGTAGTTCCGCCAAGAAACAGGAAAACTAGATGCCTCGGTAGTTCCGCCTAGAAACAGGGTAACTTGGAATGCATACAGATATATGCCTCGGTAGCTCCGCCAAGCAACAGGAAAACTTGGAAAGCATATGTACCTCAGTAGTTCCGCCAAGAAACGGGAAAGCTTGGAAAGTACAAATACCTCGGTAGTTCCGCCAAGAAAAAGGAAAACTTGGAATATGTATATATACCTCGATAGTTCCGGACATCTTTCTCATGCGCAATTTTCAGCTGTTCCAAAGCAGTGATTCTCTCCTCTTCGGTAAAGCGTCGACCTCCCGCAGTCCTCTCCGCTAATTCGCGGCCACCAAAACTCAATTTGGTGTGCCTCCCGAACGAGATTCTTCGCTCGTCTATAGAGAGTGGTGTCTTGCGTATGTCTCTTGCACCTTCAGCAGCAGTACTCATTGAAAGAAAGTAAAGCAGGAGTAGTCTATGTAGCAGGATAATGTTCATTGGAAATTGGCAACCTCAGCGCTAACAAAAGAAAAAGAGACGGCATTTGATGGCAATAAGATCCCCATCAGTAAGCACTTCTGAATTGTTTGTTCATGATAGATATGTTTGAAGAGCATTTTTTGAATTGCGTGATTTTTCACTGTTTTGCAGATTGGATGTTTAGACTTCTTGCTCTGAAAGTATGCAAGTAAGAAAATAATTAGCTAGGTGATCTAAGTCTAGAGATGTAGAAGACGTCCTCCTCCTATACCCTCCTGGAAATCCCATTGGACCGCGGACAAGGAAAGCTTACTTGCAGCAGGAGGGCGACAAGTATTAGCGTGAATACTAGATTTCTTCATCGCCACAACAGGAGCAGGCACCTTGGTTTTATCGGGGAGCAGTCCATGCTTCAACCGCGACAAATGCATTTGCGTGACGTTCTCGTGGAGCTCCAGCAAGGCCCGGCCTCCTGAGATCGTAAGCAAGCTCCCTTGCTCTCGACCTTCGTATTAGAGAGAAAAAAGCAACACAAAGACGGCCAAATCAGAACATGAGTTGTTCATCGGGCCTAAACCAAAGGATGGTGCTGTATTGGGCGAGAAAGAGTGTTTTTCAGAGAGATGGTACCTGAAGAAGATTGCTGCTGTTGAGGTGTATCCGAAGAGCTGACGAAGCTCTTGGAGCGTGCAATGAGGGCGACGGCACGAGCATGCAAGCCATCCACTGCCCGCTGAGTGGTAATCCTTTTGGTGCTTACGTACAAAGATCGTGGAGTATTTGCCTGTTGCTTCATAATCCATTTCAGACTCTTAATCTCCCCATCTTCTCACACACGAAGGAGCTCCAGAATGCAGTTCGAACCAGAATACATAATATCGAGCAGTTCAAAGTCACTGCTTCAAATTTGTTGTGAAGGCCCCTTTGGTTTGGTAAGCTTCCCAAAACCTTTCATCAGCAATGAGAGAGAGAGAGATGAAAAACTTGATTGCATGCATCATCTTTGTGTGTGAGTCAGTCAGGCTCAAGCGACCTGTGTGTGGATTGTAGGTACGAGCGAAGTTGCTATAGTGGTGAAAGAGAGAGTAGAGATGATGCACAAGAAACCAGCATTCCGACCAACAGGTGTGCACTTGGGTTTTGATTCTTCAAATCTGATTTTGTTGCTTCAAATCTGCTTCAAAGTGTCTGACCCAAAATCAAATCCCCCTTGTATAACAAGCCGCTCATCGCTTAACTTGGCTTTGCCCGTTAATGGCAGATTCAAATTAAAAACTTCCCTTATTATTATGGCCTTTGATATTTCATAAGTTGCTAGCTAGAGTGTCATGAAAAACTTACAGGTTTTTAAGTGCAGGGTAAAGCCCTAGGATGGGGGCATTCTCAAAATATGGGGCCGAGGAGAAGCCGATAGCTGAGTCCAGCCCCACAGTTTGGGAATGTACCTCACCGATGGGCTTTACATACCGTCAAGCACAAGGCAAAAATGATTTTCATAAAGCCTGCTGGCTTTCAGAGTTGATGAATTGTGATGGGTAAAGGTACCTACAAGTACACTGCAAAAAAACCAAGCCAATTTTTACACAGGAGACTAGGTCCTATCTTTCAAACCTTCCAAGGTTGTGGAGGCCTTCCAGATGGCCTATTAGCCCCATGACAGGATACCTCAATTGTTCTAAGGTTCAAAAAGATAGGGCCTTTTCCTATGCATGCATATTGACAATTGATTTTTTGGGTGGTAAATTTTAGTTGATTTGGGAAGTTGTTAATTTTTCTTAAACGTGTTTTTTTGGTGCAAAATGTGGTTTTCTCTGGCAAAACTACAACACTTTTTTTTAGAAAAAGAAAATTGAAAAATTAATAATGGTACCTAATAATAGAGTTGGTAGTAAACAAATTGCGATTTGTTTATTAGTCCAAATGATAAATACAACAAAGAATTGCCATATTTGCAAATGGATGAGAAGACCTGATTCAGCTCTTCATCCACTCTCCATTTGTTTTGTGGAAGAGTCTATGTTCTTCTCCCACCCACGTGGTTCTTGCACGACGACCCGCATTCTTATTTTCGTCACCCCTCAGCACTATCTCCCACCCAATTTTGGGTTTTTGTGGAGCTGAGCAACCAAAAAACTATGCCTTGGAAAAAAAAAAAAGTCGAAACCATCAAAAACAATGTCCATACGTTTTTTCAAACGTGTATGGCATTCATAAAACATTTCAAAATAAGATTACAACTTCTTGATTAGTGTGTCTAATTAAGATTTAGGGTTTCTTAAGGTGTTACATGGTTTTCTTACTCGTTTTCTCCTTCCTCTTTCAACTTGATGTGTGTTTTTCGTTTTTTTTCTCACTTGATTTGGATTCTTTTTGATGTTATGGAGATTGAAGGTGAGTACATAGTGAAGTGATAGGCCTTAGAGCATAATTTTGTGTTTGTTTTTTACTTTATTTATCATTCTTCTTCATAAAGGTATGTGTGGTTTAGGGTTATTATATTTTTCTTTTCTTTTTTTAATTTGTTTTTCATTTCTTATTATTCTATCATGGTGAAGAGAAATGCACATGGAAGAAGAGGTGGAAGGAGAGGTGTGGGGAGAGGTGGAAATATGAAGTTTACAAGAAATGAATGTGCAAAGCAAGCAAGAAGATTGAAAGCAAAAAATGAAAATAAGGAGAATGCGTAAGCCAATGCTCTTAGGAGGATCAACCAAATGATAGAAAAAACATATGAGATTGAGAATTATTTTTTTTGAAAAGACCCAAAGAGTTCAGAGAGGACATTGCAAAGTATGAGTTGGTGAACAATGTGAAAGGTGGGTTTCTTCCATGCTTATGCAACTTATGTACTAAGCATAAGAGTTTTCTCATATGGTTGTGTGACAAGCTTCACATTGGTTTTCATCTCTCATTCAAGAAAGCTTGGATTCATTGGAAATTGCTAATGTGGAATGGACAAATATATATTTAAAGGTAAGTTTTAATTACTTAAATGCTAAGATTGAATGTTATTGTTTATGTGCATGAATGTTTGATTTCAATGCTTATTTATTTGATCATTGAAATGTGATCACATACTTAAATTAAATGTATCCATATTTACATGTTTATAATGTTTATATGTTATATGTTTGAATAGAATGTAATATGAATGTTTAGATATTTAAATAATTTTAATAGTTATAATGTTTGAATATTATGTATAATAAAATTTCATGTTTCATGTGTAAAGGATATGTGGAAAAAACATATATTTAATTGAAACATATATATTGATTTTATGTTTGAGTACAGTGATTGGGTATACCACAATGTAATATGGGACAATGAAGTGGCATGGAAAGAACTGAAAAAAAAACGCATGTTTAAGTGAAAGTTGATGGATCTTATTTCAGAACGTAATGTTCAATTGTGAAAAAAAGGAAGAAGGTGAAGAAAAAGATGATGGATCATGATGATGAAACAAAAATGAATGCAAGCAATAATAAGATGTTGAAGATGGGTGTGAATAAAAGAAGGGGCAAAAACCATGATGTGGGTAAAAGGAAGAAAAATTGCAAAAAAAATGATGAGGATTGGGTTTTTGTGACAAAATATTGAAACATTTTACTTAAGAATTTTTTTAACTTAAACTTTTTATTATGATGTGTCATATGTTTTCTAACACACATGTTGATTATAAATATTATAACACATGATGCATACACATTCAATAGTAAAAGTAACATTTAATCATACAATATATGAATATTGATTTTCATATAAACTTATAAAAATATTTTATATTCACACATAGGACCACAATTCAAAATGGACATCAAAATTTTAATGAAATATATATATATCACAATTGTTGCATTTTGTAGTTGGAATCTTTGGAAACATCACTCTCTTTTGTTTATTCATGGTTATCATCACATGTGATGAATGTAAATTGGCTTTTGAATGCGGTGTAGACAATGGACATTCCATTGACTTTGCTAGATCTTGAATTGAAATAGCATTTTGGGAAGCAAAGAATCCTTTGTGCTTGAATCCGATTTTCCATCTTGCATGATAAACATTACTTTGCATATCTTAAATAGATCCATGTGTAGGCACGTCAATTACAATTGGTTATTCAAAGGTAAAAGGTTTTCATAATGTTTTTTAAAAAATTTCAAATTTTGAAAAACGTGTTGAGCTCTTTCTAAAATGTAAGTCTCAACTATTGACTTTAACCATATGAACTCTAGTTCCAAATCTTGAATTGTGCCATGGATGGCACTAACTAGCTCTTCACAATTGTTTAAAGGTTCATCTACATGGGAGCTATTAGGGCAATTGATATCATTCATGGATTCATGTACTAAACCCCCGATGGTATAACCATCATTTGGAGGCTAATGAATTGCACATTGTTCCAAAAATTGAGGATAATGTGACTCAACAATAAATTGCACTATAATAATGTGCTTACAATTCATAATATTGTTACAACAAGTGCAAAAGAATTAATGTAAATAAACATGATACTATACAATGGCATTTGTTTCACTTAGTAAAATAAAAAGTGATTGTTGCCCATTCAATACTTTGAATATTGAATCCCCATGTTCTTCATATGTTTTCACAAGTCATTCTCCTCTAACCAATTTATGCTTATGATTTGCATCATTGGCTCTTTTTGCATATCTTTTGGAATCACCTACACGATAACAATATATGCGATTTTAGTTGATTTTTAGATAATCATATGCAAATTACAATTTTAAAAAAATTCAATTATATATTCATTTATGTATTACTTGTTTTTGTTTAAATGATCCAATAATGTTCAACCTCCAACTCAAGTACCATCAAATGCACTCCCCATAATGGTCAAAATGAAGTTTCTAATAGCTCAATTCATTTTTCCTCCAAGTAATGTGTACTTGATCCATTTTTGATGGCAATCAATAAGATTTGTGAATAATTTCTTATCCATGTAATTTGAAAAACATTCACCTTGTTGTGTCTAAACAACATGTGCATGTCAACTTTCAATTATTATATTTTTAATGTATTAAAAAATCTTGAATGCATAACAAATTTTTAGTATATCAAAAAAAAATGACAAATAACAATTGGCTGTAGTTGAACAATGGTGGGAAATGTAAACTAGGTGCCAGTTTTTATATGTACTCATATTTTTTCATGTGTGAAAAAATGGTGATATATAGATAATATTGTTCACACAACGTGGGTATTTTATTGGTATTTTTTATACATTGATGATTATCTTATAATAACCATAAACTTGAAAACATAACCTCTTGTCCATGTATTTTGAAAAACAATTCTCACCCTTACTATATTTAGACATGCACAACAACTTTCAATTGGTCACACATGTGAGTAGTGTATTAATATTTTTTGATACATTAACATCTTACAATAACAATAGACATAAAAACATGTTAGCCCTTTTTCCATGTATTTCAAAAAAAAATCTTGTCCTTGTTATATTTAAACATGCATGGTAGCTTTCAACAAAAAAAATCCTTAATGTATTAATAATCCTAAATGTATCAAAAAACATGTGGCATATAACAATTGAAGTTTTACAATTGAAAAGTGATAGGAAGTGTATTCTAAGTGTCAATTTGAAAAATACCAATATATATTCACCCATGAATAATAAATTGATATTTTTAGATACATTAATAACTACCATAAAATAACCAAAAACCTAGAAATGTGGTAGCCTTTCATTCATATAATTTTTAAAAAAATTCTCACCTTTGCTTACAATACATGTGTATCATGAGATTCATGATGATAACACAACATAATGCATAATGGCATGATGCATCAATACATTGTGATTTCAATATGTTGCAAAATAAAGCAAAAATTATCATTGTTACCTACAGTATTTATTAGTAGGTGAAAAGTATTTTCACTAACAATTTTGTTGTTTTTACTCATGTGCACATATTTTCAACTTGGGGCAAGATGCCCACTAACATTGAAAAGGGTATAAATATGTAGGCATTGGTAATCATTTTATGTTGGGGGACCAATACTTTGTCAAATCCTATGCAAACAGTACATGTGCAAATTAGCAAAATATTTAATCTATACCAAAATCAAAATGCAAGGAATTCTACAAAAAGAATTCAATGTTGTGACTATTTTGACAAATCAAAAGTTGGAAAATACACAGCCTATGCAACAAACCCTTGTCTAGCAATTAACAACTCTTGTTAATAATTTTTCTATTTTCAAGTATGTGATATAATTATGGACATTATGGTCAAATAATGTAATAAAATGATGTAAGTTTTGTCATTTACAACATTTTGAGTTATCTTTGGTATTTAAACACTTTGCTAATTTTATGAATGTTCCAAGTTATTCATCAATCAAGGAGATCCCTCAAGTACTTCAATTTCAACCAATCAAACACAAGAGAAAAAGGTTAGGTACACAAATTATATATATTTTAAACCTATTTTAATAGTGCAACCTTGCAAGGCTGAAGAAGGTGGTTTTGGGTTGGATGAGTTGCATAAAGCCCATCTTGAGAAGGAAGTAGTACCTTTATTACCACAAAGGGAAGAGGTTTTTAGTGACATTTGCTCTATGGAACTTGAGGTTAGATTTTTGCTTATGGACTATTTTTCTTTGCAATTTTGTTTAATTCACAATAAACATCAAATTTGATGGAGAAAACCTCAACTTAATGTGTATTGCATTGGAGTTGAAAAAATATGACACTTGTCCCTTTTCCACTATTGTGAGCATATTTTTACCAATTGCATTGTATTAACTCATTGTTAATATGTGTTTGTACGTTGTATCCTATTATTGTGTTATAAAGACTCATAGAGTCCACCTCCAAAAGGACACCCTAAATATGATATCAAAAGGAGGCCTTCCACCATGTTAACTTTAGGTACTATCAAATCTTATTTTGTTTTGCCCGAGAATTTTCCAAATATGACAATGTTTACAGACATGTTTTTATAGTAGCAAGTCAAAGGTTAAGTAATGTGAATGCCAAATTATCAAAGGTATATGAGATGTGGCGTTTCAATGAGGTTTTGCTAAGAGCTCCAATTAGTGCAAAGAAGGTTTATGCTCCAAACAACAACCATGATTGTTGTTTCTAGATTTTTTTTTGGTAAATTGTTTACACAAACTCAATTTTAAGGTGTGTTTTATGTTTTCAAAGTTTATGTGATACCAAAAGTATACAATGTAACATGTTTCATATTATTGAAAAACAACATAATTGATGTTAAATGAAGCTCAAGCCATTGTCAAATGTAAATCTTGAATTGTTCAACTCGAGAAATGGAGCAGCAAGAATATTCAACCCCATCATGCTGGAAATCTTTTAGCCACGAAGGTTTCCATGATATATAAAAAGCACTTTTGATTTGAATGCCCCCATAATTATTGTAATGGAACTTGCTTTAGCATCCACACCCAGATCGAGTCCATCTTACCCTGAACCATTTCCTTCAACTTAAATTTAGTTTCTTGAGTTGAATGGATGGACACTAATTGCTACCCAGATATTCCAACCAAGTATGGTAATTCACATAAATGTCAACATGGGTGTTTTCCAAAAAATATATTCAAAAACCTTTCATCGCACTATTTATTACTTGTGAAATTAATGTCACATGAGAGCTCATTGAACAATAGGTGTATGCAACAAAACGTTAAATGGAATTGACCACCTATTCTTGTAATAATCTACATGCAAATGGTTTCAACTTTCTTACCAGTTTTTCTTTGTCCACATGCTAAGGAAGTAGGGTGCAGCACGAATTGCTGCCACCCATAGTGCTAGAATAGTAAAATGTTGCCGCAATAATCTCCTTGCAGCATCTTCATCATCTGGTTCAAATGATGAACTTTCCAAAAATGTGCCCATGTTGGGCTGCTTTGTAGAATATCCAAATATTTTCATTATATTTTAGGCCCAATGACATACCATGTAGCAAAATTCCAAACATTCATGAGACATAACCTCAAGCTTTTCCACCTAATCCTTCCATTTAGAATGCAACTATGTCGTTTGGTCTAATTACGAGGAGTTCAAGAGGTGCAAATCAATTGGGCATGTGAACAGTTTGCATCCCATCATAATCCAATATTGAAATGGTGGGTTTTTCTAAAAGAATTGTTCACCAATATGACACTTTCCACACCTTCCATATTGGTAAAATTGAAAACATTTTCATCAAAACTACTTTCATCATCAAAATACACTAAGATATGTAATTGATGCCAAATTTCATGATGACAACCATGTGGCACTTTTGGGAGAAGGTTTTCAGTCCATGCCTTCAATGCATGGAATTGACACAAAAGTACTTTTGCGATGATTTGTTCACCCCCAATCACTCCATCTTTCCAACAATGAGGATTTCTACTCACCGTCGCCTTGGTGACATGCAAAATTATGAGGTGCTTGCTGATAACAATGCTCAATGGTCTAATTTTTTCAATCGCTTTAAACATGATTTCAAAACAAATTTCAACTGCATATCCTTCTTGACCTGATTTTTTGTCCTTAAACATAACATGTAAAAAATTGGCATTCCTTGACCATATTGATTTGGAACAATAGCTGCATACAATGGTAGGTCATATATTGATTGGTTTTCAAAGTAAAATCTAATGCCCATGATTGCAATTTTTTCTCATGAAATTGTCTTGTATACCAATGACACATGGACACTTTCAAAAGTCAACATGAAAAGGAGAATACTCTTGATAAAAAATAACCTTCTTTTGTTTTTGCATGTTAAGAGTACTTCATCCTTGTGTAATGAATATACATTATATTTGGAACATTAACAATTTGATTAGATAGATTCCAAATAAACATCACATGACAAAACAAAATTATATCAAGAATTGATGAAAATCATTATGCACATAATAAATTCTTAATTATGTTCAACATAATAATAATTCTTGCATTTTCCTCAAATGGTGCATAATAAAAACTCCACTTCTTTTGGAATAAGAAAAAATCCGTATGTGACACATTCCAAAATATTAGCCCCTTATTTTATCTTCTCTTATTTTCAAAAGGATGCAAGGGCCACGGTAGATGTACTCACCATTCACTTTAAATTTTTCATAGCATAAATGATTACCATTGGTTGCACAAGTAAAAAGAATAAATCGTTTTCAAATTTGGGAACCTATCCACTATGTACCGGGTGAATAAAAATTGTAATTTCTTAACCTTTGTTCCTTATAAAATGTTCACCATTCACATCTTATGTACCCAATCTAGATACAACCACTTTTTCATAAACTCACAATCACACTTTATCGAAGTTCTTAATCTACAATGTGAAATTGTCTCCTCCACATTTATTGGAACTTTCTTCCGGATGTGTTTTTTCTCACCCCTATGACACCCGTAATATGTAACTTGGATATTCTTCCAAGTGTTGATCCTCTTCAAATGACAACAAATCTGGATATTTAATGCACAATTCATTGAGTCCATTGTCTAAGGTGTTGCGTGGCACTCTCATTTTTTCATCCCAAAAGACTAATTTTTGTTGACACGTATTGCAACATTTGAGAAATGATGCAACAAATGTTTGTGGGATGCCACCACACTTAGGATCAATACTCCAAGAATGTTGTCTTATTTTAATTGTAGCATGAAGAGGTAAATGTTTATCGGTATTTGAAACATGGGCAACTTGTATGATAGTTGTCTAATCTTTTGAACAAGGTATTTGTCTTTTCATTTTTTTTTTACAATCCAACTTTAAACCATGAGAAAACAAGGTCAATATCAAGATTTTTTGGAGATTAATCCACTATTTTACAATGGCAAGAAAATCATTATCAATTGGACGTACATGGCTTTGTGATTTAAGGTGGAACTTGGGATCAACTTCAATGATAAAAGTGCTTTGTCATCCTCCAAACATTTCATCATAAGGTCAATACATACCATGGTAAATTCAATCAACTTAACATTATGTCCAAAAGTTGAAGGGGTAGAAGACTCATTACCACATGAAGGTGGCTTGGAGTTGAGAACATTTTCCACAATTCCATCTTGTTCTCCATCTTTTTCAAAATGCATGGTCTCCACAACTTCTTCATCAATATCAATGTTTGAATCAAAATTGAAAAGACAAAACTTATGCTTCATCCATATTTAAAACTTCTTCAAAAGCATTGTTCAAGATATCCTCCAAATATGGAACATGATCCAAGGCCTCATCAAAATCAAAAAGATTTTTAAAATGCATTCTTTGATTCGCCATCTTCATCTTCGATGGAAAATGAAGATGTGAAATATGAAATCAAAACATCATGAACCTTACACCCTAAACCTTAAATCTTATGAAAGAATGAAATTTTATTTTCTAAATATTCTTCAAACATTTAAAAAATTCCAAATTTTCAAAAAAAGTCAATGGGGAAAAAATGAATCATTTGATCTAACATTTTTATCTTTCGTCTAAGTTTGTACCATCCATGTCTGTTTTTTTTAAACTTGCACTCTCTAAGCTTATATTAAACTAATATTCTCTAAGCTTGTACTAAGCTTTACTAAACTTGTACTCTCTAAGCTTGTATTCCTTAATTTGTTTTCTTTCTTTGAACTTGAATTCAAAACATTTTAAACATTGAATCCTAAACTTTTTTGGTTAAGTCCACCTCCACAAAACAATACACAGACATCAAAAGCAAAACTAGTTATGACCCCCTACATGTTTGCTAAAACCTAAAATCATACTTGCACAGCTACTATCTTAGGGCAATAATAAATTTTTATAAATAAAAAGCAACAACAATACAAACAAATTAATCAATTAAAAATAAATTTCATTATGATTTTTATTATTAAATTTTCATCAAAGCCTTATTGAAGTTTTTTAAATAACATCAAATTAATTTTTCTAATCATAACTCAAAAATATTTATATTAAAATTTTTATTTATTTTTAAATTGACATGTATTATTTTAATCATTTTTTGCATAATCTTTCAAATCTATTTTTTAGTAATCTCATTTTAACAAAATTTAAAAGAATTGAAGCTAATTATTTGTATGTTTATCAAACAAATTTCATCTTAAAAATTAGTCATATGAATTTCTTTTTACATTTCATAGCAATATGAAACCTTGTGATTAAAAAAAAGCAAGTGACAACCCAAGACAAATAAAATGATATTGAGGCATGATTAAATGAGTTACCCAACACTCATATTTTGAGAAAAAACCCAACAAGTGAGTAGATGGGCAGACTTCAAAACAACCCATCGATTGGATGGGTGCACCCAAAGTCTACACATGCACCTCCATTAACTTAGGGCAATGAAAAATTGAAGAATAAAAAAAAATGAATCACGTCAAGTCAAGTTGGGAAGGAAGAAAAAAACATGCATCAAACTGACAGAAGAAAAAGAAACCTACACAAAGAAAAACACACAAGCATTTGGAAAACCCTAAATTTTAACCCTAATCAAAAGCCCTAAATCTTATTCAATAATATTAATATTAAAAAATCCATATATTTTGAGTCATGTTATACAAATATTCTTCCAAATGTCATACATTTTGTAAAAAGTGAAAATAAACACTTGAAAAATCCTAAACCTTACTTAGACAATAGACACACTAATTAAGAAATTCTAATCTTATTCCGAAATATTTCTGCGCCATACACTTTTGAAAAAAAGTATGGATTTTGTTTTTGACGGTTTCGATCTTTTTTTTCTTTTCCTGGGCAAGGCATAGTTTTTTTTTGTTGCCCGACCCGGCAGAAACCCAAAACCGGGTGGGATATAGTGCCCAAGGCTCGCCGCCTCTCTCTCTCTCTCTCTCCTCTCTCTGTGCACTCGGTCCTCGTCTTCCATCTTCGAGCTCCTGCTGCTTCGAGATCTGCTTCTTCTACATTTCGGTAAACGATTTTGCCATTGGGTATCTACCGGAATCCCTGTTCTCGCACTCTGCATTTTCCTTCTTTGGGTCGCATTTTCAGCTGGCAAGTTGTTGTTGAGATTGTAGATAGATTCTTTCTTTCTTTCTTCTTTGAGTACACTGTAGTTGATGCCAGAACCGCAACTCTAGAGACAAGGAATTTGACTCTAGAGCGTCGCATTCACAGCTACTATAAGGGGTGGGGGAGGATCAAAGACGACACAGTACTGACTCTACTGGACCGTCTCCAATAGATCCAGGGAAGAAGAAGAATCTCGCATCGAAGAGGAACAAGAGATTGGATCATCGTGGATCTCAGAGATCACCCTCTCAGTACTTGCCCGTTTTCTTCAACCTTCAAGTTTCTTTGACAAGATGGATGTAAGTGCAGTGGTATTTTCTTTTCCCTTTCTTGAAATGGGACATTCCCTTTCCAATCCGAGAAGCAACAAGATTCTTCATACTTAAAAGCGAGAGAGAGAGAGAGAGAGAGGTTTGATGATGATACACAAAATGCCGGTATGATGGATGGTTGCGGAAGGAGATCTGGAATGTATGGGAAGGCATTTCGTGATAGTGTTTTCTTTCGCAGGTGTCTGCTCCCTTCATCAAGAACATCCTGCTTTTGGATGATGAAGGGAAGCGAGTAGCGGTGAAGTACTACTCTGACGACTGGCCAACTCTGGCTTCCAAGCTTTCGTTTGAGAAATCCACTTTCACCAAAACTCAACGAACAGGTGCTCGTGCAGAAGGTTTGGGTTTTCTTTCTCATTATAGAGACAAATCCCTCTCTTGGTTTGCTAAAAACCTCTCTTGCTGGACATGAAGAATGTGCACACTTTCACACACAGAATCTGACCTAATCTGACCTAATTCTAGAATATCAATTTAGAATTCCCAGTTTTCTTTTGTAAGTGGATCAGAATGTTTATTATTGGATTAGTGATTCTTTTCTTCCTTCAGTTGCAGTGTTCAGTTTGTTGCAGCAAATCTGTGAGCAACAGGCAGATAGTTATGGCAAGAAATCTGTTTGTTCTCCGTAGGTTCTGCACCTCTTCTTTCTTCTCGATATGCATTGTAATGCTCAGTAAATGCCTTCAACAAATTTTGGGATGTGTGTAGATGTGGACATTGTCATCTCTCCTCTGTTAATGCACGCCAAAGGAGGGGGGGGTAAATCTTTGGACATAAAAAATTTCCATGGCAGACTTTGTATACTAAGTTTTTTCAATGTGGAAAATTGCAGCTGAGATTGGGATGTTTGATGGATACATTGTGGTCTACAAGTTCATCTCCGACCTCCATTTTTATGTTACAGGAAGTGATGATGATAATGAGCTCATATTGGCTACTGTATTACAAGGATTCTTTGATGCAGTTTCCATGCTCCTCAGGTTTGTGAAAACTGTCTGATTTTTTTGCAGTGCTTTAAAGCAATTCTTTCTATGATCAAGATTTATGCAAATTTGATTTCAACCTTGTAGAAGGGTTTGCTGGGAACTTTTCCAAAGTCAGTTTACTGTGTTGATTTGTTTTACAGAGGCTTCCTAAGGCTTCCTTGCCAAGTGCAACATTAGCAATTTCCATGGATTTTGGTGGATTGGCTAACTGTTCATGTTTCATTCCTTCAGGAACAACATGGAGAAGAAAACTGTTTTGGAGAACCTGGATCTGGTCCTTCTCTGCCTTGATGAGATTGTAGACAGTGGGTAAGTGCTTCTACAGGTTTTCATGGGCACTGGAGTAACTTTTGGAAGATACATATCAGTGTATAGGCAGTGCTTTCTGGCACTGAACACTGCAGTTCCTGGGTATTGACAGGCATCCATGACAAAGTTCATTTTTCTGGTAGTATACTGACAGAATTTTTTGAATGGATAGCACTAAATCTATGGACATGCTGATATGCTGTGATTTGATTCACAAACCAAGTTCACGGATGCATTTTTTTTCACCAAAAATTGGAGGGGAATATACAGATATTCCCTGTTGTTGTGCTAGGTTCATGGGCTGGTTTGGCATATGCAGGATCATATTGGATTCGGATGCTGACACAATTGTTGGTAAAGTAGAAATGCATGGAGCTGATGCAGATGTTCCCCTCTCAGAACAGGTAGGTCTCATCAGAGTTGATTTGACTCCATGTTTCATCTTCACTCATGCTCATTGAGCAAGTGCTGCTATTGTCCAAGTTGCTAAATTTGCACTGGTGAATTTTTATGTAATGCAGACAATTTCCCAGGCATTGGCAACAGCCAGAGAGCATCTGGCAAGATCTCTGCTCAAGTAGATAATTTGGAGATACTAGAGCAACCACTTTTGGGTATTTATATAGATGCAGGCAACCTTCAAAATATCCTGTGGAATAGCCACTTCAGTTCCTGCATCTTTCCAGGACAGTGGCCTCAGTATGAGTGGGATCTAAATAGGTGGAGTTTAAATCATGGGGTGTTCTTGATGGCTCATTCTGCATCCTTGCCCATTTCTTCAAATTCTTAGTGAACTCCTTGTGTGTGTCCTGTGTTTCCATGCGGGTGTGCAAACTGCAAACCTCCAAAATACATCTGCAATTTGAGTTTAGAAACAGTTCAGTAACATCTACAGGTAGAACATGAATGACTCAGTGAAAATCATATAGGTTTCCCTCTTGGGTTCTCCATTTCCCATGCCCTGTTTGTTATCAGAAAAGTCAACTGTCTGGTAGATTGTAGCATTTTGAGATGGTAAGCAGAACAATAACATACCTTTTCAGGATATTGCTTTGTGTTCATAGATTGGTAACAACTTAGGTATTGCCTGTTGCATTATGTATTGCAAGTTGGTTTCAATGAAAGATTCTCTTTTGAACACAAGGATTGTCTGGCACCCTTCACTTGCATCAAAGAGTATTGCAAAATAGGGTAGCATAGTAGTGTGCTGTAATGTATGAAATTTAGGATCTTCCTGTCCTGAACTGGGACTAAGAATCTTGATCTGAGGAAGTCTGGGTTAGAAGTTATGGTTTTACACTAGCCATCCTCAACCACAAAAGTAGTCATCATGGGCAGACCATCTTGGACCCTAATCCCAAACTAGAAGGAAAACATCTTGATCCCTTTCATCTATCTCCAAAATTGACATCCAAAGGCAAGCTGCAACAACAAACTTGTGGAGGATTCAATGACTTAGTTTCATCCACCTTGCTGAAGCTCTTGAACAAGTGCTTGCTGTGCTAAAACATTTCTGTAAACTGCTTCTTTCTCAATTGTTTGGGAAAAGATGAATGCTGTTCCAACAAATCAATGCAAAAAACACTTCTTCAAGTTTGGAAGTAATTTCAACCAAGGAGTTGAATGATGTTGTTCTCCCAACATGCCACTTGAAGGTTTCTTCATAATGTTTTCAGACAGCACTCGATCAATGAATTCCTCCAACCCATGTGACCTTATTTCCCAACTTGATTTGTGTTGTCCACCTATTGTGTACAAAGGTTTTTTTCCCAATTGCATGGAAGAGTGGATCATTGGTGAAGCACTTGATGTTCTCCTATGCAACAGTGAAAAAGAAACAACTCATCTAAAATATTTCCTACCCATTATCAAAACCACAACAAAGAACTTCCTGGGTGTAGTAGTTTCATGAACATAGAAGTTGAGATCATCAATTGCGTATAAGTCTCAGTGCATTATTTGCCCAATGGAGGTGGGCATGCCACTAAGTGGAAGGCTCTTCACAAAATGGATTCATTTGTTAAGCGAAAGAACCATAAGGACCATTGGCCAAATAGCCACGTCTTCGGCATAAGCTTCTGAGCATTAAAATTGCTGCTAATGTTACCAGAACTAGTCCAATGTTGACCATTGCATCCATCATTGCTCCTCTCTCCTCTTCAATTTCTCCCCTCAAGACCTCTCTCTCTCTCTCTCTCTCTCTCTCTCTCTCTCTCTCTCTCTCTCTCTCTTTTTAAAAGACAGGAACAAAAAAATAGACACATTCAACTACAAAAAAAAAAATATTAAAACAAATTAATAAATCTTTTGCAAAGTA
>Ga0116227_10002178_pt1 | contig 44780 bp, 41 predicted proteins | sample S1TSphgellanicum_FD_89693 | JGI IMG/M metagenome (GOLD analysis project Ga0116227, IMG submission 89693) | Host-associated microbial communities from peat moss isolated from Minnesota, USA - S1T2_Fb - Sphagnum magellanicum MG | ecosystem: Host-associated > Plants > Peat moss > Unclassified...
AAAAGAAAAATAAAATAAAGTGTCCAAAAACATGAACTCGAAATGATCGAGAGTGGGGGGGGGGGGGGGGGGGGGGGGTGCGGGGAAACAACAACAAGACAAGATGGTATCAGTTCTCTGCCCCAGTAAATTGGACTATTTTTGCCAAATTCTGGCTATCAATTTTTATAAAAAGAAAAACCCTGGACGGTCACAGGATGCCTGACAATTAATTTCTCCACGTTCACCGCCCTTTCTTTCATCCGTGTCTGTCTCCCGATGGATGAAATAGAAAAGTTTTGTGGGTGTAGTTTAGTAGCTAATTACTAGTGACTTTTCATCCCCTGCAAAAAGGGATGTCCAAAAGTGTTGGAGGCTGCAGTGTTTTTTTTTTTGGGAATTTTTATTTGTAGCCAAATTGGCGATCATCCGAAGGAAGATGTAGGAAAATTGACTCTCCTCCCTAGGAAGATTTATCCAAATCTGGCTATAAACCAGAAAATAATTTGTACTAATCTTTAAATCATCCTTCTATATTTTTGGCTACAAAACAAAAACCAAAAACATTTGGCGATTTTATCTTTTTTTTCTTTCACTTCTGGCGACTGAAAACCTCCAGAATCACTTCTTTTCTTTTTTTTCTTTTTTCCAAATTTCCAAATTGTAGTTTCTCTTTTTGGCGAAATTTCGCCAGTAAAAAAAACAGGCTAGGGGGCTGGTACCTATTAGGGATCTCTGTTATGTCCATCCATCCATAGTGATGTTGTTCCTCTTTTTTCATCCACTAAACCATCCATAGTCTTCTTCTTCTTCTTACTCCTCTTTGTCCTCTGAGCGCATCGCTGCTGCGCCGCCGTTCGTGGCTCCCGTCCTGCTGCACAGCACAGAGCATTTTCTTGCTTGCTTTGCTTTTCTCTAGTGTTTTGCTATGCTTTTGCCGCGCACACGCACACACACACACCCACTCTCTCTCTCTCTCTCTCTCTCTCTCTCTCTTTTACATTGCTTCACTCACCCGCAATCCGTGTGCCCAATTTTTTTAGCTTTTTTATTTTCCGAAATTTATGCCATTATTTTTTTGATAGCACTGAGCTTTTAAGAACCAGCTCACACTCTGCGTCTCTCTCTCGACAGACAGACTCTCTCTGTCTCTCTCTGTCTCTCTCTCGTTTTGTGAATCCGAGCCGCGACTTGACTTGGAAACGTGCAGGGATGAGTCTCGCTGGCTCGCTGGCTCGAGACAGAGATGATGTTGCAACTTCCTGACTCCTGTTTTCCTGGCACTCAACGAGTTTCTGGATTCTTTTTTGCCTTTGCTGCTGCTGCTGTGGCTGTGACGATGAACTGCAATTTGCAGTCTTTCGTGTTCTCGGCGATATCGCTCTTTTTTTCATAGTGCAATTCCTTGTATGTGTTTGTGTGTATGTGTTTTTTTTTCCCCCTTGTGTTTTATGCTTTGCTCGATGATGCAGGAAAGGGAGAGGCTTTGTTCCTGTTGCTGGAAGTGTTGTTTTTAGAATATAGGTTCGTCTCTGAAAACTGTTCCACGAGGAATCTGTGTTTGCATTGCGACAGAGCTTGATTGTTGTTGTCGTTCGGTTGCTTTTGTAGCTTGTCGCTTCCCGCGACTTCCTTTTTTCTTCTTGCAGGTTTTGTTTTTCTTGCATGGAAGCTGCTGTAGGCGGCTTGAGGATCAAGCAGTAGTTTTGTTCTCGGATTGGAATCCCCCAGGTCGACAGGAAGCGACTCGGGGCCCGGGTGCGGAGTCTGGAATTGTGAGTGAAGAAGGAAGAAGAGGGTTGATTCAATCAATCAATCAGTTTTGCGCGAAGAAGAAAGAGAAAATGGAGATGGACACAAGAGACAGAGATTTGGAGGAAGCTTTGGTGGCGGAGCAGCGTCCCCCACAGCTGGATTTGTATGAGCCACTGCTGGTTGACAAGGAGACCAAAGCTCTTGTTGCTGCTAATGGCAATGCTCATTTCCTGCAGGTTTATGCAGCAGGAAATGGCAGCAAACATCTGGCCATGATTGGAGCCAAAGTCTCGCCCATCGAAAGCCTTGATTACGAGTAAAGCTTGCTCTAAAATCCCGCTCTTCCTGTTCATGGAGAATGGATCCAGATATAGCTACTTGTGTCCATTCTGAGACAAAGAACAAGAAGAACAAGAACAAGGAGTATTTATTGTTTTGTGTTTTGTGGAGATGGTGTTCTTTGTTGAAATGATTGTTTGCCATGGTCATCAGTATGTATGGATGTGTGCACTAGCAGAGCTTTCAAGCTGCAAAACAGCAGCAGTACTTAGGAAGGAAGAATCCTGGATGCCCTAGTGACGATAAAAAACAGAAAAAGAATCTTCTCAGGTGATTACTGCAAGCTCCAACTCTGGTCCCTGTGGTTTTGTGTTTTGGATGATGATGGTGATGATGGTGATAATGATGCAGGTTGATAGAGAATGAGCTATTCAGACAGGATTGGCGTTCAAGAAAACGAGTAGAGATTTTGCAATATGTAGCGGTGAAGTGGACATTTGTGTTTCTTGTGGGTCTCTTCACTGGCATTGTTGCCTTTGGTATCAACCTTGCTGTTGAGAACGTTGCTGGTCTTAAATTTGTTTACACTGTCAACCTCATGACATCAGAGAGGTTAGTTCATACTCTTGTTTTCCCACTTCTCAGGCTTGCTTCCTTGCTGTTATTTCTGGTTCAGGATTTTCACTTCTCATGCTTTCTCGCTGTTGTTTCTGGTTGTGGATTCTTGAGCTTTTGAAGAGTTGCCAAAAGCTTAAGATTGAGCTTTGTTTGAAGACTTGCCAAACTGCATTCTCTTGGAAGTCCTTCTTCTTCTTTGGTTGTTGAGGGCAAATGGAACATGGTTAATATGGAGCACAGGTGGAAATTACATGCAGGTTTGTTTTGGCATTTCTGGTGTATGCGGGAGCAAATGCAATCTTGGTTATGCTAGCAGCAATGCTTTGTGTGTATGTAGGTCCATCGGCAGCAGGCTCTGGAATCCCAGAAGTAAAGGCTTACCTGAATGGTGTTGATACACCGAACGTTTTTTCACTTAATACACTCTTTGTGAAGGTGAGCGTGAGCACCTCTCTCTCTCTCTCTCTCTCTCTCTCTCTCTCTCTCTCTCTCTCACTGTGTGTGTGTGTGTGTGTGTGCATGTCTCTCTCTCTGTGTCTCTGTGTACCACCCTATTACATCTTCACCCATCTATCTCCCTTTCACAAACAGCAATTGCACCTTCTTGTGTTAGAAACCTGCAAGATTTTCTTCCACAAAGAACCTTGGCCCGATTCCCCTTCTTATACTTGCCGCCCAGATAGTGGTGACAACCAATAATTAATAGAAGAAGTCCAATCTAAGTTCCATTTCAGACAGTTCTCACTAGTCATTCAGTACTCTGTCATAAATCTCTTTCATTCTGCTATGTGATTCTGTTGCAGAAATTCCAACCCCAGAAATTCAGATGAGGAAAAATTCTTTATAGTTGAGAACAATCTAGTGAGGTTCCGAAATGCAGATACATGAAGAGGGTTCAATTGGTGGGTCAATTGGGGGGAGGTTGGAGTCTCTGCTGGGTGTTGTTCAAGGATCTGACTTCTTGGATTTTCATTTTTGTTGGGGAATTGCAGGTAATTGGAAGTATAGGATCAGTAGCAGGAGGATTGATAGTAGGGAAGGAGGGGCCATTGGTGCATGTGGGTGCTTGCATTGCATCATTACTAGGTCAGGGGGGATCAGTCCGATATGGTATGACATGGAAGTGGTTGCGGTATCTCAAGAATGACAGAGATCGTCGTGATCTTGTAACATGTGGTGCAGCAGCTGGAGTTGCTGCTGCCTTCCGTGCACCTGTTGGTGGTGTTCTCTTTGCACTGGAAGAGGTTACCTCATGGTATGATAAGCCTGGCCACCTTTTTGCAGCCACTTTGTTTAAACCTTAGTTTCAAAATGGTTGGTTGCTTGCTTGCTTTAGGATGTCCAGTTAAATAGACATGAGCAGCTGAGAACTCTAAAACAGATTGCCCATTAGTTTGCACCACAATTCTGAAAGATCTGAGTGTTCCAAATTGAGTTCTGAAAGACATATCCTAGACCTTTGCTCAATGCACCCGCTCCACTATTGAACTTAAGCAGAACCAGAGAGAGAGAACCTGTTTTCTGTACCAGGTGAGAGATTTTCTTGATTACTTGATTACGAATAGGTATACTTCAATCACGTTTGCTTGATTGGTCATAGGACATGGTACAGTACATGAAAGGCTCATGCAAATGGGGTGGTAAATGGGTGTGTGATAGGTGGCGAGGGCCACTGTTATGGAGGGCATTTTTCACCACTGCTGTGGTGGCTGTCGTAATTCGGACAGGTATTGTATGGTGCAAGCATGGAAATTGTGGGCTCTCAGGTGAAGGAGGTTTGATCATCTTTGATATCAGTGGAAACCCAGATGATTACGGACTACAGGAGCTCTTGCCAGTAATCATATTGGGAGTTGTGGGCGGCCTCTTGGGAAGCCTTTTCAATCAAATTAATAGCAAAATCATCATGTGGAGCAATGGCTGGCTCAAGAAGTAGGTCCATCTCTTAACTTCTTGGTGTTCCTCATTTCGCTTCTGTGAGAGTTCTGAGTTTCATATAGGTTTCATTTAGCTTGAAAATGTTGGCTGATGGTTTTTTACCAGCTTTGAGTATGGAAAATTCATGGCCACCACTTGAGAACTCTCTGCCAAACACTAGGGCACCAAAGTTGTAAGCATCTGATGAATGGTGGGTTTTTGTTCCAGGAAAGGAAAGGGTGCAAAAATTGTGCAGGCAGTTGTGGTTGCCTTGATTACATCTGTGTGCAGCTTTGGTTTGCCATGGTTGGCAAAATGCCAACCCTGTCCAAAAACTCTTGGAATCCCTGGTGAAGCAACATGCCCAACTTATGGTCGCACTGGCAACTTCAAATCATTTCATTGCCCAGCAGATACATACAATGATCTTGCTGGCCTGTTTTTTAACACAAATGATGACACTATTCGGAACTTATTTAGCAAGGGCACCAATGGAGAGTTTGCATTCTCCTCACTGATTATATATCTGGTGACGTCCTACTCCCTTGCATTGCTCACGTATGGAATTGCAGTACCTTCAGGGTTGTTTGTCCCTGCAATTTTATGTGGGGCAACTTATGGACGGATCATGGGTATGGCAATGAAACAAATCTATGGGACTGCTGGTCCAATGGATGAAGGCATTTATGCCCTCTTAGGAGCGGCATCATTTCTCGGGGGTTCCATGCGCATGACTGTCTCTCTTTGCATTATTCTTCTTGAGCTGACCAACAATTTGTCACTGCTCCCACTTATCATGCTTGTGTTGCTGGTATCCAAGACAGTTGGAGATGGTTTCAATGATGCACTTTACCATCTGCATGTCCAAATTAAAGACATCCCCTTCTTAGAAGCCCACCCACTGCCGTTTATGCGTCATTTAACTGCCCGTGATGCCATTATGGGTCCTTTGGTGTGGTTTTCTGTGGTAGAGCGCGTGGGTACAATTCTGGAAGTACTTCATACCACAAAGCATAATGCTTTCCCTGTTGTCGATGACAATTTTGATGATGGAAAAAATGAGCGGCCAGTTTTTTGTGGCCTTGTCCTCAGATCGCATCTATTGGTATTGTTGAAGAAAAAGCAATTCCTTGAGAGGAGAGAGCAGGGAGGTTTGCAACATGATGGAACTTTCTCACCAGCAGAATTTGCCAAGCCAGGATCAGGGAAGGGGGCCAAAATCCATGATATTGACGTGGACATTGCAGAGGAGGAAATGTTTCTGGATCTGCATCCTGTAACAAATACTTCACCCTACACTGTGGTGGAGACAATGTCACTTGCAAAAGCTTACACTTTGTTCCGACAGCTTGGTCTCCGCCATCTGTGTGTTATGCCAAAGTCTTCAGAGGTATAAAATCGGTACTTTGGTTATATATATCTTATTGTATATACAGATATTCACATATTCATGTATATACATATATGTGTTATTTTGCTCTAATTATGGATGCCATGCTTAGATCCCTCAATAGCAAAGATTTTAAACAATTCTTCAAAACACTAGTGAACATGCTAGCAAGAAATATGCCACATTTTATCTTTAACCGTACTTGGGTTTTTAAGGTATTTCAGAAGCCTTTTCACTAATGGGTTTTGTTGGTCTTGTGGATCTTGTGGGTTGTGCAGGGGCAACCCATACTTGGGCTTCTGACAAGACATGATTTTATGCCTAATTATCTTCTCAACCTTCATCCTTGCCTTAGGCAATCCAATCACAGAAAGATTCATGCGTTCCCTTCTTTTTGTTCACCTACACAGCCCTAAGATGCACAAGTAAACTTGTCACAAGGAGCTATCCCTTCCTCATTTATTTTCTGAACTATCACTCTGCCATCCATTTATGTGTCAGAGATAGAATGCCACAAAACATAATTGGCCATAATTAAGATTTTTTCCACCCTTGCTTTAAGTTATCAAAAGTCATGGGTGGAGAATGCTCCCTCAGTGAAAATGAGTACTTTCTTCAGAAGTAAGTCTTCTGATTGTATCCCTGCCATCTAAGGATGCAACTGATTAGATGAATAGCATTTTTCTCAATGCTGTTATTATTGCCATTTTCCAAAATTAGGTCCGATTTGGTCCCCACCGTGCCTGTTGTATGGACAGGGCCTCACAGTTTAGCAGCACATTGTATTCCTAATTTAATGTACATTGGCTGCTACAGGTTGAAAAGTGGGGACAGACTGCCCTGCTCCTAGTTGGTTCAAATCAATCTCACAGGAACTGCCATTGTTCATGTGACATGATGTTGTAGAGATTACTATGAGATCAAAAGTTGATGTGGTGATGTTGTAAAGATTGCTATGAAATCCAAGTTGATATAATGTGATCAAGATTGCTTGGGACCAATGTTGATGAAGGTGTCGATTGCTACAGAAATCAAAGTTGTCTCCTATTTGCAGATTTTTACAGTGATGTGAAAAAGTTGGTACTGAATGCATATCCCTCACAGCAAGAAATAGCTTAAATCCTTGTGTACCCATTTGATGTTTCTTGGCCCCATATGTATCAAGGCTTTTAAGTCGTTTTACCCATATTCAGTGTTTCTCACCCCCAACATGTTTGATGCCTTCTGAATTTCCGTGAATGGTTAAGTATGCTTGCATTTGCATTAGAATTGGTATCTTCTTAATGTGAATGTTCAGAAGGAGAGGAGAGCAAATATATAGCAATGTCCTTGAAGGGAAGTGTTTTGCTTGACATGAAAGACTTGAGCATCTCAAATTAACAACATTTAAAGAAGAGACAAACAATAATTAAATAAAGCCTTGGACCATTTGCCAATCCATATTTAAGATCACTAAAATATGTCATAAGAGCATAAATAGGTATCTCAGCTGACTGCATTATGTTTGTTGATTTCCTATTATGAACAATCTACGGAAACATACATATCTGTTGTCCAATGCAACACTGGAATTTCTTTTGTATGTGTGACATGGGATTGATTTGAGTAGATAGTGGAATGCACCATCTTCCACAAGTTTTTGGTGATGAGTAACCATGATTAGAAGCACTAATTTTCAGATTGAATTTCTCTTGTTACTTAGTTGCAAATCTAGTCAAATGCTCATTTTTTTCTGCACAGTGATGTTTTAAAAGACCTATGCCATGGATAAATACTGTGTCACAACATACTTAAATTGTTCTATGAAGTCACCAAGATTATTTGACTTATTGACCCATCATGTGGCTTTTGCACATTGTCTCCTTTTCAAGGTTTGTCACAGCAATCAGTCTGGAGTGTGATTTACGCTGTTAAGAAATTCTTGGGTGCATTCTTACTTTGGTGTTCTTAAATCTTAAATTGGTGATATACACCTAAAAATACATAAATTGGTTAATAGAATGATTAAGGGGTTTAAAGGGGTTGTTGTCATTTGTACATGCATGGAATTTATGTCATACGCATGACGTTTTACAAATGACAACCACCCCTTTAAACCCATAACTGGAATACACATAAACCCATAAACCCATTTCATATTTCCCCTTCAAATTCCATGCATTTATTTATGTCATATGCATGATATCTTACTCATTACATAAGATATCACGCATATGACATAAATTCCATGCATGTGTACTTCCTCTAAATGACTTTTGTGGATTTGACATCTTTTCCATGCAAGCATCCTTTTCATTTTCCTTTTCTACATTCAATGTTTGGGGTAAGGATAGTCATTTACGGTTTCGGGGATGTTGGCAAGGATTGTGAATGTAATCTTGCAAGCGAAACTATTTATTTTGTCTTTATTTGACTTTTGAAATTTCACAACATTGTCGTGCAAGGAACCCCACTCTTGAAAACATGCCCTCATGTGCATCCTAGCATTTCAATTGACACTTCACATTCTCAAGATTGATTGAAAAGAGACAAAAGGAAAAATTAGTTCCCAAAAATATTTTAGTGGTTGTAATCTTGAAGATATCAAGATTGTTTGTAGCATAAGTATCTTAATCACCTAAGTTGATATCAACCACAAATCAATGACTTGCACACTTCAGGAGCAAAGGCATCAATGACTTATTATGATAATCTTCCACAACCTTTGATGTTTTGACATGGCCAATGTAAGCAAGTTATTACTAAAGCCAAGCGCTTTAAAATTGGGATCATGTGAAAGAGCCAACATATTGTGGGCCTTCCTATGTAAGAAAGACTGCACAAAATACAAAAAGAGGCCATTACTTATATGGTTTCTTGCTTCATACAAATTCCCTAATCAACCAATTCATTCTCCAAGTTAACAAAGGAATGCAATTACACATGTTTGAGTCATATTCCTTGAACTTTCATGGGCAAAGTGAAAGGTGTGATGTCAAGGGTGTGCATGCGGAGCTAGTGTGACTTCAAAATTGATTCAGCACACAATCTTTGACCACCAGTGAAAGATACATCTTAAATCATTGCTGACTTGGTGAAGGAACTCCAACTTGAAATGGCAAGGGTTGCTTTGTATAATAGGCCAGAACTTTAGAACCTTTATTAAGGAGAGAAACATTCACAAATCTAACAAAACCATCAATTTGTTAACATTATCTGATGAAGTAACTAGCCTTCAGTCATATTTCAATGTTTAAAAAGATACAAAGAAAAATTGAACTAAATTCAAAGGTTGAGTAATGCAAATATGAATAGAAATCCAATATTATTTCTATTCACATATTTAGTTTAAATAATTTCATTCTTGAGTCTTGGCAAGCCTTACACCACATTGCACAATTATATTTTTCAACTTGAGCTTGTTTTTTGAAGACAACCAATAAAATTTTGTAATTTTCTTTTTCATATGTGTTATATTTATTGGCTTTCAACATTGCATATCCAAAACGAAATTTTGAAGTACAACATTCAACCCAACTATTTTGCAATTAATAATTGATCCCAATGCTTTTGTCGTGTTACATAAGTTTGCACCTTCATTTTGATAACGCATTTAACATGTAATTAATAAATTACTATAACTTAATTGCTATACCAATATTTGAAGTGACATTACCTTCATAGAGACCTGTAATGATGTGCTTGGGTTCTCAATCAAATATTAGAAGTTAGAAGTTTCCAAATTATTGCAAGTTTCATGGCATTCTTCAACATCCAGAGACTGGAAGTGAGAGTGATTGCAATGCATGTAGATAATGTAGAAAAATAAGTTTTCAAGGTTTTTCCTACTATATGTGGCAACATTTCATTTGCAAATGACGAGAAGACAATCTTGAGACAAAATTGAAAACATAATTCCGCCAAACAAATAATTTCCATGGTCTAGAATGGCATGTGAGAGTTGATAATAAACAAATGAAGATATTGAAAATATAAAACCTTTATGGATTATTCTTTACAAAAGGCTTAGATGTTTAGATGCTCTAAACAATTCATTAGTACTAAAATGATGGTTTCATGCCTTTTCTTGGGTAGGTGATGTTCTAATGGCTTTTTTAACATATTTTGTTGTCAGAAAATGTGTCTTCTTATACTCATCACACAACTTTAAACTCACTCTTTTCTTGATATTTTGATAAGGCTACTCTCATTATCAATTAACAAGTTGCCAAATTTTTCTTGTATCTAGTGTACATTACCAATATGGCAAGACCTTTTGTCACTTGGTAGCAAATAAAGCATTGCATCGCCTATCTTGGACCAATATTCACATTAACAATGGCATCATGCCAAGAATAAGATACCAATGTTGGTGACTCGTGGTTATGTCACTTCCACCATAGATAATTTGCTTGTCAAAGCTAAAGTTGAAATTCATGTTCCAGAAAACTAATAAATGTTCAATGGGTGGTTTGAAATTCATGTTCCACCCAAATAATAGATGTTCTATGTGTGCCACTGAAGAGGATTTTACCATGAAGGCCAGATATTGTTGGCATGAATACACTATTGCTGCCCATTGTGATATTAACCTGCACACAAAATCTGTAAATCACTAGAATAATGCGACTCAGATACCACCCACAATTTCATCTTCATACCCCATCGATTGTTTAAATCTACAATACACGCAACCTAAGAACCAGTTTGGAAAAATTGAAGCTTGTGTAAGAAGAAATTGAGGTCATCTAAAATACACAAAAACTTATCAATGGCACAATAATCTTCATCAATGAATAACTTTAGATCTCCAAACAAAGATAATCACTCGTGTTCCTAAGTAGAAGGTATGCTGATATCACCCATGGTTTTCTTAGTGAACATCAAAATAACCAAGTGACATATATAGACCACAAATGTAACCTGCAACCTCCACAACTGCTCAAGGAAAAAAAATTACTTCAAAAACTAGAACCCATCAAATGTCTATCTTGTGCACCAGCAATATTTATAGATAAGAGGCATTCTTTAATTTGAGAAAAAGAGAAATGAGCAAAACATGAAGAGTGAAGTGCGCAATGGAAAACAAAAACAACCCACAATGTGTTCCATCTCACAATGAGGATCAATCAGAAAACAACCTAGAATCTCATCATTCTTTCAAGGTGTGGGATGCCCATCACACATAGGCAATAACACAAACTCCAATCTTTAAGAACCTCACAGAAAGAAAATAAATACATGCTTAATGAATTAGAGCTTATCATCATTAGACAAGCTTCACCTTTCTTTCAACTTTAGACTTAGCACAGAGCGACAAATGATTTCACAGATAAAACCACAGGAACTGGAAACAACTAGATCCAGATGCCAAAGACAACCATAACACTGCCATCACATGCTACTGTTGTTTATCCAGGTGCCATAGCTCTTTGGACCCCTATTACTATTCTGAAAATCAGTCTGGTCTACACTCATGTTCATGCCACTTCAACAAGTGTTAGTAAGCACAATAATGCAAAAAAAAATTGCATTCCAGACTATATAAGCTTCTAGCACACTTACACATTTGCTTCTAAGCTTTGAAATTCTTTCTAGACATGATATTACAACACTATTATATTGCTTAATGTAAGCATAGTGTTGAATACACATAGGCACATATGACTTGCAATTTTGGTGTCATTTCCTTCCAAATGTCACTATCCAGTCAATATAATTTAGAAGCATAGAGAACTTCTCCATACTTATACAATTTAAGGCATCCTGAAGAGAATGGAGGGTTGGCACAATAATAGGGTTATATAGATCTAGATCCAACAACAGATCATCAGGTACAACGAAGAGTCTTGACCCCAAAAAACTGAGAAAAAGAAACCAGGAACAATTATGTGGACATGCATTCAGTGACTTTCAACAGCAACTGGGCATGGATGATAGGGTCCTCAGTGGGCAGGAACCTGTGCTTCATTACATGTTAGTCCTACCATAACATCCCTGTAATTAAGCACAGGTCCCTGCCCACTGAGGCCCCTATCATCCATGGACAATGTTATGAACAGATTTTGTTGTCTTGATAGAGGAATGCCCTTCCTAGCCTGGAACTTCATTTCATTTGTTAAATTCAGTGTGTATTTCCAAGTGCTACATTCCATGAAACTTTGCCATGACCCTGACAATCGGCAATACCAGAAGCACTCAAATGCATTTGAAATGAGACCCCAAGCTCAACTTCAGACTTGCATTTGCTACTATTCTACATGGAGGTCAAATGTGAGCAGTCAAAGGGACAAAACAGCTTATTGAATGAATTGCCTCAAGCATAATGTACATATCGTTTGTGGCTCATGCACTAGCCAGAAATGGTTAGAGCTTATCTCTCAGTTATGGACTCATTAAGGTTGACTGCACTACTGATGGTGGAAAAAAGAATTTAAGATTGAGGGTTGAGTGTGAAAAGGAGACTCAAATTTGGGTGCATTGCATCTCTACTCACGAAGCCAAGGTGTGATGGACTGCTCCCACTCCACCAATTCACTGTCCTTAAACCAAAGAGCTGCACCCACCCACCCAGTTCCAGGTGTCAGAATGTCTGCATCTTCTATCTGAGACTCCAAGCCTGCTGCTTACAACCTCTTGCTGTAAAGAAGGGACACAATGGTTAACTCAGCAGGAGGAGCGCAAGTATAGATGTCTTACCAATTTCACGCTCCCCATTCTCAGGACTATCACTCCCGTGCACCACATTCCTGCCACAAGCCACAGAGCACTATCAGATCATGGGCATGGAAAATACTGCTGACTTCTGAAAAACCCCATATCATGCACAATGCAAGCAACCACAAGGTAGGTGGCTGAAGTGACACTTACCGTCCAACTTCAATACCAAAATCACCACGGATTGTTCCAGGCTCTGCTTGAAGGGGGTTTGTCACTCCTATCAGCTTTCGTGCTGATGCAACCACTCCTGGTCCTTCCCATGCCTATCACAAATGAGATTGAGGTAAGGATTATTTTCAAGAAAGGCATCCTACATTCTGCAGAAGTCTTGACATAAGCCAAGGGAAAATCATAAAGGGAGGAATAGAGCCACAGGGCTTAGTATAAACACGTCACAAGCCATTCCATTATCACAAATGCAAGGGAACCAAGCACAAGACATACCATGCAAACCACAGGGCCGGAAATGATATACTTGACAAGCTTTGGATAAAATGGTTTCTCCTTCAGCTCAAAGTAATGATTCTGCAATCCCTCCCAAAGTCTCCAAATCAGGGACACCATCCAACATGCGGAAGCTGTCGAGGCTTATGTGATGAACATATTGGAAATAGATGTTGATCACTTTCATCAGGACTTACCTGTGCAAGCTCTTCAGGTGTCTGCCAAAGCTTCAATCCTTTCAGAACAAACCCTTTGCGCTCAAACCTTGAGATGATCTCACCAACCTGCCAAGAAGAGAACTCGTGAGCTTTCTTTCTACTAAACAAGGAATGGCGAATATGGATCTGTATCCACAACCAGGATTGCTGTGGTCACAGATTGCAGCACTTACCAGGCCTCGTTGTACACCATCTGGCTTGACCATCACATATGTTCTCTCTGAACCACCCTGCATTCAGTGCCATCTCAGTAAACAAGCATTTGCACACAGGAAGATAAGTCTGTGAAGATGGCCAATACAATGCAGCTGAAATCAAAACTGCCACTGATGATGAATCTGAATGACATGTGAGGGTTGCGTGTCTCTTCATCTTTTAAAGCCACTGCTTTTTTCTTATAGATGGACAAAATTCCTATCATCACAGCTATGGGCAATGTGATCACGGCAACTGTCGCAAAAGGACATACAAAACCCGCTTAGGGTTCTTCATTTCAGAACCCTAAGATCTTAACCTAGTGACCTGCATTTTGTAGCTGGGGTCTGAATACGTAGCGACATCTGATTCTGTCGATGTCTTCCATTCTAACCAGTTTGATTATTATGCGGAAAACATCTGGTCCAAAGCTCTGAAGCCACAACCACTTTGCAAGGAGTCCAGAAACTCAAAATCACCAAGCTATGGATGGCTCGACACGACGCAAACTATCAGAAGCAGAGTGCAGAAAAAAGGAAGAAGAAGAAGAAGAAGAAGCAGGTGATTCTCACCGACGAATCCCGGATCACAGCCACTCTCATAGACCTCCCTCTCCTCCCATCCTTCATTCCTTTCTTTAACTCCAAACCTTTTCCAAGCCCGCCTTGCTTCCAGACAGTGGTTGTGCCTTGAGGACAAGCCAAGAAGTCGGATTTGGACCAGGCTGCTGCCGCTACTGCTGTTACTCTGCTGACAAACACTCCATTGTACTGCTTGGGACAGTTGAATGGAGCGACGGAGATGCAGCAGCTATGCGAAGACAAGTTGAGTGGCAGCATTCTGTTGGCCATCGCCAATTTGCCGCGATACAAAAACACACACAAAACGCGAAGCTCTCAAAATGGTGCACAGCAAAACGTTCCACCCAATCTCTCGCCAGGGTTGCGTTTTGTGTCCTTTGTAAAATCCATATAATTACAATCGTCTCACAACAGTAGCTCTACCGGTCAAGCATTGACCAAATGCAAAGTTGAGAATCAAACTATGATTCCCAGAAAATCACATCTGTCACTTTCCTCATGAGAACATGTGTTCTTTTGAAATTCCCTAGAGAGTTCCCTACATATGAAAATGTTCCCAAAGTTTTTAACATTGATTAATTACAAATTTTCAACTCAGTTGCAACTCGCCGATGAAAAGTACATGTCCATGTCACAAGAAACGAGCCCCCATTTAAGTGGCTTTCCATTAGGTTGTTGTGATCACAACATGCAACAAACAAGGCCTTATTTCACTGGCTTTTCATTAAGCTGATGTGATCTCAGCATGCTCCGTGCTAAGTGTACATATGATCAGAGCAGCCTAATGGAAAAAGACCTTAACTACCTACCGTCCTTACGCTACACACCTATTTGGATATCAAAAGACATATGTTATTTGCAGGGTAAGGTCCTCAGTCAAGGGCATTACCAGAAGGGCCCACACAAGGTGATTGGTGAGTGGAGGCCCTTCTTTTGCTAATGCCCTTCACCCTTGATGAAGAATCAGTTTTTTAAAAATTATCTTTCAACAAATGAGATCATGCAAGAAATTTCCTTAGCAAAAGGCAAGATTAGTTTAAAACAAAATATCCCTACAAGGAAAATAGGAAACACCACCCTAAACTTGGAAGATGCTTATGTGGGACAATAGAACCCTTCTTGAGAATGGGAGGCCATGGCGTCTCTTGGAGGTGCTTTAAAACGTGCTATCCAAATACATTAAATAAACATGAAACTTTACATGCAATTTCATATACAAATCATTTATGTTATTATGTTTTTATCAAATGACTTTTAGGGAAATTTCTTGTTTATATGATTAAATTGTTGATGTTTGTCTTTTTTTATTAGTGTTTATTTGTGTGGGTAGTTCAAACGTACCTTAAGACTTAGCATGTTTCCTTCATACATGCCTTCAATCCTACTTGTTCATTACTTGCCTTCTTTTTTACCCTTGCTTAAAGAGGCTTTTGTGTAGGAAAAAGCCCCAAGGTGCAAGAATTCACAAAATAAGGGTCCTAGGATGAGACCCTGCATTTTTAGGCCTCTCACTTTGGGAACGTCCCTCACCATCTGGGCTTTACCCCTCATTAAGCACAAGGCCAAAGTTATCATCAACCTAAACAAATGTGGATCATGAAATGTAGGAGGGGGAGGGTTAACATGTTCTCTATGTTCTAACACTCATGTTTTCTATATTCTAACATAGTCAATTTTTGTTTTTGTTACGGGTTTTTGCTCTATTGAGTTGGTGTGTTTTGATTCTTTGTTGGGTTGAAAAGCTGAGACTTTATGCAACAAATCAATAACTATTCATAATATTCTCCTTTTGCTTTTGGTTGGAGGATGTTGAACATTTGTGGTGTTCAAGTTTATCAATAAATTGAAGCTTGTTCATGCAATAAGTAGGTTTTGTTTTACTCAATTTCTTGGTTAATCTATTAGTTGTTATCAGTATTGTTGAAACACATTGAATACGATTTGAGATGTAATTATGCACAACTAAAATGAACCTCTTTTGTATTGTGATACGTGTCTATAATTTCAATCAATTATTTAGTGATACATAGCAATTTTTAACTTATTTTGATATGCATTTAAATTAATTTAGATTGTAGCATACGATGTTGACACATGGTTCTTAGGTAAATAGGTAGGTAGTTAAGCTTAAGTAGGTAGGCCTAAATTAAATGGTTAGGAACTAGCCTAAGTTAGGTAAGTAAATAAGTAGATAAATAATTTGGGATGATCCTATTTTATTTTTGGCATAACCTTTAGGGTTAAACCTCTTTTGTTAGCCCCAAATGTCATTATTTTCTAATACTTCTAATGCATGTAATTACAATAAACCCCCTTTATAATCATGCCCTTGGTGACCACTTTTTTTGTGACACTAACAATTGTGATTGAAACATGTATAGTTGCATTCCATATAAACCTTTACAAGATTGTGACTATAGGCAAAAAAAAACCTTACAAAATAGCCTTTTATGTTAGAATAAAGGTGCCAATTGTTTAAATTTTCTACATGGGTTATTTTAAGCTTTACTATGCATTATTAAAATTGAAGAACGTTGTGATTTTTGCCCAAGTTTTAATGTGACAATTTACATTGAATTTGAGTTCCTCAACTATTAGCTTGTGTATCTTGTCAACTATATTTTTTTAATTAAGGTTTTCTATTTTCTTGGCAAGTTCACATACCTTTTGCTTGTGTGCATTAGAAAGTTGTTTTTTCTTTTTTCTTCAACTCAATTCATTGTTGTTAGTTTGCACAACTTGAACAACACTAAAATTGCCAAAAGGAACAACAATTTACAAAACCTTAAAATGCCTTAAATTTTTCTTAGTTGCATCTTAGTTGTAATTTAATTACAACTATTATTTATTAGTTAAATGTTATATTAACATAGTCTACTTACTAATTATATTAAATACTATAGGTAATAATAAATAATAATAAATAATATTTTGAACTATGTATTGACATTAATATATATTATTGTATTATAATTATTTTATATATAGCTAATATAAAGATAGCTTAACCTATATATATCATCATCATCATCATTATCATTATTATTATAATTAATTGTTAATAGTACCCCAAGGGGGACATTAAATGTTGAAATTTAAAAATTATGTGTGTCAACAAGGTATTATCCAAAGGTATTAAATAATTTTTCACCTTGTTTTTCCTTGCCCTATTATTATTTAATTATTTAATATGCACATATTTAAACCACCATATATTAATTTTTTTTGGGGGGGACTAATGAATACCTTATATTTTCACCTCACATATTTTGTAAATTTTATACGGAATGTCCCCATTGGGATAATACCTGAGGTGAAATAGGGTAGGGTAAGCTAATTAATGTCGTTTACTAGCACTAGGTTTATATACTAGCCTACATATATTAAGGACACTAACTTAGATTAAGTTTAAGCATATATAATGGTATCATACTATACTAAGCTATATATATAAACATTATACCTACAATATTTTGTTATACTAGCCTCGGTTAAGTATACTAGCATAGGCGTATTTATAAGTAGCATAGATAATATATTAACCAAAGTAAATATATTGGGTATATTAACTTAGGCCATTATTTTTACGAAACATGTTCATTTTTTGTACACCATAAGTTGCATGTTAATTGCACACAATCAAATAACCCAAAAATTATATATTGCCAATTTTGTAGTTACAAGCATGACTAATTACTTTGTAAATGACAACCAATTGCAAAATGATTAATTACATATGATACGGTTTCTAGTAATGCAACAAGTGCAATAACATTTTTAATATCTTGATAAAATTTTGTAAATATTTTTGTATAAATTTCAAATTTTGGATCTTCGATATTCTAAATTGAATAACTTTTGTAATAGCTTTGGAAAACACCATATATTCTAATTAAGTGTTGGAGATGATTATAGTTCATTTTTTCTTACTTGCCAAAATTACCTTTCTTTTATCTATGAAGAAACAATATCTTGAGGTAGAACGATATGTGTCAATATAATTCTCTAATCAACATCATATCAAAATGTAGCTTGTTTAGACTTTCAATAATACTTAATATGAATGTGAGTGGTATGATTTATGTATAACAAAACACTCAAGTAATAACTTGTTAATGGTGTTGGCACGGTTTACTCAAATTTTGATTTAAGTAACCAATAGAAATATAGCAATGATATCAAGGTGTATATGCACAATTGCATGCATTAGGCTACCCATGGCTTATGAATAAAGAACTTTGTTCATGACAAGTACCTTTCCTTATTCGGTTTGTGATTGTCTAATATATATGGATAACTTAATGCCAACTTTCAAGAGTGTGTTAATCATGTTACAATGTTCATGTTATAACGATTGACAACTCTCAAGTTGGATATTTTTCTTAAGTTAAAAATATCAACTTTTTTTAATTTCTTATAATTTCAAATATGAATTGAATATCATCAAGTAAGGTCATGTCATACACCTTTGTTAATTGGTTTCAATGTTGGAGACAAGTCCCAAACTGTTGTTTGCAACAATTGTGTCTTCAAGATGTATTGCAATTATAACAAAATATGTGGTCATTTTTTTAATATAAGCATTAAAATTTGTTGTACACTTATGAATTTACCAATTGATAATCATCCAATTATTGTTAATAACATGCTCAATTTGATTGGCAAAGTCCATAAACAAACTTGTGAAATCTAAAAACAAGATTAGGGTTTTTTAATATTTGAACTCATTTTGGAATTTCCACATAACCCTCCTTCAAAATGCCCTCCAAGAATATTATCTTTATATTCAACTAATGAATTGAACTAAGTCATATTGGGTTGCTAGTGCTAATATAACTTAAATTTTGGAATAGACTTTCACAATAGGTGAAAATGTATCGTGTAATCAATGTCGATAATTTGGGAAAATGTTTTGGTCACCAATCTTGTTTTATATTTCTCAACATCGCCTTGAGCATTAAAGTTAACTTTGGAAATTCATTTGGAACTTATAGCCTTTGTGGTAAAGTTGTTAAAGTCCAATTATGTTATTCTTCTCTATGGATATATACATGTTTTTTAAACCCAATCCTTAGCATTTATGCTTTACAATGATTCTTACATGGTGAAAGGGGAATGTTGATAGTGGAATGTGCCACCATTGGTTTATGGTGTTTTTTTCGCAAATTTTGTTAGATTGGGTAATAGTTTCAATTAGTTTAATTCAAAACTCTTTAAAACAAATTTGCATTTACAAAATATTTTTTTGTAATCCAATTTTATGAAGTATCTTTGTAGTTGTTTGAACATGTCCAACTTGTTTAAAGTTGGAACTAGATTTGCACATTATGAAGGAGTTTCATATTGAAATTCCTAAAAACTAGGAACCGCTATTACACTATGTATGGGTTGATATGTCATTATTACATGTTATGATCAATGTTGTCTTTGCCAAATTGTGGAATAGTTAGAATATTAAGTTGGAAAATTGAAGACACAAGTGGATTGGTATTGAAGTTTGAATGCTCAATGCCATTACACTTGAATCATGTGTCCTTGAGTCCCACTATGTTTTCTAAAGACATTAGGATAAAGAATGCAAGTTTCAAATGTATCACTCACATACTTGGTTTTTGATTATTCTTTTTTTTTAAATGACATCATGCAATATTATGATTAGAGTAAACATGTTTCCACATCAACCTATAAGCCTTGTTTTCTTTGCCATATCCAAGAAAAATGCACACCTTAATATGATGGTCTAATTTTTGTCAATGGTTTTTTTAATTAGTGCAAAAGTTCTGCTCTCGAATAGACAAGGTTTTATTTACTTCAAGCCTTAATCATACTTATGCCATTTGAAAGACCTTTAATAGGGCTCTTGTTTTGCAATCCAAAGTTTCATCCCAAAATGGGTTGGAAAGTCAAATTAAAGTACAATTTTTTTGCTTCAAAACTCCATTTTGTGATGGAATGTCAAGTATTCTAAATTGTAATATTATTCATGATCTTTTTAATATTAATCAAATTCATTGGATTTGAATTTTTTTAAATCATATATTAACATTGAATATTTTTCCATGTCTAACTTTCCACTTGTAGTTTGTGATGTTTAAAATTTCAAAGGCATATGATTTATGTTTCAATGAATACATTGCAATGAATCAAGAGGAATCATCAATGAAATTTAGAAAAAAATTGCATCTAGAATGCATAAATTTTGCATTGAGTTGACCGAAAATATCAAAATGTACAATCCCCAAATGTTCAAGTTTACTTCCACTCTTAACAAATTTGGTTTTTGTTATTTTTTAATAGTACATGATTTGCACACATGCACTTGCTTGACATTAGAAAACACCTAATTGTATAGACATTAGATGCAATTATTGTGGCACCTTTCATTAATATGGCATAGCCTATGATGCCATAATTCAATTTGTTTTCTAGCTTAAATGTAACTAGGATAGTAATGGATGAAACATGCATTGTTTTTCCAAGTTTATATAAATAATTGTCAATGGGGCAAGTTGCCATCACATGACCTTTGGCATTAATTAGTTCACACACCATGTCCTCTTTTAATGTTTATGTTTCTTCCTACCATTGCAGATTACTTGGTAGAATTTATATATTTTAAAAGTTCATGATCAATAAAAAAAAAGTTTTTCACAAGGTTCAACTTGGTTAAAGTGTTTGCATTAATTAGAAGGGATGTCCATCTTGAGTAAAAGTTCGGGCCTTGAAAAAAAATTGTTTTTTTAACTAAGGTGACCTATTTTTCCCAAATGCCAATATGGACATCTAATCGAAAGGGACAAAAAAAATGGGGTCAATCAAGATGGCCAATGTTTGGTCAAATTGGCCCCATAACTTCCAAGAAATGTTTAGCTTATATTGTAGGGGAAAATAATAGGCAGGTTGGTAATAATTATATTTTAATCATAATATAAATATAATCAATTCATATATTAATTAAATATCAGAAGGTGATAATAAAGACCTTGCCAAGGGTTGCATCCTTCTTAGCATGGCAAAAAATATGTACAACTAAACACAACACCATCTATAACACACAATTTCAATTGATAGATATGTCACATGAGATGATCCATTAGCTTGCTACACTTTGACATATTAATTTGAATTCACTCATACAAGATTGAAGTCTAAGACACCAATTTACACTTGAGAAAAATAGAACACAAAAATGAAGTAGATAAAAAAAATGGTCACAGATTAAACTGAATACTTAAAATTTTGTAATAAGAATTTATGAAAATGGTAACAAAACACCTTGTGGTGCTAGGGAAAAACCTCAAATGGTTTCCACAACTGGATAACAAAATGTGTGCACCAAAGTTCTACCCATGTGATTTATTTGCATTAAAAATAGGAACATACATGTGATGTGAATTCATCTAAGATTAGGTGACTTACAAGGAACAAGTTGGGCAGAAGAAAAAGATTAGAGATTAACATCATTGTCAAGATTTTAATGCCTTGTCCTTTTTTATAAAACATCTAGGGTCTTTCTCATTTGCAAGCTTTTCTTTAACCTCTCCTTCTAAAATTTTTAAATCACTTTTGCATAAAATAATTAATAGAATTAAAAACCATTTTGCATTTTTGAAAGAAATAAACAAATAGATATAACATATTTACTTGATACCATTTCCTTGATTACAACAAGACATATGCCAAAGTGAATCCTTAATCACCTAAACAATTTTACCTAAATTGTTGTTCCCTAAACCCTAACTAAAAACATATTACATATGTTTATAGAATAAATGTTGATATGTGTTTAGAGATAGCCACATGCCAAAAACCTTGGGCAACTTATGTAAATTAGTAAATGATGTCATATGAAATTTAAGATTTTATTGCCATTGGATTGTTGATGAAAAAAAATGAAACACAATTTTTGTTATTGAGTTTGTGACGCCAAAACATTTGCATTCTGTTGATGTTCTTGTTGGCTAGCTTTGGTCTTTTGAATGATAGTAAATTGTAACTTTTAATGTTATGGAGGTCCAAGCAAAAAACTTTACATGATGCATTTTTCAATTGTTTTTCCATCCATGGCTATGTTTGTGAACTCTTATGTATAGGTACAAGAACGATCCTTGTCCCCTACACAAACCAAGATTAAATCGTAGTGAGTGGTATATTAGTTGAGATTGGCACAAAGAACTGGAGAAATTAGGTCAGAATTTACTCCTTTTATCTATATTCAAGTTTATTTTTACTTTGGCAATTATATGTTGCATGGATGCTAGAAGAAAGTAGAGAGTTATGCTTGTTGGACATAGTCTCCTTTTAAGAAATTGTCACCATCACAACCATTGAAGGATATCAATTTGTTGTTTTGCCAAGAAATTATCAATTTTTGCAATTGTGAATCAAAGGAAGTTAATGGAAATTAATATTGAAACTTCCTATTTCTACAAGGAGGATTAGACCAAAGACATTTCCAAAACAAACCCATTTATAAGTGACTATTTTTGGCTCTTCATATGTTCACTTCTTATTAAATCTTAGATATGTTTTGTGTAGGAATTAAATGCATGATAAGGTGTTTCATAGATGTCAATGCTAAAAAAATGGATAACACCTTTTCATACCAAAATGTTGCATGCGCATACATTTCCTGACGTTTATTAAACATAATTTCTTTTTGTGTCTTCCCTAAAATCATATTGTATTGGTGCCAAACACAGTTGGCTTTCATTGGTGAAAAGATCTTGGTGATGATGGGGTCTCGTTTATGTTATTTTAAAATGTGGGAGAAAGCTTGAGTAGTGTTAGAAGTAACAAGATTAATTATTTCCATTTTGTAGGTTCATGTACTAACAAATAAATAATTGCCATTTTATAGTCATGGGTTAAAGTTTTATTGACATTTGTGGAATTCACAAATCTAAAATTGAATAAAAATGATTCTTTTGCATTTAAACATTTGTTGGCAATTAAGTTAGTTAAATTGTGAGAATTTCTTATGACATACATTCAATTTGTTCAAAAAATTACATAAATGCCACACATGGAGGACAATTCATTTCAAGGTAACATGAAAAAATTGTTCCCTGGGTGGGCTTAAGTGGTTGGAAGCATGAACAACTATGTGATCAATGGGCTTAAGGAACGAATTAAAACATTTGTGGGTGCAATGAAACCAATTAACAAAATTGTTGGTCTAATCCACTATCCTATATCATTAAATTGGGAGTCTCGAAATTCTTGAAATTGGGACTATTGTCACTTTGGAGGCCCATAACTTCTTATGCAAACCTTCGATTGAAGTGAGGTCTAAAATAAAATTATAACTTTTGTCAAGATCTTTCCAATGACATGTGTCAGGCCACCTGCACGCATGTATTTCAGGACGATTCTTGACTTTTAGTGGTCGGGGGTTAAATTGATACTTTGACTTCCAGCCTTTTTCTCGGCCATAACTTGTGTCTTAAATACTCAAATGGATCATACAAGCCCATTTTAAACATTGAAATTTCAAGAGCTTTTCAATGGCATAAGGAATTTTTCAATCAAATGGGTTTTGAACCTTGAAATTGCTTTGAAAATTCAGGACTCCATAAGGATTTAAACTCTCAAAGTAGGAGTCCATTTGGGAGTGTGTGGGTTCATTCCCTCACACCCCCCCCTCACACTTCCAGGAGTGCCAATGTGACTCCTAGGTTGCACTTTTGACCCGCACTTTTCCATGCATTTGTTTTGGTAGCGAGCCCAAGGTTAAGGTCGTGACACAAGTTGTTACATGAACCTAAAGCTTGAACCTAAAACATAGAATTGGAACTTGGGATGGTAAATGCCTTTTCCCCTATACACAAGCAAATAAAACTCAATAATTTAACCACAAAATGAATGTTATACAAATAAACTTAAAAACAAACATGTTGATGAATGTAAACATTCATCCTCATTATGGATGAATGAATTTTTCATTCATCTAATGTATGGATGATTTTTTTTTGAATTTACATGTTTTTAATATATAATTTCCATCAAAATCATGGATGAATGTTTTATTTAATCATTAAATTCTTATCAACAAATTTTTTTCCCTAATTTTAATTAACTAGAACTTCATGAAACACAATTTAATTATATATAATATAACATTTGTTGAATAATATAATGTAAAATATAAATGTATTTGGTGGCTATAGTTTAAAATGCCATTATTTTCAATATGTCTTAACTATATTAATATTATCATGTTAACATCCACCCCATGGTCATTGTTTTTTTATAAAAATTAACATACATATAATCTTATTTATTTATCTAGGGCAAACTAACTCAATGTTGTTGACGACATTGAGTTTTCTTTTCCTTTCCAAAGGTGCTACAATTCCCTTCAAACCTATTTATAAATGTTGTGGATGATAATGGGGAACTTTGTTTTCATTCTTTTTTGAGGGTGTCACAATTCGTGTCAAATCTAATTAGTGTTGTTGACAATGATGAGTTTCAAATGCTTTAGATATATTTAAACTACTTATTCTCATTAATGATAATGATTTGAAAAAATAAACTAAATTCAATTTTAGGCACCTTAATTAGTTTTTTTCAAACAACTTATTATCATAAATGACAATGGGGTTGTTTTTAATAATTATTTATTTTGAAGGTGCACTAATTTTTCACAAAATGCATGTATAATGTTGTTAACAACAATGTGAGGGGGGGGGGTGTTTAATATTCATCCCAAGACAATATTTTTTCAATCGCTTAACATTGTTGATTTTTTAAACAATTAAAAAAAATAAATTGGTCCCATCATTATATTTTCTCCTATAGTCATCCATCATTATTAAATGACATTCAAATTTGAAATATTAAAACTTGGACAAAAAATGAAGATGGATATAAATAAATTTTCATTTATTTATCTTCCAATCATGAATGAATTTTCATTCAATTATTTATTTAATCCAAAATCATATACAAAAAATCCATATGAAAAAAATCATCTATCAATACATTCATCCATGTAAGTGAATTAAAATCACATTAAGCTTTAAGCTACAAGTTCAAAGCTCAAGTTTTATCTTCACGCACAAGCCATTTTCGTGATGATTATTGGTAGTGTGATTATTGAGAGGAATGTGGTCAAAATTGTTGGAAACATGTCAATATTGAAAGAAATGGAAATAATCCTTAACTTTCATAAGTGCACATCCACATAATATAAGGTTAATTAGAAGACAATTAAGGTTTAGTTGGGGATGCAATGCCTTCATACATGGAAATGATAAAACAATTATCAATTTACATTTAGATAAAGAAGTCAATGATAGTGAATTAAATTGACAATAATTGTGTCACATATGTGATTCAATTATGGGTTAACAATAATTCCATGGGTATCTATTTGAAGACTAAAAAAATGGTTCATGCTTTCGTAAGCATGCTTGCTAACCAGCCCACATGGGCTTGAACCTTTTTTCACCAAAGTGAACATTGTTTTTATTTTTTTTTCAAGATTTATTGAGAATCCTTAAACTTGTTCAAATTCAAAATGGTTTGCATAGAATATTACTTTAGTAATATATGTATTTATTAATTTAAAAAATAAAATGAATGAGTCATTAAGTTTTAAGGACATTGTCCAATAGAGAGTTCCATTGGATTATTTTGCAAGACATTTTTTTTAACACCCCAAACATGGCTTGGATTGAATTGTGACTTTAAGTTAACAAGTCTATAAATCTCTAACATAATTTCACATTAAATTAAAAAATCTTCGTTATGTTCTAACAACTCATGCCTCCCAAGGAAAAATTCTACTATGTTGTGGTGGATGTTGTCTAAAGGATTATCAGTTGATGCATGAAGAAAGTTCAAATTGACCAATTGGGTCATTGTAGTCTATGTGAATACATTCAACACTTATTAACGGAATGCAAGAGAGTATTCCAAATTTGGAGAAGATTCATTAACACATATGAACTTATTTCTAGGTAAAATTTTGATTGACAATGGAAGGAGTGTTGGGAATCTTTTTGATGATAATTCAATTGACTTATGCTTGGTAGATAATTTTTCCATTTTTTCCCGTTCTCCACAAACTTGCCATTATGCGTTTCAATGGATATTGACCTTCATTAAGTGAGGGGTATTTATTGTCGCCTATGGTTAGTTTCCAAATTGACAAAAATAAAATAAAAATAGTTTTATAATTTTGAAATTGTTATTATTTTCATGATCAACTATGATATTGTCACTTGACTAATGAAATTATTCGAAGTGTGCCCTATGATAATTATGATGATTTTCAACATGTCAACTTCATATTTTCACAAAAATTAATTTCATTATTTTGAGGTTTATTTAAACCTTAGGGCAAGGATTCATGCTTCTATTTATTAGCAAGGAGGTGTGCACCCAATTAAAAAAAGAAAAATGTACAAGGAATCATTCCATTGACCCATCACCAATATTTTTGGAATATGGGGTACTCCAAAACATAGAAGCCTAAATATGCTTCCCTCCCCCAAGATAGAAGCAGGGACAAAACTTCCCCTTTCCCCATGACTTCCCAACTTATGTGTACATGGAAGTTGAACCATGGCCAAAGAATATGGGATAAAAAATGAGGTGCTATTGGGAATGTCTTAGTGAACACATTGGGAACATGCCAAAAAAAACAATCCCCACCCCCCACACCCCCTCCCCCAAGAAAAAAAACTAAATGCCTGCCACCCCCCAATGCACTTCGATCACCCCTCAAAACCATGGGCATGCCAACTAGTCACACTTAAAAAAAATCAGAGCAAGGCTTCACAAACAAAAGAAAAAAATGAGTTTCTTACATGAAAAAATATTTTGATAAGTAGGGCTTAAACCCTAAACCCTATACACACAAAAACCCTAAACCCTAAAGAGAGGGGAAGACGCAGAGAGGGTTCACGCTCCTTATGTCGTTAGCTACGAACTGATTTCGGGATCCATTCCACAAAGAACGGTCCTCCGCCAGATTCAAGCACACATGTCAGGAGGCGCATTCCACGTTGTAAATTTCCCTTAGTTTATGTACCCTAGTACGCAAATCATCGCATCGATTGTAAATTCCATACCGTGTGATTGGCGGAATTGACTGGAATATGTCACATAGGTTGGAATATATACCTAGATCTTTGTCTGGAATGTTCACCCTTTGGGTCTCGCTCGCCCCCCTTCCTCGCCCAGAATCCTCTTGAGAAAATCTACTTGCGTTTTCTTCATTGTTTTGTTGTGGAGAAACCCATTTTGATTTGTCTCGAAATTGGTGCTTCAAACCGAAAAAAAGAAAAATAACACGCCAATGTTTCCCGATTTTGCAGTGTTTTGTTTCCAATATCAAACTTGGTTGTGTTCTTGTACAGGAAGTCTTTTGCTACGTTCAGGTCACAAGGCATAGGAGGAGGAGGAGGAGGAGGAACCGGAGGATTCTTTTTTCGCATTCGAGGATTGTAATTTTGAAAGGAGTTTGACGATTTCTGTGTGATATGAATACCTTTTTTGTGTCTGCGGTTGTTGTGAGCTCTCATTAGGGTTTCCTAGCTTGTACTCTCACAGATTTCTCATGGTGAGTTGAGAGACTTTTTCAGTTTGGGCCAACAATAGAAAAGGGGGGGAAAAGAAACAAAGCCGAGGAGGCGCCATGAAGACCACAAAGGGTGGCAAGGTCATGAATCCCACGGATGCCTACCGGAAGGAGCTTCGGAAGAAGGAGCTTAAGAGGGTAAAGACCTTTGATGGGTTGTGGTTATAAATTAGGGTTGTATATAAATTTGTTGTTGCATTGGGAAAAAGAAGAAGCTTGCATACATTTTCAATGCTGCAAACATGCTTGATATATGGATGCATTCTTGCACTATGGCTGCCACCATGGAAACTAGAATCAGTCCAACTTCTTCTTCAGTAAAGGTGGTCTTGTATGTGTGGGCTGGGTTGCTTCAGAACAAGAAGGAGAGGAAGAAAGTGCGGGAGGTTGGCATCTTGAAGAAGGATCCTGATGCCATCAAGGAGCAAATTAGAAAGTTAGAGATGATGAGTGCGTGAGCTTTTTCCTCTCTTTGTTTTACCCACATTGGCTGTTGCATTGTGCATTTCCCCTACTTCTAAAGCAAAAGGAAAACTGAATGTAGAATTAGGGTTTCACAATCTGCAAAGAAACTTGCAGAGTCAGCTAGAGTCTTTTACCTACTTTGCTGTAGCATTATGTGTTCCCCTACTTCTAAAGCAAAAGGAAACTGAATGTAGAATTAGGGTTTCACAATCTGCAAAGAAAATTGCAGAGTCAACTGGAGGTGATGAACCCCAACATAAACTAAGGACATATGCAAACTCTTATGTTTGTTCAGGTTCTCAGATGTGCATCATGAGGTGGGTATTCCTCTTGCAAAACAGTATTAGGGCTTCCAAAAGGTGGAACACTAAAGGGTCGCTATATAGGGGAATGGGGTGGGTGTCATCCTTATATAATTGGACATAGGATTGACATCCAAAGGGCGGTTCTTCGTAACTAGGCTGGTCTGCTAGGTGGGTTATGACAGACTCAATGTATATGTAATTGTGACCTTGGCTATCTTGCAAGAGAAGGGAAAATATGCATGTGGTTTTCAGATTTTCTAGGAGACCTTTGCTTCCTGAAAACCTTGATGAGTAGCAACTGCACCTACTCTTGAGACAAGTGCAGAAAGTATTGTCACAGAGTGTTGCTGCTTGCCAAAGTGCAATCAACAGGCAATGCAGAGAGTGCTGTGAAAGAATTCTTGTTGCTTGATGTTTGATAGGGTTATGATTGGAAAGCCCTTCAATTCTGTATCATCCCATTAAACACCTGCATGCTACAGTGGAGAGCTTCACACTTGTAGTAAATGCAGGCTTGGGGACATTAGATACTTCTCTGGTTCTGGACCATGACATCATCCAGTTGGATTCTGGAGTGTTAGTGAGTAGATGCCTGTCCAGTCTTGTAGGGTTTCTCAAATGGATTGATGGAGCTGTTGATGTTTGGCAGAGGCTGATGGGGCACTGGACAAAACACGACGACATAAGAAGAGGCAGCTTGAAGATACTCTGCATTTGGTCATGAAAAAGCGGAAGGTAGGGTCTTTCTTTGGGTGGCATCTAGATATTATAGTCCTTGGAAAGGAAAAAAATTGTGCCTCTAGCAGAGCCTTTCCACAGGTATCTGTGCCAGTTGATTTCTTGATGCCATCTGCATGAAATGCATTGGGCATACACACCATGTGGAGACAATCAGCAATGTGCATGGAGTGTTGCCCAGCTCCAATTGCCATTTTTTCTATTTTGCAGCTTTACCTGTCGCTTTCTCTTGCTTGTTGGCTTTTCAGGAGTATGAAGACAAGATGCGGGAGAAGGGAGAGGAGCCTGTTATGTTTAGGTAGGATATCTTGGTTGTCTTCACCCCTTTTTTGAAGTTGATGGACTACTGCATTTGTCTATGTTCTTGTGTGTGGATTTAGTTGTTAAATGTTTTTGATCATCACTTCTGCTATGACAACAACATTGACATTCTGAAATGCTTCAGTGCTGTAGCACAGGGCTGGACTTTGTCAAGTTTTGTAAGATTCTATGTTGAGACCGGTTCATGTGGGCTGTGACATGTTAGTCATCTCCCCACACCTCGTAGGCGTGCAACTGCAGAAGAAGAAGAGCGTGCCAAGCACCCTAAGCCTGAGGTACATATCCTTCTCTATTCAGGCACCCTTTTCTCTGGGGTACTCAGACAAGTGATTTTAATCTGTGAACACATAGTTTGTCTCCTGCAGATGGTTGAAGGGAGATCACCTCACTTGTCCAGCATCTAAGCTTAGATTTTTGGTTGCTGTTTGCAGGATTCTGTCTATTTTCATCCAACATTGAATCCTAGTGGGGCTCCACCCCCTGGCAAACCTCCCATGTACAAGTCATCTATTGGTACTATACATATCCAGAACTCACAGTGAGCATGGTCTTTATTGGGCTCTCTTTCCTTGTGGATAGGTTGATAACCATACAAGTACTGACATTGTGTCCATGGTAATACAAGAGAAAACCTAGCAGGTAATACAGGAACACTCTGTTTTGTCAGTGTGAAGAATGTTTTTTTTTGCAAACTTCGTGTCACAATTCAATTTTTCTCTCCTTGTGCCATTGTGTACAGGGCCTAGGATACCACTTTCTTCTACCACAGGAGGATCTGGAACAGGTCATGTAACAGATCTGGAAGCACATCTGCCGCTTCCTCCCCCTCCTCCCCCTCCCCCTCCCCCTCTTCCATTGAGTGGAGAAATATCCTTGGTGGGGGAAACACCCATTCCATTGCCAGTACCTGTCCCCCCACCACCCCCTCGTCCAGCCTCAGGTCTGTTGCCTCCACCACCACCTCCCTTTCCACCAGGGCCACCACCACCCCCTCTTACATCGTCAGATTTGGGTGTTATGGGAGTGCCACCACCACCTCCTCCCAGACCTGCTCAACCTCCACCTCCAGGTACAGCACGAGAAGAAGTTGCAGCTACTACAATCGTGCACCCAGGAATGGATGAAGAGATGGCCGTTTCCCTGACTGAAATTGCAGAAGCTGGAGGAAGTCTACAGCAAGGACCTCCTTTCCAGCGACATTATGTGAGTATCCTCACACTTTTGTTTTCTGGTGGTAATGTCATAGCCTTTAATACTCTGGCATGCAGATTGGTTTTATGGGTGTTGAAGGTGGAGGGGATTTGATAAGGGTTATAACAGGCAGCTGAGACTGAGATATACTTTTGTTTGTTCTTGATTGCAGGTTCAAGGTCAACCTCTCCCTCCAAGAAGCCAAGCCACAGTCCTGCCACAAGAAGAGATGAAGCAAGAGATGGAAGATGATGAATCCTCCAAGTCCTTGGACCCAAGCCTTCAACAAATATCTCCACCCCCACCTCCTATGCGACCTCCAGTGGGTCCTCCCCCAACCAGGCCACCAGCCTTGATAATGCGTCCACCTCCCGGTCCCCCTCCTCTGAAGCCATCTCTTTCAGATATTGGACCACCTGGTGTCAGCCCCCAGATGCCACCACCTGTACCTCCTGGCCTGCCAACACCCCCAGAGATGCGACCTTCCTCGACCGTGCCACTCCCCCCACCCCCTCCAAGGATGCCACAAGTGGGAATGCCCCCTTTGCCTGGACCTCCACCAGGCCCACCTCCTGTAAGGCTAGGCTCATCCCCATCTGGCCCACCACCACCTGTTAGACCTCTGGCGGCTCTAACAGGGATTCCTCCAATGGCACCTCCTATTGACCCCCCTCCTCCCCCACCTCCTCTGTCAAGACAAGTCTCCAATGGGACAGGACAAGAGGATTTGAGCAAAGCTGGGGGACTTGCGAAACCTTTTTACATCAAGTCAGCTGTGGCAACAGTTGTCAAGAGACCCCTGGCTCAACATACTCCAGAGCTCACTTCAATGGTAGAACTTCTCACCTTGAATGATGCAATGAGAGAGTCCTCATAAAATTAGGGTTTTGAAGTTGTCAGAATGAATGAGAGTTGTGTTGGGCATCTGTGTGTTGTGGATCAGGTTCCGGCATCAGTTCGTGTCAGGAGAGAAAATGCTCCGAAATTGAAACCTAAGACATCAACATTGACATCAATGCCAACATCAACAACTACAGCGACAGCTGCCCCTGTTGCACCGGCCCCATTTTCAAGGTCTTCTGCCACCACATCAATGAAGCCCCCAAGCATGGAGGATTCGTACTCAGCATTTTTGGAGGACATGAAAGCTTTGGGTGCATTTGAGGAAGGGGGTGCAGCAAGCACTTTTGCATGAGCTCATCAACATTTTATCCTCCTTACAACACAGAGAAAAAGTCTCTCTGTTTCCTTTCTTCTCTTGTGATTTTTTCTCTGCTTACTGAAAGCAAAATGCAGTTTCATTTGAGGGATCTGCTTCGATATGACAGTGTGGTCTAAAGAAAGAGAAAGTTTGGAGATAAATAGTGTATATGCTTGGGGGAAAAGAGAAATATAAGTAGTGGAGTAAGAAGTACAAACTTCTCAAGACAAAAGTGTGTGCGCAGTAACCTTGTGATCATTGTGTGAAGAAAAAGTCATTCCTCATTCATGAACTGACTTCCAAGGTCCTACTAAGATTGTATGCTGCTGCTCTGAGGTAGAAAATTCTTGATGCTTATCTCACTCTCATTTGAATGAAACATGTTACTCTCTCAAACTGTATTGACTGACAGGTTTCAAAGAATTGTTGCCTTTTCAGATTGTAGATTTGCAAGTCATATATTTCTGCTGCTGTTTGTCCTTGTGTTGTTGACACAGCCATGTGTGGGCATCCAACCCATCCTCCACTTGGGGATCACTCCTCCTACTCCTGCTCCAGAAAAGCAAAAGAGGTGTGACACTCTGAGGGGGCAAAGAGGCAGCCATACACTCTGATGGCAGGATTGATCTTTACCAGATGTGATGTAAGGCATCATCCTGATGTGAAGAATGCACATCATGTAAAGGTGATGATGAAGAATGCAGACCATGATGCTGCAAAGCCTGTAATCTTTCTTCTTGAAATCTTTTTTTCCTGGGAATTGCAACTGAGCAGCATGCAATGTGCACAATCTTAAACCTTCCTCCCTCCTTTTGCAATACTAGAAACACAAGAAGAAGGGCAGGATACACTACTGTTACAAGGCAGAAATTTCTCAGTTTTTAACCTTGCACCTATACATCCGCTGGAACACCCACCACCATCTACCCAACAAAGTGATTGATTTGCTGGAGATCTCGATGCACCCATCAGGTGGAATTGCACTATCTCCCAACAAGCTGATCGATTTGCTCTTGAGAAGCGAGAATCCAGGTTTTAGGGTTAAGGGTCTGACTGCCGCATGGGGTAGTTGTGCTTCGTCCAAGTGTCCAAAAAGAGTGATTGGTAGGTGTATTTTTGCTTCCGCCTCGTGGATTTCTGAAGGAGCTCCACGTACGGCAAGTAATTCGTCGGCTGCGGAGGAGGAAAGAATGTGCATTTGTGTGGATGTGTGCGAATGGCCGCCATGAAGATTCCACCATTTGCTTATGAACACGAAGAGCTTCGGTTATGTTCTGGTGAATAGCAAAGACATCCGGGTACACAAGGGGAAATGGAGACAGAGAGAGAGCGAGCGGGGAGAGAGAGTTTCGCACGTTACCAAGGGGTCATGGAGTTGACTGCAAACGGGAAGCAACGATTGCACAGATAGGAGAGAAGCTCCAGAGCGACAACCCAATTTTATGGCGTCTTCGCTACTGACACTCCCTGCCTCTTCTTCCATCTACAACCCTGCCAGAAACTCATCAGGAAGGTTTGGGCCTGGTGATTTCGACTGTGTTTTCCCAAGTTCGGCACTGGGTAGTAGTAGTAGTAGAAGAAGAAGAACAACAAGAAGTCTACTACAAAAGCATTGGGGTGGTGGTGGTGGTGCTGCTCATGGGTATCACAATGGGTTTTCAGGTATTGGGATTTCCTTCTTCCTGTAAGGAACGATCTTCCCATGTGTTTGTTTTTTGTACCCGGCTTGCTGGATGCACCATTTGGAGAGACTGTAAAACCCTAATCCAGCAAAAAAGAGCACCAGATGGGGATGATGATAATGAACCTGTTACAAGCAGGGTACACAAAGTCATACACTGCTTGGAATAGATGCATTTTTTGTTCTTGTATAAAAGCTCTCTGTGATCATGGAGAAGGTTGATATATTGAGGATCTTACAAGAAACCCATAGCTTGTGATTTGAACTTGTCCAGGCAGAATTCAACTTCTTTTGGAAGTATGTCAAATTTGGGTTTTATTCAAGCTCTACTCTCTGTTGTAGAGCTCTTGGATCTTTGATGAATGAGCTTACTATGGTTTTCATGAGATGCAAGAAACCATAGAGCTCTTAGTTCTTTGATGAAGGAGGATTTATGGTTTTTGGGAGATATACGAAACTATAAAGCTCTTAGTTCTTTGATGAAGGAGGAGCTTACAGTTTTTGTGAGATGAAAGAAAAAATATTGTTTTCTTTTTTGTTTACAATTCATTTGCTTGCAGCACTTAGGGGACGATACAATGATATGTTGCAGTTTGATTTCAAAGCGACTGATTTGTTAACAAGAGAATTGTCACCATCACGGCGTTGGGTGATTGGGAGTAAGGGCTCTGTGAATGACAGGGTGGGCACTAACTCAGCTACAATGAACAACCGTGGCAAGGACGAGAAAGAAAAGTTGGATCAAAGTCTTGAAAGTGACATTGAAGCTTCAAGGAATGGTGCATGCTTATCTATATCACTTTGTCTATGAGAATTGGTTGCTATAGTATTTTTGTACAGACAACAAGGATAGTGGAATTGATTGATTACCCTTGCAGTTTTCTCTAACAATCATTTTACAGAATATCAATCAAAGGGAACTCTTTGGTAATCAAACTGTTTCTTTGGGATTTGTTTGGTATTGGGTAGGAGGATTTTTGGTTTCAAATTCTCATGAAGACAAGACAGATGATGGTCAGGAGTTCCAAGCAAGTGAGAAATTTTCACTGTTCCAGAAGGAATTGCAAAGAAGCAGGAAGAAAGGTTATAAATTGTTTGGGGTGAACATGACCCCGGAAACTATAGCAATAGCCATGGTGTATTTTGTACAAGGCATTTTAGGACTTTCTCGATTGGCTGTCAGCTTCTTTTTAAAGGATAACCTTCATCTTGATCCTGCAGAGGTGAGTGGTGTCTGAAAATAATACCCTCTTCTTTTTCCATTGTGTTTGAACCTCAAGCTGTTGATTAGAGCACTGATTTTTTTGGGGGTATTTTTGGGGTTGGATATCCTCTTCTTCCTGTTTGCTGAATTTTTTGGGGATCTGGATTCTCTGTGACCTTTTTTGGATCTCTGAAATCTATTCATTTGACTTACAAACATAACTATGGAGAAGTTATTGAAGAAGAATTGGGAGATGCAAAGAACTCATCGTTGTGTGTTGCAGACAGCGTTTCTGACAGGCTTCTCAGCTCTTCCCTGGCTCATCAAGCCCCTCTATGGATTCATCAGGTAAATGATGCCACCCACATGTCCTTTTCTCTTGGTTTTTGCTGCTACAAGGATTCAGACAATCATTTTGGAACCATCTTCTTGGTGAAATGTGTAATTGGTATTACTTTGAAAGAAGATATCTTATGAGATGAATGTAGGACCCAGTTCTTTCATCATGGAGAAACAGTTTCTGATTGAAAAGATTTGGTGAATATGTCTAACACATGGGTCTTGTCTCTATTGGTGCCTATATCACTGCCCTAATTCTTTCATGGTTAAGTGCTTGATGCAGTGATGGTGTGCCATTATTTGGGTACCGAAGACGGTCATATTTGGTTTTATGTGGGCTTTTGGGTGCATTGTCGTGGGGTTCCCTGGCTTTATTTGTTGACAATAAATATGCCGCAATCACTGTGATTCTTCTCAGTTCATTATCTGTTGCATTTGCTGATGTTGTAAGTTCCAAAATCACGAACCTCATTCTATAGCATGGCATAATTTTGCTTCTTTGCTTTGTATATTATTGATCAAGCTCAGTTTGGAAGATCTCCAGAATTTTGAATTTTCACCTGTAAGCCATGGATCACCCAAATGGGTTCACTTACATGCAAGATAGAAATTTGCCTCCCATGAACCAGTAGGTGAAGAAGGTCATGGGATCAAGATGCCTTTGAATAATCTTTGCTGGTATGTGACATTTGATGGTTGTGTATGCAGGTGGTAGATTCAATTGTAGTAGAGAGGGCAAGGGGCGAGACACAGGGAACATCTGGTTCTCTTCAGTCATTATGCTGGGGCTCATCGGCAGCAGGAAGTATTGTAAGTGCTTACTTCAGCGGTTCCTTGGTGGCAACATATGGGGTTAGGTGATTTTTCAACCCACCTCAGTTTTGACTTAAGGCAATATCTCTAGACTTGAACGCCTCTCTAAAAACTCTGATTTTATGTGGCAGGTTTGTATTTGGCATCACAGCAATATTGCCTCTTATAACGTCAGCAGTATCAGGCCTAGTCCATGAGGAGCATACTCATGACCATGTTGTTTCAGACATTGCAGGCATAGATGATGCACTTAAAGGACCCATAAAAATGGGGTTTTTAGATACATCCAGGTCACAGTTAAGTTTTCTGTGGAAAACTGTGAAGGAACCCAATATCTTTTTACCCACAGCATTCATCTTCTTATGGCAAGCTACTCCGACATCCGACACAGCCATGTTTTTCTTCATGTAAGTTGTCTTCCTTCATGTAAGAATGGCTCAGGTGGCTCCATTACGGTGTTGTGGGAACTGTTAGTCATGTAGTCTTCTCCTAACTTCCTGGCATGCAATGGCAAAATATTTAACATTACAGAATGTCATGTGCATGCCATAGGGACTGTAGTTTGATGGGTTAGAGGTCTGAAAGATAACTGCTTACCCTGGATAGCAACAAGAGGTAGTACTACTAAAGTAGGGACTCGAGCAGATTATGCATTTTGGAACTTTCAGGGCACTTCTACAGGGTGATCAGTTCTGATGGCTAAAAAGCAGGCATGAAACTAGAGGAATGAACATAAAATATCATATTTTACTAAAAGGTGCTATGCTGCCATTGCAGGACAAATAAATTAGGCTTCGGACCAGAGTTTTTGGGGAGAGTAAAACTTGTGACAGCAGTTGCATCTCTTGTGGGAGTTGGAGTTTACAACAGCTACTTGAAAGAAGTTCCCCTCCGTAGAATCTTCTTATGGACCACTGTTCTGGGGACTGGCTTGGGTCTTACCCAGGTGACTCCAAATTCTTACCTGTTTGTTTCATTTCCCTCTCAAATGGCACAAGATCTGGCCTAATATGAATCAAGATCTTATCAGCACATGGTACCAACATATTCTGTGTTGTGTTTGCAGTTAGTACTTGTCACGGGAATCAACCAGACCTTGGGCATCAGCAATGAGTGGTTTGCAATTGGGGACTCTCTTGTCTTAACAGTTTTGGGTCAGGTGCTAATTCCTGCTTCTTTTGCAATGGGTTTCATTTCAAGTTTACTAGAGGTTGCCAGCAATGAAATTGGGGTTTAGGGTTTAGGTCAATTGCCCTATGACCAATATTGGCCCTATCCATTTTTTGAACTGTTGATGATTTCCTTATGCTTATCAGGGTTTCCTGGCCATCAATCAGCTCTGGGATGTTTCATTTTACTGATTTTTGTATCTGAAGATGTGAACCGAAGACACATGCATGAATTCCTGGTTAGTGTGTATAGTTTCAGGATTCACAAGGGGCAATGCTTGTGATTGCGGTTTTCAATTTCTTGATGGGGATTTGAGGTTCAAAAGAATATATTTGATCAGGACTGATTTGGATGAAAATTTGGTAACTTGTGTGTAGGTATCATTCATGCCTGTATTGGTACTTGCTGCACGGCTCTGCCCACCTGGTGTAGAGGCAACTTTATTTGCAACATTAATGTCTATTTCCAATGGAGCAGGTGTGGTGGGTGGGCTGTTAGGGGCAGAACTCACACAGTTTCTAGGTGTCACAAGCGAAAATTTCCAAAACCTGGCCCTCTTATTATTGTTGTGTAATGTATCATCATTGTTTCCACTTCCATTTTTGGGGCTCCTGCCAACAGAAAGTGAACTTAAAGCTGCTGTTGAGAAGGCTGAGACAGCTCTCACTAACACAGAAGAAATGAAAGATGAGTAATCTGAGTAAAATGGAGTTCCCCTTAATAGTGTAGAGCTGTAATACTAACCCATTACCGTTTGGCATTTGCCATCCCAGAAAAGCCAAGGATGGCAAATTGATTTGTCATTTACGTGCTCTAGATTTGCGTGTCACAAGGAGGTGAGAAGTTAGCACTGAAGCGAGACATGCTAACAATATGAGCACAGGTGTAAATGTGTCCATTTGACAAGCAATTGTTCACTGATTATCCAAGGTTTCCAGATTTAGAGTCTATATTCATCGAGCCCAATAGAGTCAATTCATGTTCTTGTGTTGCCAATGTGAGAGAATGGACTCCCTTCCATCCAGAGTTGTTGCTGGCAAGCAAGTTTTCTGCACAGAAAACATGGGAAAGGTGGGAATTGAGGGCCTTTGAACCAACTACAGAGCCATTGGGTAACCACCACTTGTCAGAATGTTCATGATACATCTACCTCAGGAATTGTATAGCTCAAAGGAACAAAGAGTGAACATATGCACTGGTGGAACAGATCCTGTCCTAGTTATTGAGTTCATAGACAGAGAGGTAGTTTGTGGATTGGCTACGAGGAGAGAGCTCCTGCCCTGGGTTCAGTCTGTCTTGCTCATCTTCTCTCTCCCACGGTTTCCGAAGCATACAACAAGAAGAAGATCCTCCTGATGCTACTACATCCAGATCTGTACCATTGAACCCACATTCAGTTTCAATCTAAAAGCTTTCAAAACCAACCTGCTGTGAACTCATCACTTGTGTCTCTCTTGAGGAGAGAGCATCTGACATTCCAAGTTAGGCAATAAATTCACTGCCACATAGTATAATGCTCTGTTTTTCTATCCTCTTTGTGCCATCATGAGGTTGGGAGCAATCGGGTTTCCACAACCAAAAGTATCAACTTGGGTTTTGATGAAAGTGTGAAAGAAATGACATTTGTCAAGCTCACAACACATCTTCGACTTGTGCTTGTCCCGATTGGAAGGGAAGCCTTTGACTTGCCTTCATTCTGGGGAGGACACTTCCTTTTCAATCATACAGTTTGTTGCACAACCAAGCAAAGGTTGCAACATGTCATACTAATGCTTTAAAATACTTTATACTATTTATTATTCATTTCAAACACATCCAAACATTCCCATAACATATGAAACATTGCTTTATAAACACATTAGAAAATTTTGACGTTAACTTAAGCTACTTCAAACTATGAAATTGAAGGAATGATTACAATTCTAATAGTTCGTGCTATTGCATTTTGCACCCTTGGAGCTTCAAAAACAAGATAGATCACTTGGGGATGGGGCTAGTTGACCATCATAAGCGTGGGTGTAATGTTGGATGGTGATGTGGCTTGGTATTGACATTGTGAGAAGAAGTTGGACCAATTATTTGATGGGGCCTATTGTAATGGAATTTTTGTATTTGAAAACATTTATCATTATTCAATGCTTAAAAATCCATGGACAAATGTCCTTCAATGCACACAATAAAAGTATCTTCCCATTTATTGTCCACATAACTTCTACTTTAACCTTATCTCGGTCAAGGTTTTTTTAAAGGCAAAATTTTACCAGCAAGCAATAAAAAAAGAAAACAAGTGAAAGAAATGAAATTTGGGTTTTCTAATCGCCAAAATTTGGGAATTTTTTAAAAATGCCATATATTTTTATCTTGTTCCAATAGGTAGCAAACATAATAAAGGAACGCATAATTCTTAAAAAATAAAAATAAATACTAGTCGGATTTGACTAAATTGTCTTATGGAAAATCACCATTTCAACTTGATCAAAAATTGAAAAATCAAGAGAAAGAGAAAAAAAGGGATTGGTCGGATTATGGTATATAGATAATATATATTCGAACTTAGGGCAATAAATTTCAATGGCGATGATAATCAAAATTGGTTTAGGTGAAATAGGTGTAAGGTTTAATAGTGATCTTCAGCTTTATATAGAATTGTTGATGTAATAATTATGAAAACATTCCATAACTATCTAACTATCTCACTCTTTTCATTAACCCACCTAAGTGAACATGGGAAGAGAAAAATCAATTAAAAATTATAAAAAGAATTAAATTAAATTACAATTAAATTCAACCAATTTACATTGTATTGAATTGAAATTCTAATAAAAATATTTTGAATCCAAACAAAAAGAATATTATGTTCAATTCAATTCATTTCAATTAAAATTTTTCAAATTCAATTTAGTTGCATTCAATTCAAGTTGCATTATGCAAATTCATTCAATAATAACAATAAATATGGTTCTTCATGTGCATTGTACTCCCCCATGGTTGGGGCATTTCCGAAATATGGGGCCTAGGAAATTGCATAGCCGGGCCTAGCCTTGCAATTTTGAGCATGCTGCTCACCCCTAGATATTAACCAGTGGTAGGTGATTCCTTGGTTTTGTTATAACCTCTGACTTTGGACCCTTTCTTTAGGGCCGGAAGAGAAAGTGAGGATCGAGTAAGACCCTTCCTTTAGGGCCAGAAGAGAGAGGATCAATGAAGACACTTGCTTTAGGGCCCAAAGAGAGAGGATCGAGTATGACCATTTAGGGCTCGAAGAGAGAGATAGAGGATCCTGTAGGACCCTTTCTTTAGGACCCGAAGAGAGAGAGCGAGAGAGAGAGAGAGAGAGAGAGAGAGAGAGAGAGAGAGCCTTCCTTTAGTTAGGGCCGGAAGAGAGGACCGAAGAGCGAGAAAGGAGAAGAGATCCGTTGCTGCAGCATTTGCGAAGATCTTGAGAAAATTAGAAAATTCTTGATGCATAGGGAGCGTGTTTCTATCTTGAAATCCGAAACTGACGAATGTTTCATCGGCCGGAAATCAAGAAAATGAAAAATAAAAATTGTACGCAATGCTTTTGATTCAGTTGTCGTGATCGTAATTCACCCGCAAAACTAGCCGCGAATCGTGAAGAATCTCTGTTTTAGTACCAGCTTCGTTTGTTGCGCAATCGACACGCCGTCGGGTCGATCTAAGGGCTGAAAGGAGAGAGCAGCAGTTGCTGCAGTGAATGAATCTCACTTTCTCTTCGTGGCAGCTGCTGGAATGGTCGTTGGATCCGATGGAATTCCCGTGGGTCTTCCCCTCTTTGTCTTATTCTTATTTCTTTCCTCTTCTTCACCGCCTTAGAAGAAGGAGAAGATGAAATCCTTGCTCGACTGAGGGTAGAGTTATTGGAGCTGGAACGCGTGATGGCTAGGGTTCTAGCTCTGCTGAGCACGATTCTTCCTCTTCTTCTGAGCAGTTTGTTTTTCAATAAGGAAGTAGGAGCCTTGAAGGCAATATTCACGCCGAGTGATCTGATTCCAATTCTACCGCACTCGGTTGCATGGCCGTTGCTCAACACTCTGCACAACGCTGTTGACTTGTTGCCGGAGTTTGTGGGCGCGGTTTCATCAGAAGATGAGAGATTGAAGTGGAATGGCACTTGTTTTCTCGAGAATGAAGCTTACATGGAGTACACGGAACCCAAGAAGGAGGGTCAAGAGGGCGGAGGCATTCTTCATATAGAGGTGTGCAACATGAATCTCTCCATCTCTAGGGTTTACCAAACCCTAACCCTAACAGAGAAGCCCTTGACCAAATCCCCGTGGTCTGAACCCTTTTCTTCCAGTTTGAATCTCTCAGTTTGAGTTGAAGATCACAGGTTGCTGTAGCAGTAGTTGGAATCCGGATTGTGCAGAGTTGTTCATGATTTTCTTCTTGTTTGAAATTCTTCTGTTTTGCCTGAGGAAAGTGGACTGTCATCAAGCAAGTGGTGTCTGTCTCTTTGCTAGACTGCAGCCACCATCATGAGTGACACTTTGCCACTAACGAGTAGTTATGGAATTGTTACTGTGCTTTGGACTGTAGACAAACAGTGCACACAGTTGGACATGCTTGGACCTCTATGTGTTTGCAACACCATACCGAGTGACATGGGATTACTACTTCACTGCCCGCAAACACACCCTTAAAATTGATGAATGGGAAGAAGGAGAACTTGCCTATGTGAGTACTCTTTCTCTCACTTTCTCTCTCACACAAACAATGTGTAGCTTCTTCTATGATTTGAGTCTACATGGGGAAAAGGGCAAATACTATTAAAGATTTAGTTATTTTGTGCTTAGAGCCAGTTGCATGTAAGCTAGTGTCCTATCATTCTAGTATTTGCATTATTTGCATTGTAACATGCCACATATATTGTTCTGAATGCTGTCACATGTAGTCCTCTTTCACTCCCTTGGTTCCTCCAATCCTAACTGCAGGCCCTACCACACCATTGTATAGGTAATTGTAATCTGAAGCAACAGGTACCAGTTCTGAATTTTCTGCCTGTCTCCTGGTTGTTTTCTTATTTTAACCAGCTGAGTTCTGGTATCGGTTTTGCAACAGGTAAAGAAAAGGGGGTTCTCTGTGTTCCTAATGCCAGCAGGAATGTTGGGGACTTTAGTAGCTTTGTGGGATGTCCTGCCCATTTTCTCCAATTCAGGATGGGGAGAGGGTTCCAATATTGCATTTCTGCAAAGTCATATGGGGATTGAATTTAGCAAGCGTCCACAACCATGGGTCACAGATGTCAACACAGCAGAGATACATTCGGGTGACTTTTTAGCTCTCTCAAAGATTCGGGGACGTTGGGGTGGGTTTGAAACTCTTGAGAAATGGGTGACCGGGGCTCAGGCAGGTCATACAGCGGTTTGCTTGCGAGACGAGGATGACAAGCTCTGGGTGGGAGAATCAGGTCATCAAAATGAGGCGGTACAAAGTTTTACCTGCATCCTGCTCCCCACTCCTTTCTTTTCTTCCCTGTCCAGTTTTCTCCAGAGCAGATGTCAAGTTTTATGGTCTAGTCTTCTGGGTTAAAGTCTTGGCAAAGGGAGATAAGTGTGCCTGATAATAGATGGTTTGCTCTTTCTTGTGTTGGCAGGGGGAAGAAGTGATAGTGATACTTCCATGGGAGGAGTGGTGGGCACTTCAGCTTGTGGATGATGCAAATTGTCATATTGCATTACTTCCACTACACCCTGACATGCGTTCTAAATTTAATGTTACTGCAGCATGGGACTATGCCCGCCACATGAATGGATTACCATATGGGTACCATAATATGATTTTCAGTTGGATTGACACCAGGAGTGACAATTATCCCCCTCCTCTTGATGCAAATTTGGTACTGGTCAAATCTGTTTTGCTTGTCTCATCACTAAATACTGTTCAATCAGCACATGTGTTGTAATTGCTCAAATTTTTAAATATATGCCATTGTGTTGTGCAATACAATCCAGTTAATAGAATGATTTGACCTGTTCTGAAGCTTACAGGTGGCTTCTATCATCCAAAAGCCTTCTTTAAGCATTATGTGAAATGTTTTCTTAAGCAATGTATCTTCTCAGTAATGAAATATTCTTGCCACTTAAGTTTTGGTCTGTATGCTTGCCAGGTGGCATCAGTGATCCTGATGTGGACAAGATTACAACCTGATTATGCATCCAATATGTGGAATGAAGCTCTCAACAAACGGTTGGGTACTGAGGTACTCTCTATTCCAATAAGAGTTTTGCTAATTGTTTATCAGGACCAGATGCCATTGTCCTACTGAATCAGGTCTGGAGCTTTCATAGGTGTTACTTTGTTGTTTTTAATCACCATAGCTGTCCATCTCATTTTCTGAATGCATAGTTTTGGGTTCAACATGATATGGGTCTTGCATGATTTGGAAAATTTGAAATGCTGGAAATTCTCTTGGGCTTTAGATTGTATGAAGGACCTGGTTCATGTCTTCTTCTGTTGATTTGGTTCATCATTTTCTTTGTGCAGTGGTCAGAAAATTTTCTGTCTTGGAGTCTCCTGGGAAAGCAATGTTTTCAATGCTTTCTTGGCAGTCTGTCCAAAGTCTCTTAGTGACCTGTTGAGTGTACATTTCTGTGACAGTTTGCCACTTGCTGAAACTTCCTGTTTGTGTTTGGTAGCTTTCTAATATACACTTTGACTCAGATTAGTGAAGTTTTTGATAGTTGTATGTCTTTGTGAGCAGGGTTTAGACCTGCCATCTGTAATGGTGGAGAGTGAGAAGCAAGGCATTCCATTTGAGGAGCTTTTGGCCATTCCGGAGAGGGATGACTGGAAGTATAGTGATGGCTATTCAACAACATGTGTAGCATTCATTCTGCAAATGTACAAAGAAGCTGGCCTTTTTGGTTCACTCTCAAGTTCAATTCAAGTTACAGAATTCACGGTGTGTGCAAGCTCTAAGTTGATTGCCTCCAATTACCCTCAAGCTAATTGGTAGAACTGTATATGCCCATTTACACTGTTATGCCAATGTCCCTGAATCTCCAACATCTTGTTGATATTGTTAATACCAACTTTCTGATTTGTATATTCTTGTTCAACAGATAAGGGATGCCTACATGTTGAATTTCTTTGAAGATGATGCCCTCCGGCTGCCAAGCTGGTGCAATGCAACAGATCCATCTGTTCCATTTTGCCAGATTCTTGGAGAGTACCAAATGGAGCTACCAGGGTACAACACCCTAACTCCATATGCCCACATGGATGAAGCCTGTCCAACTTTGCCTCCAGCTTACACCAGGCCTGATGATTGCTGATTCAACCAGGCGCACTTGTAAATATGAATTGGTGAACCTATCATTGACAGTAGTTCACAACAACTTTTGTAATGCTTGATTGCATTACATATGACATTGACATTGTGTAAGCGAGTTGAACAACAAGATTCATGTAATCTCCCAGTTCGACATTTGACAGAAAATCTCCATTAAGGAGAATTCTTCTAGCTTATTTCTCTACTATGGTTAGGATCTGAATTTGAGCAATCACATGCTTTGCCAGGTGTTCTTGTCAGATAGTGACAGGCCAAGTTCCACGTCATAGTGTTCTGCAACAAACCAGTAGGCTATATTGTAATGCTGACATTTGTACTCATTTCAGTGAATTGCACAAACATATAGAGTAGTGACAAGTGCAATGAAGCATTTC